>Ga0007815_1000249_pt1 | contig 17225 bp, 12 predicted proteins | sample CryBogCBE02Aug09_FD_71212 | JGI IMG/M metagenome (GOLD analysis project Ga0007815, IMG submission 71212) | Freshwater microbial communities from Crystal Bog, Wisconsin, USA - CBE02Aug09 | ecosystem: Environmental > Aquatic > Freshwater > Lake | place: Crystal Bog, Wisconsin, USA | collected...
CAGTCCAGCCGCTGCGGCAAGGTCGCAGATCCGCGCGAAGGCTGGGACCAGCACCACCGGATCCCAAGCATGCCCCGCGAGTTCGACCACCGACACAGTGCGCGCGCCAGCTTCCGCCGCCAGATCGATCAGCTTTTCAGGCGTCGCCGGGCGCATCGCATCCGCCCAGCCCCCTTGCGCGGTGGCATGGGCAGGCAGCCAGTTGCCGACGCATTCCACATCTGTCAGCACCAACCCATGCGCAGCAATCACCCGGCCCAGCGCGGCCCGGTCGGCGCGCAGCAGGTCGCCCGGCCAGGCGCTGATCGCGGTGAACCCGGCGGCCACGGCCGGGGCCAGCCGTTCAACCAGCGGTGTGCCGAGGTGGCAACCGGCAAAAAAGACCCGATGCTGTCGATTCATGCGGCATGTTCCAGCGGATGATGGCAGTCCCACGGCGAGGATGCCGCGCACTTCATGGCACCAGATGCCCCGCCGCAGTCAAGCCGCAAACGCCCAGCCGTTCAGCCCCCCGAGGGGTTGATTTGTGTTTTTAAGCTGGGATTGGTGCGCGACGCAGTGCGAAGCGAGCCGGCCTCACATACGAAATTCCCTGTTATTGAATTTTACAGGGAAAAAAGTCCCTTCATTTGGCCTGCACTCCGCTACAGGCATATGAAATACCGCAGATTTCTGAAAATCTTTCCTGACATTTTAACAGGGAAACTTGCGCGGCGAACAGGGAATTTTGGCAAGCAAAACAGGGATTGGCGTCACGCTCGGCGATCGAGCCATTGCCCCGACGCGGCGTCTCCAATGAGAGGCGGTTGCGCGCACTGCTCTATCACGCTTACCCATAGCTGGTGATAGCCCAGTCGTTGGGTGAAGCACGCTCCGCTTAGCAGCACTGGGCAGAGTTGCGGTGGAGGTTTACCGACATGACATCCCCCAAGACCAAGACCCTGCTCAAGCACGTGCAAGGCCCCGAAGTGCGGCAATGGTTTCGCGATGCATGGCTCGGGCGAGAGCAATACCCAAGCATGCTTATGTGCGACCTAGTCGCCAACCCCGTTAATGGCCCCAAGTGCACCTTTAGCCTCGTTGAAGCCCTTAGTTCCCAGCGCTGTTTCTTAGCGCCCCGCCTAAGGGCGTATGGCCAGCGGGCCGGAGAGCGCAAATCAACATAACCCGTATCGCTTCTGCCGCCCTGTCACATCCGTGTTCAGCCCGAAACCCTTCGCGGACAGACCTTTCAGCGCACTTCTGATCACACGAGCCGACAAACCGACCCCCGCAGCAATTTCCCCAACGGTCCGGCCCTGCCCATCTGCCATAAAATCATGGACCAAGGACTGGGAAGTAGCTTGGCGCTCAGCAGGATCTGCAATCACTGCGCGGCCCGCGTCGGTAATTACGACGCCAACGCTAATGGCACCCGAGAGCCGGAAACTTCTTAAGTTTTGATCTTCGCTCTCAACCGCAAGCCCCGCCTTTATCAGGTCGAGCACATCTCTCCGCATTCGGACTTCCGTATGATCCCGCAGGATCATCGGATAGGGCAGCAAGCTTCCAGCGGGCCGTTGCGCCGCCGCTACAAGTATCTCGTACTGTGGGTAAGATATTTTAAGCATATGAATAGGCCTTTAAATATATCAGAATATTCAAAACAAATGACCTGCTGCGGGACTTTTATCCAGCTCTGACCAGAGCCGCAGCGGTTCTGGTCATGCCTTTCGGCGCTTTATTTGCAAATGAGGTCAGGCATGCCCGACCCCATTGCAAAAATCGTTTCGGCATAGCTGGCCGGGGTCTGGTAGTCGATCGAGGAGTGCGGTCGGCGGGTGTTTAATCTCCCGCCCATTCCCGGAGCACCGCGCGGGCAAGGTCGAGGCCTTGGAACAGCGTCTCATTCAACAACTCGTCCCGCATCCGCCCGTTAACGGACTCCACGTCGCCGTTCTGCATCGGCTTTCCGGGGGCAATGTATTGCCACTCAATCTCGTGATCCTTGCACCAGGCCAGGAATGCATTGGCAGTGGACTCGGTGCCGTTGTCGCTGACGATCATGCCAGGCTTGCCGCGCCAGGCGATGATGTCGGTTAGTTCGCGCGCCACGCGACGGCCGGAAATCGACGTGTCGGGGATCGCGGCGAGGCATTCCCTTGTCACGTCATCGACGATGTTGAACACCCAGAACCGCCTGCAACAGGCGAACTGGTCGTGGACGAAGTCCAGGCTCCAGCAGGGCATGGGCCGAGCCGCCACGAGGATCGGAGCCCGTGTGCCAACCGCCCTGCGCCGGGTCCGACGCTTGCGAACGCCAAGACCTTCCTCCCGATAGAGCCGGTAGACACGTTTGATCCCCGATGGCTCTCCTTCCCGGCGCAACAGGGTGTGCAGCCAGCGGTAGCCGAACCGGCACCGTTCGTTGGCCAGCTCGCGCAAACGCGGGCATAACTCCGCCTCCGGTGACCGCCGAGACTGGTAGCGAACGCTCTTGCGATCGGCATCGATGACGCGAAACGCCCGCCGCTCGCTCATACCGTGATGATCCCGGAGATGAGAAACTGCTTCCCGCGGTGCGACGGGCGTCACCATTTTTTTGCGAGAAGGTCCTTCAACGCCGCGGTGTCCAGCATGGCATCCGCCAAGAAGCGCTCCAGCTTCGCGTTTCATCGTCAAGCGAGCGCAGCCGCGTCGCCTCAGACACTTCCATGCCGCCGTACCTGGCCTTCCAGTTGAAGATCGTCGCCTCGGATATGCTGTGCCGACGGGCCAGAGCCCGTCTTCACGTCGGCCTCTGCCTCCTTCAACACACCGGTGATCTGCTCTTCCGTAAACCTCTTGCGTTTGATCTCGTCCGTCCTCGTCTGGGCAGGACCTCTAACCGCAACTGTAGGAAATTACCCGTGGCAGGTCAGTGGGGCGGGCCCACAATTCCCCGCAGGTCCTCGACGTTCTTCAGGGGCAGCGGGGACCATACTTACATCATCACGGCAAGCCGGATAATCTGGGGCGAGAAGTTGAAATACCGGGACGGGCTGGCGGGTTTGCGGGGGCGGGGCATCGGCAATACCTAGACGATCAGCACAAACGCGTCAGTGGTGCATTTGCGCTTAAAAAGGCCCAGTCAATTTGAACTAGGCTACGCCCTCCCGATGATCATGCATCGCTCGCCGAAGCACCATCCACAGGATATCGGTCCGGTACATACATATCATCAGGAACTGGATGGCGGATATAGTCGGGGTTGCGCACCCGCGCCGGTAAAACGACGGTCTCTTTGGGAACTTCACCATAAGGAATTTGCGACAGCAGATGATGAATGCAATTCAACCTTGCGCGACGCTTATCGTCCGCGCGCACTACCCACCATGGCGCTTCAGAAATGTGCGTGTGCTCAAGCATCGCTTCTTTGGCAATGGTATAGGCCTCCCAGCGTCGTCGCGACTCTACATCCATCGGGGAGAGCTTCCACTGCTTGAGGGGATCCTCGATCCGCATTTGAAAGCGCAGTTGCTGTTCGGAATCGGTGACAGAAAACCAATACTTGAGCAGAATAATGCCCGAGCGGACCAACATGCGCTCAAATTCAGGCACAGAACGGAAAAATTCCTCCACTTCAGCGTCGTTGCAAAAACCCATTACTCGCTCGACGCCAGCGCGATTATACCAGGACCGGTCGAAAAGAACGATCTCACCCGCTGCAGGAAGGTGCGCTGCGTAGCGCTGAAAGTACCATTGCGTCCGCTCGCGCTCGTTCGGCGCAGGCAGCGCCGCCACCCTGACTAAACGTGGATTTAGTCGCTGAGTGATCCGCTTAATCACGCCACCTTTGCCAGCGGCATCACGTCCTTCAAACAAAATGACCACCTTCAAGCCATTGTGTTGCACCCAATCTTGCAGACGGATCAATTCATGTTGAAGGCGGAATAGCTCGCGGAAATATGATTTTCTATCAATTCTATCCTGAAAATCATCATCGCTTGATTTTGATATTTTATTATCGTTGTAAAAAATTGAATCCTCAATTTCAAGTTCAAGCTCTTCATCAAATATATCTTCAAATTCAATCTTCATGTGGGAAGATTTATCATTGATTGCATCCTGCTCAAGCACTTGTAATTCCGCCATCAAGCTATCGGAAGTTAGAGCGTCCTTGCTAACAGGCTGCGGCGGATTGATATGGGCATCCCGTGGGATCGCCAAACCCCGGGCGCAGGCTAACAGCCATCTCCCAAGCCGCACTGTTGTTGTCGAAATCCCGCCTAGCAAATTACGGATCCCTCGGCTGGGCTGAGAGGAGCCGCTCGGCTGATCTACTGTAAACGCTGTTCGATCGTGGGTGCCCATGGCTGTGCCTCTTGATCCGGAGTAAGGCTAGCCACCCATCGGGGGGGCAATCTTGACAACATTGCTTGGAGCGCCGCAGCCATCGCCTGTCAGCCCTTGCCAGAGGGCCGCGTTAAACCGTGCCGTGTCCAAGTGGTCTTCGCGCGAAAAATCCTGACCGCGCATCGCTGCGTCCCAATAATGCGCACTGCGTTCCGCGCAGTTGGCAAGCGCCGCCGGCGGCAGGACGAACCGGTCGGCTGCAATGGGCAGTGCAGTGCGCCGCAGGACGGAGGCTGCTTGGGCACGGAAGTCCCAGTCGCGATATTGGGGCTCGAAGACCGCCGCCATCGGCACGGCCAGCGCATCATTGAGCCCCAGCGGCGGCAAGCCCAGCAGGGCGCCGATCGTACGGACCATGCTGACAGTGGTGTAGCGGTTAGAGAGCAACTTGCCCTGCTTCACGTAAGCCCCGGCAACCAGAGCAATACTGCGACGGGCATCAACATGGTCGGCCCCGTTTTGGGCATCGTCCTCGATCACGAAGACAACAGTCGAATCCTTGTATCGACTGCGTGCAATGCGTTCGATGACGCGGCCGAGGGCGTAATCGTTGTCGGCCATCTGCGCTTCGACTGTGTTCACGCCGTCTGCAGCCTGAGCGAAATCCCCAAAATGATCATGAGACAGGCGCATCAGAGTGAGGGCCGGCATCGTTCCCGCCGCTTCCTGATCGGCGAACTCGCGCTCCCACTCCAACTCACGCCAAAAGTCGGCCAGCTTGAGGTCGAAGCCGCGAAAATAGGGGTCGCTGACTTCGGCCAGAGCCCGGTCGGCCGGGGTCCAGACCTTGCGGCCTTCGTGGAATGGGTCACGCAGCAGCGGAATCGCACCCGGCGCACCCTCGGTATAGACGGACGCGTCGGCGAAGCCGTAATTGCGCACAGTCAGCCCGGCCCGCAGAGCCGCGTTCCAGAGGAAGCCGGCGCCGCGCGCCGCAACATCATCCTGATCGCCATCGGGCGCTGTCAGTCCAGCCGTGCCCGGCAGGAAATCGTCATCGTCAGGCGCATTCGGATTGACCTTGCGCCGCGCGCGGGCATCGAGTGCCATCGAGACATTCCGGTTCAGCCCTTCCGCCTCGTATGACAGGCCGCGGCGGGCATAGCTGACCGGGGCAGTTTTCTCGAGCAGGTCGGGAACGCGCGCCGCGGTGGTCCAAGTCCAGCCGGTGCTCGACTGCTCGCCGCTGTCAAAGAAGTTGTCCAGCGTAACGAAACCGCTGGCCAGCGCATGGTGGTTGGGCGTCAGCCGCTGGCCCAGCACCGCCAGCGACGGGTCCCCATTGCCGACCGGCAGGTCACCCAGAATCTGATCATAGGTGCGGTTTTCCTTGACGATGAAAACCACGTGGCGGACCGCCTTGCCCAGCGTAGCCAGCTGTTGCTCGGCACGCGCCTTCTCGTCGCGATTTTCAAGACCGATGTTGCTGGCCACCCGCCGCGTCATGGCAGCCATCGTACTGGCGGATGGCAGCGCGAACTCCAGCAGGCCGGCCTTTTCCAGCTGATAGATGTATTGGTTGGCCGCCCCGCAAGCTCTGGGCTGCGCCTGGCTGACCGCGGTTTCGGGCGCGCAGCCCTTCGGGTTCGCCCCGGGCGGGCTCTTGCGGTTGGCAATGAAGATCCGTCCCGAACGGCTCACGGCGACGGCGCTGGGATACCAGCCAGTAGGCAACAGCGCGTCCACGCGGCCCTCGGCCCCGGGATGCGCGACGATTGCCGCAGCGTTGATCCCGCCATAGGTCACCACGAGCCTGCCATCCGGCATCAGCGCCAAGGCGTTGGGGTTGAGCCCCTTGCCCAGCGTCCCCGCGTCGAGCGCAGCAGGAAGCCCCAGTCGCTGCTCCGCCACTACGCGGTCAGCACCGGTGTCGATGACCGCCAACCGGTCATTGTTGTCTTCGGTGGCGTAGAGCCGGCCCGCGCCCGGATCGAGCAACAGCGCGGTCGGTTCACCCGTCAGGGCCATCCGGCCTGAAACCGTCACCGCCCGATCCGCAACATCCAGCGCCACAACCTCGCGGTCGCGCGGAGCGGAAACATAGGCATGATGCGCCCCGCGCCATACGACGGAAAAAGGGAACTCCCCGCCGGCAACACCGCGCTGACCCGGATCATTGCGGCCGGGCCGCAAGTCGCGCTCGGCAATCACAGTGCGCGCGTCCAGGTCGATCAGGCTGACCGAGTCGTTGTAATAGTTGGCGACCAGCGCCCGTTGACCATCGGGTGAAATGGCGACACCTGCGGCCTGCGGCTTCACCTCGGCACCAATCCCGGCCGCGTGCCCGAGCCGGATTGGCGCACCGTCCTCGGCGAACGTGCCAGCGCGACGCACGAACAGGTGGAGCGTGTCGTCCGCCCCGCCGCTCACGACAAACCGCTTGCCATCCGGCGCCCAGCTGACCCCCGAATAGCTGTTTGCGATCACCAGCGTCTGGCGCCAGCGGCTTCCGCGTGCCGTTACATCATAAATGAAGACATATTGCCCCGACTGCGCCGGGACCACAGCACCATTTGCCCCATTCACCCGATTGAAGCCGCTGGTCAGCACCAGCATCGTTCGCCCATCCGGGCTGATGCTGATCGCCGATGCACCATCGGCGACGGTCTGCGGCAACGGCCCGACTTGGGTCACCAGCGGGGTGAACCGTGCGCCCGGGACTGCGAACGGCGTCAAAGTCTGTCCGGTCGGCAGCAGAGCAGCGCCAATGTCCTGCGCGTGCGCGGCACCTGCAGCGCAGAGCAAAAATGGCATGGCAAGCGGGAAGCGTTTCATCGCAGGTGTCATGGTCATGGCAAATTGAATGTCCGCGATTTGTGTCGTTCTAAGGACAGGCCCGCCCGCAAGCCGAACGTGGCTGGACATTTCGTCCATCAGAACTTCGGCGAGGTTACACCGGGGGCGGGTCAGCCAGCGCAGCAAGCAGCGCGCTGTAATCTTCGAACCGGCTGGTTGGGGCGTGTGTCGGCTTGCCAAGGTCATCAATCCGTCGCAGCATCAATGCTTCGGCGTGACCGGGCAATCTCATAAATTCGTCCATTTCCAAGCCGGACATCGGGCCGCCTTGGAGCTTAAGGGTGCGCAGGGATTCGCCCGACAGCCGCCCGAGGTACGCCGGATCGGATGCCACCAGAAAACGCTTGGCGGCAACATGGAGGCGGATCGGCTCCGTCACCGCCGGCCCAAACAAAGGTTCCAGCCAATCGGCAGCTGCAGCCTCGTGCTGACCGGGCATCGTCCAGCCGATATCGTGCAGCAGCGCGGCAGCAATCAGCGTTTGCGGGAGCCCATCGGCCTGTGCCAATTCCGCGCAGTGCAGCATGTGGGCGCGGATACTGATATCCTCACCATAAGACGCATCCATCGCCTCGCCCTGAAACAGGGCGCACAGCCTGTCGAGCGTTACGTGAGCAAGCTGCGTCACCTTGCTATCCTCAGCCGGAACCATCCGGCCGCCCACACCAGCAGGATAAGACCCGCGAGGCTGGTGACGATGCTGGCGAGCGAGAGAAACCGGGCCCAAGGCAGGTTTACGCCGGTCAGGTTGCGCAGCACTACCAAGGCAACCGAAGCGGCATAGCCGCAGGAATCGGCAAGATAGATCAGAAAGCCGGCGTTTGCGGCCGATCCACTTGTCGCCACCAGCCGATCAAATAGCATGCCGTTGAAAGGCGTGTAGGCGAGGTAAAGGCCGCCGCCCATTGTCACCATCCAGACCACTGGCCCCACGAGATGAGCCGCAAACAAAGCCGATGCCAGCGCGGAAAAGGCAAGCCCAGCAGCGACCAGCCCGAAGTTGACCGACAAGGCCCGGCGATTATCCGACACAAGGGTGATGGCAGCCATCGCCACCAGCACCCCGACGCTGATCGGCAATTCGGTCCAGGCAAAGATGTCCGCGCGTCCGCCCAATCCCACTTCTGCCCAAATTTCAGCGGCAAAATTATCGCGAAAGTCCCGGAGCGCGGTCAGCGCCATGTAGATGATGAACAGCGCCATGAGGCCCGGGCCGAACTTTCGCAGCAGGGCCTGCCGCAAGGGCTTGGGCATTGCCACACGCTCAACCCGCTCGGCAATGTCGACAGCGCTGGGCGGCGGCAGAGCAGACAGTCCGATCAGGCAGATCACGAGCACCGGCGCGAATAGCAATCCAGTAACAGCAGGCATCCAGAATTGGTCAGCCCAGCCGCTGATTAGCACGGTCTCGCCGACGGACTTGACGACGCCTGATGACAGAATGAAGCTGGCGCACAGCATGGCGCCAATCAGGTCTGACTGTCGTCGGCCCTCGACAAAGCCGAAGACCATGCCCCACACCATTCCAAGGGCCAGCCCGTCGAGGAACATCGCGGCAATGTTCCAGGGCGGTGGCAGCAGCCCAAACAGCACGAGCGAACCTTCGGCCAGAGCCACCTGCAGCGCGATCCCCGCAATGCGGCGCTGCGGCGGCAATTCTGCTATGACCCGCACGCCAATGCCCTTGGCCAGTGCGTACCCAACCACTTGGGCGATCACCAGTGCGATCTTGTATGACACCCCAAAGGGCGCCACGCCTGCGAAATCAGCCACCGCGAAGGGCTTGCGGTAGGCGTACATCGCAAAATAGGTCCCAAAGGCCATGATCCCAGCATAGAGGGCGAACAACCATTCAGGCGCCCGCGCCAGCCAATTGCCAATGCCACCGGAGCGGCGCGCGGCGCTAAGGGTCGAGGTCATTCCGCAGCGATCCGGGCAGCAATTGTCTCTATCACCGGCACGAGCTGCGAAATGTCCTCGATCACGTAGTCGGCACCCGCATCGCGCAGGCTTGCCTCGGCCTTCGCCAAGCGCTCGGCGCGTTCTGCGGGCGGCAGCGCGTGGTAAGCCGCATGATCAAGGCCAACTTCGTTGCCGGAACCGGCAATGCCGACTGTCCAGCAGCCGGCATTCTTACCTTCGGCTATCCCAACCGGAGCATCATCCACCTTGACGCAATGCACCGCCGGCCAAGCGTCGAGCTGGATCAAGGCAGACCAAGCCGGTTGCGGTGAAGGACGGCCGCTGGGGGTTTCCCCAGCGCAGACGACCACATCGGGCGCGTAGCCCTGAGCCGCAGCAGCTGGCAGGATCCCGGCCATCATTTCGCGCGTGTAGCCGGTCCCCGAGCCGATTTTGATGCCGCGCTCGCGCAGCTGCGCCACGACGTCTGCTGCGCCGGGGATCAATTGGCTGGCCTGCGCTGCCGCTGCGCTCATCGCCGGAACCAGCGCGGTGTAAAGACGTTGAACGTCTGCCTCGCCGGCAGGCGTCCCCTTCAACGCCAACCAGCGCACAACCATAGCCGGCGCCGCGAGGATCGCTCGCAAGTGGTCGAGCTTGGCCATACCCATATCGGCACGCGCCTCGTCGTCCGACAAGTCGACTCCCTCAGCGGCGAACACCTGCTGCAGCGCGATAACCGGCGCCATGCAGCCGAAGTCGATCACGGTCCCCGCCCAGTCGAATACAATTGCCTTGATTGGATAGGTCATACCGCCCCTCCCATGGTCTGGTTGAACAGGTCGCTCAGCACACGCTCGGCAATGCCGAAGCTCGTCGAAGCGCCGGTGCCACTGGTCACGATCACCAAGCGAACCGCGGGGTCGGGGCTGTCGATCAGGTAGGTGCGATCGTCGGCAACCGCATAGGTGCCGGTCCAGCGCTCCAATACCGGCGGTGCCGGTTGACCCAAGGCCCGGGCATATTCGTCGAGGATATCGTCTTCTGCGCTCGCGGGGGCGAAAGGGTTGGGGAGGTCGGCGTAATGGTGACTGTCGCCCACCACCAGCGAGCCATCCGCGCTTTGCGTCACAATCAAATGAACGCCATTCTCGAAATGGCGTGGCTGCTCGGCGCGCAGTCTGGCTTCAAGCGCTCGAGCCTCTGGCAGGGCACCGTAGCCACGGTATCGCACCAGACCTAGGTCTGACATCAGTGCTCCGGGGAGGCGCCAGCCCGGATCGGCCAACCGCACCATCGACAAGCGGCAGCGGCGGAGACCGTAAGCGGCAATGCGGTCCGCATAAAGCGAGGCAAAATCGTCGCCCGGGCACACAACTATGGCTTCCGCGTGGATTGTTCCGCGAGAGGTGACAACGTGCGGCGGCGCAATCTCGTAGGCCACGGTGGAGGGCAACACGGTGACGCCCAAAGCTTCGGTTAGCCAGCGGGTCAGGGCCGGAATGGCTGCGCGCGATTCAACCCGCAATTCGTGGGGGCTGTGCAGTGCCGCGCACAGATCTGGACCACCCAGACCAGCCGCAGCGTTCCGGAATTCCGCCGGGGTCAGCAGACGGCAGCCTTCGCCCATTTCGGTGGCAAGAAACGCCTCGATAACCGCCAGGGCCTCAGGTGAGCGCGCAGTCATATATAACCCGCGATGCTCGACGGCCATTTGAGCCAGAGGCGCGATCTCGTGCCAGACATCGCGGGTTCGGCGCGCCAACGACCACGAATCGCCGCGCTCTTGCCCGGTGACAGTAATGAAGCCAAAATTTCGGATCGAGGCGCCATCAGCGCGGACATTGCGTTCGATCAGCACGACCCGCTTGCCATGACGGGCCGCAATCGCGGCATGCGCTAGGCCAAGTATGCCGCCGCCGACTACCGCCAGATCGTATCCCTTCACCACTTCTGCTCCCTCAATTCCGCCAGTTCTCGACCGCATCGCCCAGCGCGCTTGAAAGCTCTGCAAGCCATGGTGCAAAATTGCGCCATTGATCAACGCCATCACGGTTGATCGGCTGCCGGACCTGTTCGGAGCTGGGCGTACGCACCGCGCGGCGCGTCTCGTGAAAAGCAAGGCAGGCCGGATCGAACGGCAGGCCGCAATGCGCCAGCAAGCGGCGCACCTGACCTTCGAGATCGCTGATCACATCCTCGTTGATCACGCGCAACACCGCGCCAGGCATAGCCTCATCCCAGTGGCGCATGAGGTCGAGGTAGGTGCGATAGTAGCGCGCGATATCCTGAACCGAATAGGAGAACTCTTGTCCCTGCGCGAACAGCTGCTTGAGATTGGAAAAGCAGCACGCCATCGGCTCGCGGCGGGCGTCAATGATCTTGGCATTCGGCAGAATAAGCCGAATCAGCCCTAAATGGCGAAAGTTGTTGGGCATTTTGTCGATGAAGAAGGGCCTGCCCGCGACGCGCAGCGCGCGTGTTCCATCGAGGTATCGCTGCCCCAGCGCGCGGCACTGATCAGGTGAGAGCTGCGCAAGCACACCCGGATAGAGTGGGTGGTCGAGATCAGGATCGCGGCCCTGAAACTCGAGCGCAAAGCGCTGGATATCGGGAAGTTCCTGCGTACCTTCGACTTGCGGGTGGGAGGCAAGGATCTGTTCAATCAGTGTAGAACCGGATCGCGGCAGCCCCACAATGAAAATTGGGTCAGGATCGGGGCAGCCCCAGTCTGCGCGCGCCGCAAGAAATGGCGCTGTACACACGCGTTTTTGCTCGGCGGTGTTGGTTTCGAACACCGCCGGGCGATAACGGCTTTCGCCACGCTTCAGCGCGTTGCCGCGGGAATAACAGACCCAGGCATTTTTGAAGTCACCCCGGTCCTCGTAAGCCTTGCCCAGCGCGAAGCAGAGATGCAGTTGGTCAATGGTCGGGGTCGCGCCGTTATCGGCAGCGCGGCTCATCGTTTCAAGGCTGGCGTCGTCGAAGCGATAGGTCTTGAGGTTGGCGAGGCTCCACCACGCATCACCAAAATCACCACGCGCCGCTATCGCCTGATGATAGGCGGCAATCGCATCGGGCAAGTCACCCATGGTCTTGAGGGCATGGCCCAGCCAAAGATTAAGGTCTGCGCGCGCCGCCGCCAAGGCTGCAGCATCAACCCCCGGGCCGGCCACTGCTGGCAGCTCGGTAAGCAGGTCGCGATAGAGTGCGATGGCCTCGTGCTGCCGGCCGAGGCCCACCAGAATAGCGGACTGCAGCGTCCGAAATTCGCTGTTCTGGGGCTCGGCGGCAAGCAGCGGCGCCAAGGCCTCCGCCGCCTCTGCATGCTTGTAACGCTGGGACAGGGTCCGGGCATAGTCCAACCGCGCGGCCGCGTAATCGGGCTCGATCGCCAGCACCCCTGCGAGCAGGATCTCTGCATCGTCCCAAACCTCGCGCGCGATGCCAATCCGCGCCAGCAGTCGCATGGCTTCGGGATGGTCGCCGTGGGACAGTAAAAAGCTCCGCGTCATCGCCTCAGCCGTTTCAAGTTCGCCATCGGCAAACAGGCTGGTCGCCGAGACAACCTCCTGCGGCAGCCCCCTTAGGGTGGCGGAATGTGCCCCTGCGTTTGCCGCGTTCTGCGCGTCGCCGAGCATCAGATAGAGCCCCTCGAGCATGCGCCACGACTGCGGAAGAGCCGGATTGACCGCAACGGCTTCAAGAAATGCGCGGATCGATTCTTCGGAATCCTTGCGGGCAACGTGGCAGAGGCCGCGTTCTTGCCACATCAGGCTGAAGCGAGGATGTCCGCTCGCCAGTCGATCGAGTGCCGCCAAAGCCTGATCAATATGCCCGAGGCGGCGGAGTATGAAGGCCTCGACAAGCATGATGTCGCGCGCCTGCGGATGGCTGACCAGCAACGCGCGAGCCCGATCCAAGGCGCCTTCTAGATCACCCTCCCGCTGCTGCGCACGGATCCCGGCCGCTTCTTTGGCAAGGTCCACGGATGGCGAGAGGGCAGAGGGGATTGACATCAAATGAGGCTCCGGCCGGAAACGGGCCACCACGCTGGCGGCAACCCGTTTCCGTTTCGCGTCATCAATATTCGACGCTGACCTTTACCCCGAAAGTGCGCGGCCGCACCGGCACCTCGGCCTTGATGAACTGCGGCGATGAGGTGAACGTTGAAGCGTTGCTGTCACCCAGATTCTTGACAAACAGCTGCGCCGTCCAGCGGTCCGCAGCCACGCCGATCGACGCGTCGAACAAGGCGTAGCCAGGTTGCCGATACCGATACTGGGTGGTGCCAAAGACCCCCGAAACGGCGCTTCCGTCGGGATAGGTGTTCGGTTCCGAGTACATCGCACCGGTGTAATTGCCCGCTGCCGTGACAAAGGCCTTCAGCGCACCCTTGAGATTCCATTCGTAGCGCAGACGCAGGTCAGCCTGAATGCTGGGGGTGAACGGCGTGACCCCTCCCGCCGTGCCGAACGGATTGAGCACCGCAATCTGGGCTCCGCCCTTGTAGTAGCTGGTCAGGCAGGCGGGTGTGGTAGCGTTGTAGCCGGCAGCCGCCGGATTGTTGATGGTGAAGCAGGGCGAATTCGCTTGCTTGTTATCGTTGTAGGTCATCGCACCCTGCACGGTCAGACCCGTGACCGGTCGCGCAACGAATTGCGCCTCGATGCCCTTAACGTGATAGGTCGGCCCGTTGGTGACGAAGCTGGTGTTTCCGAACCCCGCAGCCGGGTTGTAGAAGCCAAGCTGGGTGTCGCTCCAGATCATGTAGTAGGCGGAAAGGTTCAGCTGCACCCGGCGGTCGAACAGGTCGGTCTTCAGGCCCAGCTCCCAGTTCGTGAGGCTGTCAGGGCGATATTGCAGCGGCCGGAAATACTGCCCAACCCCATTGGCGTCGGGCAAGATGTAATAGCCGCGACGGTTGAATCCGCCGGGCCGGAAGCCCTGGCTGAACAGGCCATAGACCATGGTGTGATCGGCAGGCTTCCAGGTAATCACCCCCCGGCTCTTGAAGCCGCTGTAGGTGACGTGATCGCTATCGGCATCGAGGCTGTGGTTGCCGCCGCCGGCGACCGCGCAGACCGGCACGTTGACACAGTTGCCTGCATAGGTCTGGTACTGACCACCGACCTCAAATTCCGAATAGTGGTAATAGCGGGTGCCGCCCGTAACCGTCAGGGTAGGTGTGATGTCGAAGTCAACCGAACCGAACAGCGCGGTTTGCTGGTAGCCACGCTGGGTATCCTCGCCAAAAGCCGTACTGGCATCCTTCAGACCCGGCTGGTTGGCAGTGGTGCCGGGGATAGTCTGGACGACGCCCGAGCAGGTCACGCCCTGCGCCAGCAGCCCGGTATTGCAGGTAGGAATGGTCTTATACTTGAAGTCCATGACGTCGTTGATCTTGAAGTCTTCGTAGAAGACCCCCGCAATCAGGCGAACTCGCTTGTCCTGCGGCGTGCTGATCCGGAATTCGTGGCTCATGTGCGTATTGCGCACGCTGTCGTGCCAGTAGCCGACCGGCGAATAGCAGGTAGGGGTTTTGTTCCCCCAACCCGTGGTGCCGCCGGTGCACTGGTAATACATGCCGGCCGCAGTCCGCGAATAATTCGTGTAGTCCTGCTGGTCCTCGATATGCCGGACCATGTACGAACCGGTGTAAACCAGCCGCAAACCGCCAACCTTGCCATTCAGCGTCCAGGCCGTGTTCCAGAACCGGTCCTTGTTGAAGCTGGGCGTGAAGATCGTGGTCTGGAGCTTGCCGAGGGTCTGAAAATCAAGGCCTACGGGTTCTTGAGCAAACGAACCTTGGGCATCCATATCCTGCAGCGATTCGGAAACGAGCAGGTCCCAATCCGGGGTGATCTGCCACGAGGCAGCGATTCGGCCGCCTTGATGGACAACCGGATTGATGTCGCTCCCGGCGATGGCATAGTTGTTATACTGACCACCGTTGGACTGCTGCGCCGCTGGCAGCGCGCACAACCCGCTTGCCAGCCCGTTACTGCTGGGCAGGCCGTTGGGGCAGATGTTCCCACTCGAGGGGTGGACACTGAAATATCCGTTGCCGCCATCGATGTTGGAGCGGGTAAACGTCGAAGCCACATTGTCGATGTAGCCGCCCTGCCGATCATGGAAGATGGTAGCGCGAACCGCCAACTTGCCTTCGATCAGCGGCGCATTGACCGTCAGGCTGAACGCCGAGTTGGCCGCACCGTGGCTGGTGCCGCCATAGCTGCCGTCAGCCTTAACAAGCCACTTGTCGAATTTGGGCTTGTTGGTGATGTAACGCACCGCGCCGGCTTCCGCGCCGCCACCAAAAAGGGTGCCCTGCGGACCTTCCAGCACCTCGACGCGCTCCATGTCGGCGAGATAGACATCGGCGTTACGGGCCGGGAACTGCATCGACTGGTCGTCTAGGTAGAGGGCAACGTTGGGGAACGGGGCAATGGTCGCCGAAGACTGGTTGCCGACGAAACCCGCCGAAAGCCCGCGCATGAAAATCGCCCCTGCGCCCGGGCCATTGCTGCCGAAGGTGACGTTGGGGGTGTACTTGAGCAGATCGTCAAACGTAGTCGCGTTGAACTGCGACAGCATCTCCCCCGACAGCGCCTGCAGCGTCATCGGCACGTCCTGAACGTTCTGGTTGCGGCGCTGCGCCGTCACAATGATTTCCGGGGTTGATGCGCCGGCATCCGCCGCCACATTCGCCGCGTCCGCCGCATGGGCTTGCGGGCCCATGACCAGCGCAGCCGTCGCGCACGAGGTCAGAAAGCACGCACGCGCGCTGTTCCCAAACAGAGTCGTCCGACTGAACATCATAAAATGCCCCCAAATGGGCCCGAGGCGGCGGTGCAGGAGCGCAGACGGCCATTCTCGAGCGGATTTACCGCCGAGGCCTTCGCAAATGCAGCGAAAAGCAGCCAATAGATATTATCTAAAAAGGCAATAAATGAAATCTATACTGTAACAATATTGTCACCAAAATGCCATTTTCAGGTGCTATTTAAAGTAATAATCAAAAAGGTTGGATCAGTGTCCATTAATCATCAGCATCTGCGCGCGTTTCATGCAGTTGCTGCTGAGGGGAGTTTCAGTCGGGCCGCCCGCCGATTAAACATCTCGCAACCGACGCTCTCGCAGCAGATAAAGTCGCTGGAAGCCCGCTACGGACAGATGCTGCTGGAACGTCGTCGGTCGCCCTTGCAGTTGACGCCGATCGGCATCGAACTTCACGCCATGACCTGTCGGATATTTACTGCCGCTGATGAAGCCGAGGAGTTGCTGCGCCGTGATGTCGCCGGAGTGGGAAGCTCGATCCGGCTCGTTGCGGATTCGCCGAGTTATGCAGTGCGGCTGGCGCAGGTACTGTTCCAAATCGGCGTTCATGCCGTGCCGGAAATTCAGATTGCGAACTCCCAAGAAACACTCGCGCGGTTGATAGATGCGCGTGCTGACGTTGCGATTGTTAGCGATCCGCAGATCGATAGCAGGCTTGCCTACGAGCCCCTGTTCGTCGACGAGTTGCGTGTTGTTATGCCGATTGGGCATCACCTATCCGCTTCCTCGTGCTTTCCCGTTGCCGCACTATCTGGTGAGTGCGTCCTGCTGCGGGAGTCAAAATCCAAGACTCGGGCCGCTACCGAAGCTCTTTTGGACTCCGCTGGCATCACTCCAAAGCAAGTGATCTGCATCCACAGCCGCGAAGCCATTCGTGAGGCCATTGCCATCGGGATGGGGATGAGCCTGATGTTCTCGTCGGAATGCCCGCCAGATACCAGGCTTGCCTATGCGAGGCCTGATCAGCAACCAACCAATTCCCTGCTTACCGGTTATCTGGTCTGCAAAGCCGAGTACCGCAGATCCGTTGCCATGCGAGCGGTCTACGAAGCCGCTGCCGGCCTCCATCAAGATGCTTCGACGGGCGTTAGCGGAGTGAAACCACCAAGGCTTATGGTTGAGCCGTCACGTTGAGGGCGGCACGCCTCCGACAAGTCCAACAGCATATTGCCGGACTGCAAATTGGCGAATCGCTGTCAATCGGCGTCCAAAGGGGACCCACTATCGGCGCGCAAAAGGGAACCACCTTGCGGTTTGGCGCTGGGTTGATGGTTGGTGCGCCTTTCGCGCTGGCGGCGACGTAGAGAGGGCGG
>Ga0007815_1000250_pt1 | contig 17218 bp, 14 predicted proteins | sample CryBogCBE02Aug09_FD_71212 | JGI IMG/M metagenome (GOLD analysis project Ga0007815, IMG submission 71212) | Freshwater microbial communities from Crystal Bog, Wisconsin, USA - CBE02Aug09 | ecosystem: Environmental > Aquatic > Freshwater > Lake | place: Crystal Bog, Wisconsin, USA | collected...
GGACGCTTTCTTCCTAAGTAGATGAAGAATGAGATCCCAACAGCGATATAGCTAATCCAGATAAGAGTCTGTAAGAGTGATGGGCGCTCGGCGTATCCAAATAACTGATGGAGGACATCTCCGATGTTGGAGGCCTCTGAGACAAATCCAGAGCTATTCCACAGTTGGCCTCGACCGAATGGCAACCAATTGAGTTCTTGCATATTTTGAATTGCATCGGCAAGCAGACCTGCTGCAAATACCATGAGCAAAATTCCGAGAACTTGGAAGAAGCGGCGCATGTTGATCTTTGCGCCCAATCGATAAATGAAGAAGGCGAGTGCAAGAGCGACGACAATTCCCAGGAGCGCGCCCAGCCAGAGCATGTTGCCATTGAGCGGTACTGCTGCTTGCTTGGAGTTTGCAAAGATGATGGCAAGAGTGAAAACCATCGTCTCAACACCTTCGCGGCCCACTGCTTGAAAAGCGATAGCCGCAAATCCAAAGCGAGTTCCGCTCGAGAGGGCTTGATCGCTCTTGCGTTGCAGATCCTGAGAGAGTCCGCGCGCGTGGTTTTGCATCCAGAAAGTCATGTAGGTCAAAACACCGGCCGCCAGCAGGAAGGTCGCGGTTTCAAAGTAGGTCTGAACATTGGAACCGTCGTACTGCTTGATCAGAAAGTAGGCTGCGAGTCCGCCAGCAAAGATCAATCCGAAGGCGGCAGCTACCCCAAGGAAGACATCACGGAAATGGCGGCGCTGGCCGATGCGGTTGAGATAGGCCAACAAAATCGCCACGATCATGGAGGCTTCGATGCCCTCGCGCAGGAAGATGACGAATGTTGGGAACATGCGAAAAGCCTAACCTCGACCACTTATTTACGCAACATAAGTGTTTCTTAATTACCCCCGGGTAGCGGGGCCGGCCTGGGTTCCGTTAGCACTCGTGGCGGGTAACTGCTAATTTATGACGGTCGGCCCCTAGAGGACTAGCGGGCCTCACGCCACAACACATGTAAAAGGAGCACACCATGGCCGTAGCAATTAAGCCACTTGAGGACCGCATTGTCGTTAAGGCAAGCGCTGCTGAACAGACCACAGCATCAGGTTTGGTTATTCCTGATACCGCCAAAGAAAAGCCGCAAGAGGGCACTGTTGTCGCAGTAGGCCCAGGTCGCTTTGACGATGGCGTTCGCACTCCAATGGACGTCAAGGTTGGCGATGTCGTTCTTTACAGCAAGTACGGCGGAACCGAAGTGAAGTACAACAACGAGGAGTACCTCGTTCTCTCTGCTCGTGATGTTCTAGCAATCATCGAAAAGAACTAGGTCCGAGCATGGGTAAAACGCTAAGTTTCGACGAGAACGCTCGTCGGGCAATGGAACGCGGTGTCAATATTCTTGCTGACACCGTCAAAGTAACGCTGGGACCAAAGGGTCGCAACGTCGTTATCGCCAAGGGTTATGGCGCACCACTGATCACCAACGATGGAGTAACCATCGCTAAGGAGATCGAGCTCGAGAACCCAGCCGAAAACATGGGCGCTCAACTCGTCAAGCAGGTTGCCGAGAAGACCAACGATGTCGCCGGTGATGGCACAACAACAGCAACTGTGCTTGCACAAGCAATGGTTCGCGAAGGTCTTCGCAATCTTGCAGCTGGCGCACAGCCAATGGATATTAAGTATGGAATCGAAGCTGCAGTGAAGGCCATCTCAGAAGAGTTGAAGAAGAACTCAACTCCTGTATCTGGCAAGGCTCAGATTGCAGACGTTGCAACAATCTCTGCCCAAGATAAGGCGATCGGTGATCTTATTGCTGAAGCAATGGATAAGGTCGGTAAAGATGGTGTGATCACCGTTGAAGAGTCATCTACAACTGGACTCGAACTCGACTTCACCGAAGGAATGCAATTTGATAAGGGTTACATCTCTCCTTACTTCGTCACTGATTCAGATCGCATGGAGACAGTGCTCGAGGATGCTTATGTCTTGATTTCAGGACAGAAAATCTCAGCGCTTTCAGAGATCTTGCCAATCTTGGAGAAGATTGCCCAAGCTAATAAGCCACTTTTGATCATCGCAGAAGATGTTGAAGGCGAAGCGCTTTCAACTCTCGTGGTGAACCGCATGCGTGGCACATTCACTTCTGCAGCGGTTAAAGCCCCAGGCTTTGGCGATCGTCGTAAGGCGATGTTGCAAGATATTGCGATCCTTACCGGTGGTCAGGTCATCACACCTGAGGTTGGTTTGAAGCTTGATCAAGTAACCATCGATCTACTTGGTCGTGCCCGCCGCGTGGTTATCACTAAAGACAACACCACCATCGTGGATGGCGCTGGCGATAAGAACGAAGTCGCAGCACGCGTCAATGAGATCCGCAATGAATTGGCTAATACCGATTCAGAGTGGGATCGCGAAAAGTTGCAAGAGCGCGTAGCCAAGCTCGCTGGTGGCGTCTGCGTAATCAAAGTCGGTGCTCACACCGAAGTTGAACTCAAAGAGAAGAAGCACCGTCTTGAGGATGCAATCTCAGCAACACGCGCTGCAGTAGAAGAAGGAATCGTTGTCGGTGGAGGAGCTGCACTCGTGCATGCTGCCGCTGCACTCGAAAACGATCTCGGCTTCGAAGGCGATCGCGCAGTAGGCGTTCGACTTGTGAAGAAGGCATGCGATGAACCACTTCGTTGGATTGCAGAGAATGCAGGACAAGAGGGTTATGTTGTCGTAGCCAAGGTGCGCACCATGAAGCCAGATGAAGGCTTCAACGCAGCATCAGAGGTCTATGAAGACCTCGTTAAGGTCGGCGTCATCGATCCAGTGAAGGTAACGCGCTCTGCGCTTGCTAATGCTGCATCGATTGCAGCGATGTTCATTACAACCGAGGCGTTGGTATTTGAAACTCCTGAGGATGAAGTGAAGGAAGCTGCGGCGGCTGCGGGACATGGTCATAGCCATGGGCCAGGTGGACACACCCATTAAGTGAGTAATGAATCCGTCAAAAAAACCGGGCCTTCAGAACGAAGGCCCGGTTTTTTTTATTGAGAATATTTTTTAAGAAGCAGTGTGTAGGTGCAACGGAATAACTTGTCCGTTGAGAGCAACCTTGCGTGTCTCGCGATCGATGATCGCTTGACGGTCATCTTCTGAAAGACCGCCCCAAATGCCATAAGGCTCTTGAACTGCAAGTGCGTGCTTGCGGCACGCGTCGATTACTGGGCAGGTGGCACAGACAGCTTTTGCAGCCTTCTCGCGATTAGCGCGACGAGGACCGCGTTCTCCATCAGGATGGAAGAACATCTCTGTAGGAAGTTCGCGACAAGCCCCTTGTTCTTGCCACTCCCACTCGGAAAGAACTGGGCGGGGTAGACGTGAAATTTCAGCCATTACCTTCTCCAAACTCTTTTCTGCTCTGTTGTTTCAGTGTTATGGCAGGACTCTACAATCGTTTCATAAGTTGTTCAAGCCCCTGAACAAGGTTTGACCAATTTTGTGGGAGTTTGTGGGAGTTCGCGGAAGTTTTCGGCCAATCTCCGCCTTTCAAGTGGCGGGTTACCTCTGGGTGATAGACGATAGCCCTATGAGTGAACGGGGAGCAGACGAGAGCATCGATGAGCTCGCTTCTGTGACCCCGCTTACCTCCTTGACCGTGGCGGCCGTGGCCAGACGGCTCGGAGTCGCTCCAGCCACCCTTCGAACCTGGGATCGCCGCTATGGTCTTGGCCCAAGCGGTCACCAACAAGGCTCACATCGCCGTTACAACGATGAGGATCTGGCTCGTTTGGCGACTATGCGTCGCCTCATTATCGCCGGCCACGCCCCAGCACAGGCTGCTGCTATGGCGTTGGCGCAGGAACCTTCCGCCGGCCCATCGCTGAGCGACCTTGCCGCTGGTATCTCCCGAAAGAGTTCGCAGGCCTCATGGTCTGGCGTGGGGGATCAGGCATGCCAGCTTCGTATTGACCAACTCAAGCGCGGTGCATTCGCGATGGATCGGGGCTTGGTCGAATCTGAGATCTCCGAGGTAATCGGAACGCTAGGCGTTGGCGATGCCTGGAGCAATGTCTTGGTTCCCCTGCTCAAAGCGATTGGCGAAGATTGGGCAAAGTCAGGCAAGGGGATCGAAGTCGAGCATATGCTCAGTGAGATTATTGTTCGCGCGTTTGCCGAGGTCTCTCGAACTGCACGTCAACCAATTAATTCTGCCCCGGTCCTGCTTGCCTGCGTTGGCGAAGAGATCCACTCACTGGCAATCAATGCACTCGCCGCCTGTTTGGCCCAAGACGCAATTGCTGTGCAGTATTTAGGTGCTCGTACTCCTCAAGTCGCGATTAACGAGACCGTTCGTCGGAGCGCTCCGCCGGCAATTTTCTTGTGGGCGCAATTGGCCAGCAACGCGAATCGTGCCTTCATCGATGAACTCCCTGCAGTGCGCCCCGCCCCTCGGGTGATTTTGGGAGGACCGGGCTGGAGCGACGTGGTCTGCGAGCGAGCCTATGTGGCACATGACCTCTCGAGCGCTCGCCAGGAGATCGCCAGAGCTGTCGGTATTTTGAACCACTAGACTTTCCCAATGATGGAAAGCACCCGCGAAAAGGTCCTGATGACGGGTCTGACATATGACGATGTCCTGCTTTTGCCAGATGCATCCGATGTCGTTCCCAGCGAAGTTAACACCCAGACCCGCCTGACTCGAAACATCTCCCTCTCAATTCCTATCGCATCTTCTGCGATGGATACCGTGACCGAGTCAGAGATGGCAATCGCCATGTCCAAGGCTGGTGGCATTGGTATTTTGCACCGCAACCTTTCGATCGACGATCAAGTGAAGCACGTCAAACTTACTAAGGCTGCTACACCAGACGGACTTGTGGGAGCCGCAGTTGGTGTTGGTGACGATGGATATGCGCGCGCACAAGCGCTGATTGAAGCCGGCGTAGATGTTGTCGTTGTCGACACTGCTCACGGACATCACCGCGGCGTTCTTGATGCAGTTGCTCGAATTAAAAAAGCCTATTCGCACGTTGATGTCATCGGCGGAAACGTTGCCACTCGCGCAGGTGCACAAGCACTTATTAACGCTGGTGTCGATGCCGTAAAAGTTGGCGTTGGACCTGGTTCTATTTGCACCACTCGCGTAGTAGCTGGTGTTGGCGTCCCACAAGTGACTGCAATTATGGAAGCGCACAAGGCCTGCTTCACTGCAGACATTCCGTTGATTGCCGATGGTGGCTTGCAGTACTCCGGCGATATTGCCAAAGCAATTGTTGCAGGCGCGGATACCGTGATGCTTGGTTCACTGCTTGCCGGATGCGCCGAATCTCCAGCAGATCTCATTGAAATTAACGGGAAAAAATACAAGGGCTATCGCGGAATGGGCTCACTCGGCGCGATGCAATCTCGTGGTGAACAAAAGTCTTATTCCAAAGATCGTTATATGCAAGACGATGTACTTGCAGAAGATAAGTTGGTTCCAGAAGGAATCGAAGGCAAGGTTGCCTACAGTGGCCCAGTTGCTCAGGTTCTACATCAGTTGGTCGGAGGACTTCGCTCAGGCATGGGCTATGCCGGAGCTGCAACTATCGCCGAACTACAATCTCGCGGTCAATTAATTCAAATCACCGCAGCCGGACTTCATGAGAGTCATCCGCACGACATCCTTGATGTTGCAGATGCACCGAATTATCGAAATACCTCTAGCGGAAATAATGGATAACAGATGAACGAAATCGAAATCGGCCCCGGTAAGCGCGCACGCACCGCTTACTCATTTGACGATATTGCTATCGTTCCCAGCCGCCGTACTCGCGATCCGGAAGAAGTTTCTATCGGATGGCAGATTGATGCCTATAAGTTTGATTTGCCGATGTTGGCAGCGCCTATGGATTCTGTGGTTTCACCTGAAACCGCTATCACGATCGGCAAGTTGGGTGGAGTTGGCGTCCTTGATCTAGAGGGACTCTGGACTCGCCATGAAGATCCACGAATTCAGCTGGGTGAGATCGCCTCATTGCCACAAGAGCAGGCGATTCGCCGCATGCAAGAGTTGTACTCAGCTCCCATTCAAGAGACGCTCGTCAAAGAGCGCATCGCCGAAATTCGCGCTGCTGGCGTAACCGTTGCAGCTGCACTTTCACCACAACGCACCGCTGAACTTCACAAAGTGGTGGTGAGTGCTGGCGTAGATCTATTTGTCATTCGCGGAACTACAGTGAGCGCCGAACACGTCTCGAATAAAACCGAACCGCTCAACCTTAAGAAGTTCATCTATGAACTCGATGTTCCGGTCATCGTTGGTGGCTGCGCCACCGCAAGTGGAGCGCTTCACCTCATGCGCGCAGGAGCAGCTGGTGTTCTTGTCGGTTTTGGTGGCGGAGCTGCACACACAACTCGCACCGTTCTTGGAATTGCCGTGCCTATGGCATCTGCGGTTGCTGAAGTTGCTTCAGCGAGACGCGATTACATGGACGAATCTGGCGGACGTTATGTACACGTCATTGCCGATGGCTCTGTTGGCCACAGTGGAGATATTGCGAAAGCGATTGCCTGTGGCGCCGATGCTGTCATGATGGGATCACCGCTCGCTCGTGCAACCGAAGCGCCTGGCAAGGGTTGGCACTGGGGTAGTGAGGCGCACCATCCTGAACTTCCTCGCGGAAATCGAGTCCATGTGGGAACCGTTGGCTCACTTCAAGAAATTCTTACCGGCCCATCTCACACCGCCGATGGTTCTATGAACCTCTTTGGCGCACTTCGTCGCGCGATGGCAACCTCAGGTTATGACAACCTCAAAGAATTCCAACGCGTAGAAGTTGTTGTTCAATAGCGTGAGTGCAGCACAAGAAACCGTATTGGTTGTTGATTTTGGCGCACAATACGCACAGTTAATTGCCCGTCGGGTTCGACAAGCAAACGTTTACTCCGAAATCGTGCCATCTTCTATGCCGGTTGCAGAGATGATTGCAAAGAAGCCCAAGGCGATCATTCTCTCCGGCGGCCCATCGAGTGTGTACGAACCGGGTGCCCCAACTCTCGATGCCGCGCTCTTTGCGCATAACATTCCGACCTTTGGAATCTGTTATGGATTTCAAGCGATGGCGGCTGCGCTAGGCGGCGTTGTCAGTCAAACCGGCAACTCTGAATTTGGTCGCACCTCTGCAAAGCACGATGGTGGTTCAACGTTATTTGCTGGATTAGAGCATGAATTTCGCGTATGGATGAGTCACGGCGATAGCGTCACAGAAGTTCCAGCAGGTTTTACTGCAACCGCGAGCACCGATGCCACTCCGATTGTGGCCTTTGAAAATAGCGATGCGACTCTTGCTGGTGTGCAGTGGCACCCAGAAGTTTTGCACTCTGAACACGGTCAAGAGATTCTGCGTCGCTGGCTCATCGACATCGTTGGCTGCACTCCACGTTGGACCAGTGAAAATATTGTCGCTGCAGAAGTCGCCAAGGTAAAAGCCCTCGTTGGAGATAAGCGAGTTATTTGTGGACTTTCCGGCGGAGTAGATTCAGCAGTTGCAGCTGCCATCGTTCAGAAAGCCATCGGATCTCAACTCACCTGCGTCTTTGTAGATCATGGACTTTTGCGCGAGGGAGAGGCTGAGCAGGTCGAAAAAGATTATGTAGCGGCTACCGGCGTTGAGCTGATGGTTGTCGATGTCAAAGAGAAGTTCTTGAATGCGCTAAAGGATGTTACCGATCCAGAGACCAAGCGCAAGATTATTGGTACCGAATTTATTCGAACTTTTGAGGAAGCGGCGGCAAAGATCTCGGCTCACTCAAGCGTTGATTTTCTCGTCCAAGGAACGCTGTATCCCGATGTCGTCGAATCGGGCGGCGGCACCGGCACAGCAAACATTAAGTCGCATCACAATGTGGGTGGGCTCCCAGAAGATTTGCAGTTCACCTTGATTGAGCCGCTTCGTACGCTCTTTAAAGATGAGGTGCGCGAGGTCGGTCTTGAACTGGGTCTGCCTGAAGAGATCGTGTGGCGCCAACCATTCCCAGGCCCGGGCTTGGCCATTCGCATCATCGGAGCAGTTACTGAGAATCGTCTTAGTATTTTGAGAAAAGCGGACGCGATCGCTCGCGAGGAATTAAAATTAGCTGGCTTGGATCGAGAGATTTGGCAATGTCCAGTTGTTCTTCTCGCAGATGTACGAAGCGTGGGAGTGCAAGGCGATGGTCGTACGTACGGTCATCCAATTGTGCTTCGCCCCGTATCGAGTGAAGATGCAATGACTGCCGACTGGAGCAGACTTCCTTACGAAGTCCTAGAAAAGATCTCGACCAGAATTACCAATGAGGTGCGCGAAGTAAATCGAGTAACCCTCGATGTGACGAGCAAGCCACCTGGAACAATTGAGTGGGAGTAACCAACGTGGGAGCACAGATGAAGCTATCGGCCGCAACAGTTGTCGGTGCAGTTGTCAGCACGCTATTAGCTGCAACTATTACAGCACCTGCTCATGCCAGCACTAGCGCAGTGAAGCCAACAAAGGTGACGTGTGCGGCAACAACTGCAACCGGACACCAGCCTCCCGCTGTCCCAACCCCAAAAGTTTCTCGGAGCTACACAAATAAAACCTTCACGATTGTCACTAACTGCGGAACGATTGTTATTGCAGCCGATGGCAAAGATGCACCAGTCACAGTTCAAGTGATGCAAGCCCTTGCTACCGCTGGTTATTTTGCGAATACCTTATGTCACCGTCTGACAACTGCAGGCCTCTTTGTGTTGCAATGCGGTGATCCAACTGCGAGCGGTTCTGGTGGACCAGCATTCACTTACGGAAACGAAAATCTTCCAACGGGTACTCTGAATAACTATCCTGCCGGTGTCGTTGCAATGGCTAATACAGGTCAGCCAAATTCAAATGGCAGCCAATTCTTCTTAGTTTACAAGGACACAACCCTTGCTCCTAGTTACACCCGTTGGGGAACAATCATCAAAGGTCTTAACATTGTTCAAGCTATTGCTGCGCAAGGCGTAGCAGGTGGCGGAAGCGATGGCACTCCAGCACAGAAGATCGCGATCGAAAGCGTGAGCGTCCGCTAGCTTACTTTTACAATCTTAAAGCTCTCAGCGAAACGTCCCGCTGGTAGCCCAGCTTCTTCACCGTTGCGAAGACCCCAGTCTCGGATACGTTCATCCAGTTCTTCATTATGGGCGGTCTGACTTACGTGAGATTTAATCGCTGCAAGCTTCTTCTCAAAGGTCTCGGTGATATCTACGACGTGATCCACCTTCTCTGACATAAATACCCACGCCTCTTTAATCTCCCAAGGCTCGAGCTTTTCGTCATGGAGCAAGTCTTCAAATGCGAATCTGTTCCCGGAGTCCGGATAAATTGCTTGGATCGCTGCTTCTCCGGCGGCTAAGTGATCGGGATGGCTCGCGCCAAGTCGATTCCAATTGCGCTCTGGGCTCTGGATCAACATACGTTGTGGTCGGACGGTTCGAATCGCGCGAACAATATCTTTGCGAAGCGTAATTGTTGGCTCAAGCCAGCCATCGCGGTAATTCAAAAAGTTAATATCGCTAACGCCTAATACTTGGCCCGCAGCGCGCTGCTCGCGTTGGCGAATCTGCTTCATCTCTTCGCGGCTGATGCTTGGATCAACGCCACCTTGATCGCCATTAGTGCAGATGTAGTAGCTCACCGCAATGCCTTTGGCTGTCCACTGAGCGATTGTTCCGCCAGCGCCAAAATCCACATCGTCTGGGTGCGCTGTGATCACAAGCACGCGCTCGATCTCGTTATCATCTAATGGTTCCATGAGCTGATCTTACCCAGCAGATACACTCGCGCCATGTCGTCCCTCGTCGAAGATCTCAATCCGCAGCAGAGCGAAGCGGTAGCTCACGCAGGAACGCCACTCCTGGTTGTCGCCGGCGCAGGATCCGGTAAGACCCGGGTGCTTACTCGTCGTATTGCCTACTTGTTGGCTGAGCGGGGAGTGGCACCGTATGAAATTTTGGCAATTACCTTCACCAACAAAGCTGCCGCAGAAATGAAGGAGCGGGTAGCCGATCTGGTCGGACCGCGCGCGAGTTCGATGTGGGTTTCAACCTTCCACTCCGCTTGTGTGCGCATGCTGCGACAAGAAGCATCGCGCCTGGGCTATTCGAATTCATTTTCAATCTATGACTCAAGCGATAGCGTCCGCCTGCTCACAGTCATTATTCGCGAGTTAAATCTCGATGCCAAGCAATATGTGCCGCGAGCAGTGGCAGGAATGATCTCTGCTGCTAAGAATGAATTGATTGGGCCAAGCAATTATTTGCAACAGACCACCAATCACTTCGAGCAGACGGTGGCCGAAATCTACGCGCTCTACCAAAAGCGTCTAGCCGCGGCTAATGCCATGGATTTTGATGACTTAATTGGTAAGACGGTCGAACTCTTGCAGCGATTTCCGGAAGCACGGGCGCGTTACAGATCGAGGTTTCGTCATATTTTGGTCGATGAATATCAAGATACCAACCACGCGCAATACATTTTGATTCGAGAGCTCGTCGGTACAGCTGAGGATGGTTTCCCAGTTGCCGAGCTCTGTGTCGTGGGCGATGCCGATCAATCGATCTACGCTTTTCGTGGCGCAAATATTCGAAATATCTTGCAGTTTGAAGAGGACTATCCCAACGCACGGACAGTGTTACTAGAACAGAATTATCGCTCCACCCAAAATATCCTCTCTGCGGCAAATGCAGTGATCGCCAATAACGAGGATCGCAAAGAGAAGAATCTCTGGTCGCAAGAAGGCGCTGGCGAAATCATTACGGGTTATGTGGCCGAGAGCGATCATGATGAGGCCGAATTCGTGGTGAGCGAAATTCGCAGGTTACGCGATGAGGGAATTTCTACCCCAGGGGATACGGCAATTTTTTATCGCACGAACGCGCAATCTCGAACATTCGAAGAGACCTTCTTGCGCTCAGCTATTCCATACAAAGTTGTCGGGGGAGTGCGCTTCTACGAGCGCAAAGAAGTAAAAGACCTCCTTGGTTACTTGCGCGTCTTGGTGAATCCAGAAGATGAAGTCTCGCTGCGTCGCATCATCAATACTCCTAAACGCGGCATTGGAGATCGCGCTCTTGACGTGATCGATCTGCACTCTAGAAATATGGGAATCTCATTTTGGCAAGCGCTGAACGATGCTGCATTCGCTGCAGATATTCCAGCGCGCTCACTCAGCGCTATTAATGATTTTGTCCACTTGATGGGTTCGCTGCGTACTTTGCTCGAAGCCGGAACCAAACCTTCTGTGATTGCACAGGCGGTATTAGAACAGAGCGGATTGCTTGCCGAACTTGCCAAGAGCGTCGACCCACAAGATGAAGGTCGAGTGGAAAACTTGCAAGAACTTGTTGCGGTCGCTACCGAGTATGAAGAGAGTGAAATTCAGGATGGCGAAGAGATCTCACTCGCCGGCTTCTTGGAAGGCGTCAGTCTGGTTGCTGATTCGGATCAGATTCCAGAAGGCGAAGATCATGGCGGAGTAGTCACAATGATGACGCTGCACACTGCCAAAGGGCTGGAGTTCCCAACCGTCTTTCTGACAGGAATGGAAGAAGGAATTTTTCCGCACTCGCGCACGCTGGGCGATAAAAATGAAATTCAAGAAGAACGTCGCCTGGCTTATGTGGGACTCACTCGCGCACGCCAGCGGTTGTATCTCTCGCGCTGTGAATACCGGAGTTCATGGGGAACTCCTACTTACAATCCACCATCACGCTTTCTTGCGGAAATTCCGGATGCGGTCATTTCGTGGAATGAACGTTCTCGGTCACTGAGTGCCAGCATTCGCAGCACGGCGCCGCGGAGCTTTGGTCCGCCGCCGAAAGCCACCGGAAAACGTGAGAGCACAGCCATGGTGCTTGAGGTAGGCGATCGTGTGTCCCACGACACATTTGGCCTTGGAAAAGTTATTGCAGTTAATGGCAGCGGGGATCGGGCCGAAGCCACCATCGATTTTGGCAGCACTGGTGAAAAGCGGCTCTTGCTTCGCTACGCCCCCGTCGAAAAACTCTAGAACTGGGCCTGGCGCGAGCCCTAGTAGGATTTAGCCGCAAGCCCAGCTTGGCTAGTTTGCGAAGATCACTTTCGTCAGGTGCCGTAGCCACCTGCAACAGAGAAGAACGGGGAACCAGTGGATCTCTTTGAGTATCAAGCTCGAGATCTCTTTGAAGCTCATAACATTCCAGTTCTCGCAGGCGCAGTTGCAACAACTGCCGATGAAGCCGAGCGAGCAGCTGCAAGCATGGGTGGCAAAGTTGTCGTCAAGGCACAAGTAAAAGTTGGTGGACGCGGAAAGGCTGGCGGCGTAAAACTTGCTGACGATGCAGCCGATGCGCGCACGAAGGCTGATGCCATTCTTGGAATGGATATCAAAGGTCACACCGTTCATAAAGTGATGATCGCGCAAGCCGCACCGATTGCAGAAGAGTATTACCTGGCAATCTTGCTTGATCGAGCCAACCGCAATTTCTTGGTGATGGCTTCGGTCGCAGGTGGCATGGAGATTGAAGAAGTTGCACATACTTCTCCAGAAAAATTAGCTCGCGTGGGTATCGATCCCAATGTCGGGATTAGTGCTGAAAAAGCGCTCGAGATTGTCAAAGCTGGTCAGTTCCCACAAGAGATCGCGCAGAGCGTTGCCGATGTTTTGCAGAAGCTCTGGGCTGCTTTCGTTGCAGAAGATGCCACCCTCATGGAAATCAACCCACTCGTTAAAACCGTAGATGGTCGAATCATTGCCCTTGATGGCAAGGTAACTCTTGATGACAATGCTGAATTCCGTCATCCTGGCCACGAAGCACTTGTCGATCATGCTGCTGCAAACCCACTAGAGGCTGCAGCGAAAGAGAAGAATCTCAACTACGTAAAGCTTGATGGTGAAGTTGGAATCATCGGCAACGGCGCTGGCCTGGTCATGAGTACGCTCGATGTCGTCGCTTATGCGGGTGAAAAGTACCAAGTGAAGCCTGCTAACTTCCTTGATATCGGAGGCGGAGCATCTGCCGAAGTAATGGCAAATGGCCTTTCGATCATTTTGGGTGATCCAGATGTTCGCAGCGTTTTTGTTAATGTCTTTGGTGGAATCACCGCCTGCGATGCCGTCGCAAATGGCATTGTTCAAGCGTTAGCCATCCTTGGCGATAAAGCAACGAAGCCAATCGTCGTACGCCTTGATGGCAACAACGTCCTCGAGGGTCGTCGCATTTTGAATGAAGCGGCACATCCACTCGTTCAGCAACTCGACACTATGGATGGCGCAGCAGCTAAGGCTGCAGAATTGGCGGCAAAGTAAATGGCGATCTTCATCAATAAAGAGACCAAGGTCATTGTTCAAGGCATGACTGGTTCCGAAGGAACTAAGCACACCACTCGCATGCTCAAATATGGCACCAACGTTGTTGGCGGTGTGACCCCAGGTAAAGGCGGTCAAGTAGTTGAGATCGATGGCACGTCATTGCCAGTTTTCAACAGCGTCGCAGAAGCCGTAGCAGCGACCGGAGCAAATGCATCTGTTGTCTTTGTGCCACCAAAGTTTGCAAAGGCTGCTGTGATGGATGCAATCGATGCCGAACTGCCACTCTGTGTAGTAATCACCGAAGGTATTCCGGTTCATGATTCTGCTGCTTTCTACGCACACGCAGTTGCGAAGGGCAAGACTCGCTTGATTGGTCCAAACTGCCCAGGTCTCATCAGCCCTGGCCTTTCAAATATTGGAATTATTCCTGGCGATATCACCGGTGCGGGACGTATCGGCCTGGTCTCTAAATCCGGAACTCTTACCTATCAGATGATGTATGAGCTTCGCGATTTTGGTTTCAGCACTGCGGTTGGAATTGGTGGCGATCCGATTATCGGAACAACACATATTGATTGCCTCAAGGCATTCCAAGACGATCCAGAGACCGATGCAATTGTGATGATTGGTGAAATTGGTGGCGATGCTGAAGAGCGTGCTGCAGCTTTCATTAAGGAATATGTCACCAAGCCAGTTGTTGGTTATGTCGCAGGATTCACCGCGCCAGAGGGCAAGACCATGGGCCACGCTGGTGCGATTGTTTCTGGTTCTTCTGGAACAGCAGAAGCAAAGAAAGTAGCGCTCGAGGCAGCAGGCGTGAAGGTTGGCAAGACTCCTTCCGAAACTGCGGCACTGATGCGCCAGATCTTGAGCGCCAAGTAGCGGTCACGATCCGATTCGAACTCGTTAAATGTCAGCGCGAACTTCAGGGGTGTGCCTTCGATACGCACTCCGAAGTGTCGCGCTGACGCTTTTTCCAACAGCATTCATAGCGCTCTTCACCTGGGCTACCGCTGGAAGCACTTCGGGAAATACCACCGATCCCATGCGAGCTACTGGATGGCTCTGGCTTGCGGCGCACCAAGTGCCGTTAGTTATCAACGGAGCAACAAGCCAAGGCTCTGGCGTACTGAGCTTTCTTCCATTACTTGCGCTTCTCTTTCCCTGGTGGGCGATCAGGCGTAGTTATCTTTCGGTTCGAGCAGAACTACCAACTGGTTTTCTGCCGCAGTTATATTTTTCACTCTGGTATGCCGGAATTGCAGAGCTCATTAGCTTCGCTTCCTTCTCGCATCATGTTCACGCAAATATTTATCTAGCCCCGGCCTTCTCGCTTCTGATCGCCCTTGCCGCGACAACTAAATTTTCACCTAGCGCTCTCAATTATTTTAAATTCGTCGCCTTCTTGGCAGTTGCCCTTGTAGGCGCAGCAACCTTAATCTTCACGGCATCGCTCTGCGCACACTGGAGCATCATGAAGAGCATTGAAATTGTGATCGCACCAAGCGCTGTTGGCGGTTTGCTCTATACCTTGGTGCAACTTCTCTACCTCCCAAATATCGCCATCGCGACGCTTGGATATCTCAGCGGTTCGGGCTTCACCTTTGGCGCACATACAAATATTTCACCATCGCATTTTGTACTCAATGGCATCTCTGCCATTCCGGCATTAAGTGCACTACCCACCGGAAAGCATTCGCTCTTTAGTTACGGAGTAGCGGTGTGGCTGCTGCTTTTCACCCTTTGCATACTCCTTATTCGCCGCAATATCCGTGAATTCGGTCAGAGGGCTACCGAAGCCCTTGCTACATCGTTGATATTCATTGCCGCTGTGACCGGAGTGAGTTTCTTGGCATCTGGTGAATTGCTTACCTCGGCCCTCAATCGCGTAGGCGTGCAGTGGCTTCGAACAACGGAAGTAGTGGCTGTGAGTGCCTGCTGTGCGCTGATCCTTGGGATTCTCTTGCCGCAAGGTATTCAATCGATAACAACTCGGTTGGCAGGCCGCAATGAATAAGCGGATTCTCATCTTGGCTTCGGGCACTGGTTCGCTGGCACAACGGGTGATGCAAGCAGTTTCCGATGGCGCACTTGATCTCGAAATCGTCGCAGTGCTCTCCGACAAGCAAGCCCCAGTACTGGAGATCGCTCAGACTTTTGGAATCCCCACTATTTATCTCCCTGTTGGCTCAGACCGGAGTGAGTGGAACAAGGCTCTGCTCGAAACAACCCGAAAACTCAACCCCGATCTCGTCGTGAGTTTGGGATTCATGCGCATTCTTTCAGCGGAATTCGTCAAGGAATTTTCCGTGATTAATACCCACCCATCGCTCCTTCCGCTTTATCCAGGGGCGCACGCGGTTCGCGATGCTTTGGCTGCCGGGGCAACAAAGACGGGAAGTACTGTGCACTGGGTGGATGCGGGAGTTGATACTGGCCCGATCATTGCTCAGCTAGAAGTGCCGATCCGACCAGGAGTGAGTGAATCCGAGCTCCATGAAGAGATTAAGATTGTGGAACGAGCCCTCATCGTCGAGGTTTTACAGAGCTATGCCGCCCGGGGGAAATTATGAGCACACGTAAAGCTATTAAGAGAGCGCTCATCAGCGTCTATGACAAGACCGGTTTGATCGAATTAGGAAAAGAACTCGCCTCTCATGGTGTTGAGATTCTCTCAACCGGTTCAACAGCCAAGACACTTGCAGATGCCGGGATCGCTGTCACTCCAGTGGAGGAATACACCGGTTTTCCAGAGATGATGGGTGGTCGAGTGAAGACTCTGCACCCTCGTATTCACGGCGGAATTCTCGCCGATCAAAATAACCCGGAGCATCTAGCTGCAATTTCAGCGCACGATATTGCACCATTCGATCTTATTGTCATCAATCTCTATCCCTTTAGCCAAACAATCGCATCTGGCGCAAGCTATGCCGAATGCATTGAACAGATCGACATTGGTGGCCCTTCCATGCTCCGTGGCGCGGCCAAGAATCATGGTTCGGTAGCAGTCATCTCATCACCGGCTCAGTATGAACTTTTATTTGAAGCGCTCAAGCAGGGTGGTTTCACGCTAGAAGAGCGGGCACAGCTAGCGCTAGCGACATTTAGAACTACAGCGGAGTACGACATTGCGATCGCCAATTGGCTCGGCAAGGAACAGCACTCATCGTCAGAGTGGTTTGCGTCAGCGTGGCGTGGAATCTCGACGTTACGTTATGGCGAGAATCCTCACCAGAGCGCTTCGGTCTATCAAGCTGCATCAGCTGGGGCTGGCACAAGTGCAGGTATTGCGCAAGCCTTGCAACTTCATGGCAAAGAGATGTCATTTAATAATTACACCGATGCGGATGCTGCGGTACGAAGCGCCTATGACCATTCCGAGCCCTGTGTTGCGATCATCAAGCATGCGAACCCATGCGGAATCGCCATCGGAGCGAGCATTGAAGCTGCGTATGCAAAAGCACATGAGTGTGATCCGGTTTCAGCCTTTGGTGGAGTAGTAGCAGCGAATCGCCCAGTGAGCTTGGCGATGGCACAAGCACTTTCAGAAATCTTTACTGAAGTTGTCGTTGCTCCTTCGTACGAGGCTGGCGCTGTTGAAGTCCTTTCAAAGAAACCTTCCATTCGAATCCTGACGCTTGCAGACTATGCACCAGTCGCTACCGAACTTCGACCAATTTCTGGTGGCTTGTTAGTGCAGAGCACCGATCTAGTTGATGCAGCGGGGGATAGCGCGAGCTCCTGGACTCAAGTCTCTGGCGAGGCCGTCACTCCCGAGGTGTTGCGCGATTTAGAGTTTGCATGGCGCGCTGTGCGAGCAGTGAAAAGTAACGCCATCTTGCTTGCCCACGATGGCGCATCAGTAGGTGTGGGAATGGGTCAGGTCAATCGAGTGGATTCTGCTCGTTTGGCGGTATCC
>Ga0007815_1000262_pt1 | contig 16802 bp, 16 predicted proteins | sample CryBogCBE02Aug09_FD_71212 | JGI IMG/M metagenome (GOLD analysis project Ga0007815, IMG submission 71212) | Freshwater microbial communities from Crystal Bog, Wisconsin, USA - CBE02Aug09 | ecosystem: Environmental > Aquatic > Freshwater > Lake | place: Crystal Bog, Wisconsin, USA | collected...
TCGACGAACAACCCGCAATTGCCACCCCGGCGCGCGCACTGGCCCTGCCCAACCCGCCGCGCGGCCAGCTGTCGTTCGACAACGTCACCTTCCGTTATCCCAGCCGCCCCGACATGCCCGCACTGGTCGATTTCAGCCTGACCATCGAACCGGGCGAGACCGTCGCCATTGTCGGCCCCTCGGGGGCGGGCAAGAGCACGCTGTTCCAGCTGGCCCAGCGTTTTTACGATCCGCAGGCCGGCACCGTGAAGCTCGACGGCGTGCCGCTGACCTCCGCCGACCCCACCGAAGTGCGCCGCCGCTTTGCGCTGGTGCCGCAGGAAGGCGTGCTGTTTGCGGCCAGCGCGCGCGACAACCTGCGCTATGGCAACTGGGATGCCGACGACGCCGCGATCTGGGCCGCAGCCCGCGCCGCCAATGCTGAACAGTTCCTGCGCGAGATGCCGGAGGGGCTCGACAGCTTCCTTGGCGAGGACGGCGCGCGGCTTTCGGGCGGGCAGCGCCAGCGGGTCACCATTGCCCGCGCGCTGCTGCGCGAAGCACCGATTCTGCTGCTCGATGAGGCGACGAGTGCGCTCGACGCCGAAAGCGAGCGGCTGGTGCAGGATGCGCTCGACCGCCTGATGAGCAGCCGCACCACCCTGGTGATCGCCCACCGCCTTGCCACTGTCCGCGCCGCCGACCGGATCGTGGTGATGGACAAGGGGCGGATCGTCGAACAGGGCCGCCACGATACGCTGAGCCGCGCGGGCGGGCTTTACGCGCGCCTCGCCGCGCTGCAATTCGACGAAGGCGCCTTCGCCTCCTGACCCCCCCCGCGAACCAACCACAGAGGATGCCTTCATGTCGCTGACCGTTACCGCCATCATCCTCGGCATTGTCGAGGGGCTGACTGAATTCCTGCCAGTCTCCTCGACCGGGCACCTGATCCTTGCCACCCGGCTGCTCGGCTATGATCCGCATCCGTGGGAGGTGTTCAACATCGTTATCCAGCTGCCCGCAATCATGGCGGTGGTGGTGCTCTACTGGCGCACGATCTGGGCGGTGGCGATGGGCGCGCTGCGGCGGGAGGGGGCGGCGATCCGCTTCGTGGTCAATATCGCGGTGGCCTTCCTGCCTGCCGCCGTGCTGGGCATCCTGCTCAAAAAGCGTATCGACGCGCTGCTTGAAAGCCCGATGACGGTGGCCTGGGCGCTGCTGGTGGGCGGCATCGCGATTCTGGTGGTCGAACGCTTCGCCCGTGCCGGCAAGCCGCAGGGCGTCGGGCAGCTGCCGGTCGCCAAGTCCTTCGGGATCGGTGTGATGCAGTGCCTCGCGATGATCCCCGGGGTCAGCCGCTCTGGCGCGACGATCATGGGCGCCCTGGCAATGGGTGTCGAACGCCGCACCGCGGCCGAATTCAGCTTCTTCCTTGCCATCCCGACGATGTTCGGCGCCACCGCCAAGCAACTGTTCGACCACCGCCACGAACTGGCCGCGCATGCCGGGCCCGTGGGCTGGAGCGAGATCGCGGTCGGCTCGGTGGTGTCCTTCGTGGTCGCGCTGGTGGTGATCAAGGCCTTTGTCGGCTGGATCAGCCGCAATGGCTTTGCGCCCTTTGCCTTCTACCGGATCATTGTCGGCATGGTGGCGATCACCGCGCTGATGCACATCGGGTAAGGCGCGTTTTTTGCGCCGCCAGTAAGGTTGCAGAAAGGATTGCGCCCCTAGCCTCGTTGGGAGTCCGGGAAGACCCAACGAGGAGCAACCCGATGAGCCTGTTAGTCATTTTGATGATCGGGGCCAGCTGCGGCTGGCTGGCTGGCCTGTTGACCCATTCGTTTCAGCCTGGCGCACTGGCGGCCAATGCCGCAATCGGCGCGGCTGGGGCCTTCGTTACCGGGGCGCTGGCCGGGCACGAGGCGTTGCTGGGCGGTCTTTCCGCCGCCAACCTGGCAGCCGCCGCGCTGGGCGCGCTGGCCTTGCTGGTGCTGGCCAACCTGGGCCGGCTGGCCGCTGCCCGCCACGCCGACACCCGCGACTGAGCAGGACCACCCCCAGCGGCGGCGGGCCATTTTAACGCCCAATCCGCTTGACTCTCCCGCCCTTCTGCCGCAAAGGCCGCGGCTTCTTGGGGGGCGCCCGTCTGCGCCGCTCTTGTTGTTTCAGGCGATTCTCCTGCGCCCGGTCGGCCCATCGATCGGCAGGGGGCATTTAGGATTAGGTCATGGCCAAGCCCGCAACCGTCAAGATCCGGCTGGTTTCCACCGCCGACACCGGCTTCTTCTACGTCACCAAGAAGAACCCGCGCAACTCGACCGAGAAGTTCACCTTCCGCAAGTACGACCCCGTCGTGCGCAAGCATGTCGAGTTCAAGGAAGCCAAGATCAAGTAAGGTAAGCCCCGGTTCATCGCCCTTGGCATAAAAGGTGCGTATGATCAGGCTGCTTTACCAGGTCCACAAGGCAAGCGCCGCCGTACTGGCGGCGCTTTCGCTTTGTCTTGCCGCCACGCTGGCCCCCACCCCATTCGCGGCACCGCTGCGCGCCGACAGCCCGCCAGCGAACGCCCCCAACCCCGCCGACCTTGAGCGCGCCGTAACCGCGCTGCGCGCCATCGCCACCCTGCGCGCCGACTTCGTCCAGACCGACGGCAACGGCCAGCGCAGCACCGGGGTGCTCAGCCTCAAGAAAGGCGGCAAGATCCGCTTCCAGTACGCGCCGGGCAACCCACTGCTGGTGCTGTCGGACGGCCATGCGCTGTTCGTGATCGATTCGGAAATCCATCAGGTCCAGCGCTGGCCGATCAACAATTCGCCGCTCGGCGCACTGCTCGACCCCAACCGCGATGTCGCGCGCTATGGCACGCTGCGCCCCACCGGCGATGCCAATGTCGTCAGCATCGAGGTCAAGGACCGGGGCCATCCCGAATACGGTATCATGACCCTGGTGTTCGTCCGCAAGCCGGCGGCCCCCGGCGGGCTGGAGCTGACCGCGTGGTTCACCATGGACGCGCAGGGCCGCCGCACGATCATCACGCTGGCCAACCAGCGCTATGGCTTGGCGCTGGGCGACGAGCTGTTTCGCTACCTCGACACCCGCGCCCGCCCGCACAAATAAATTCCGCTGATGCCGGGTCACTCCGGGCGAATCGCCCCATACCGGCGATGAACCGCACAAAGTTTCGCCATCCCCGCAAACCGTTCAGGTGGCAGACAGGCAGCCCCGGCTAGAACGGTTTTGTCAGTACGGATGGTGGCGGGTCCTTCCCCCCTGTTGCCCGCCCCAACAACCCCGGGCTGACGAGCGTGACGAACGCCCAAACCGAACCCCCGCCCCAATGCCCCCGGGGTGGGGGTTTTCGTTTGCCCGACAGGCCCGGCATCCTTAAACCGCCGCCCATGTCGAACCTGCACAGCTCCACACTCACCGTCGCCACCTGGAACATCAATTCGGTGCGGCTGCGGATGCCGCTGGTCGCGCGCTTCCTTGCCGAACAGGCGCCCGACGTGCTGTGCCTGCAGGAAATCAAGACGGTGGAGGGGCTGTTCCCCCACGCCGATTTCGACGCGCTGGGCTATACCTACCGCGCGGTCCACGGGCAGAAGGGCTACCACGGGGTCGCCACCGTCTCGCGCCTGCCCTTTGCCGAGGTCGACCGCCACGACTGGCAGGCCAATGGCGAGGCACGCCACGTTGCGGTTGAACTGAGCGACAGCGGGATCCGGATCGATAATGTCTACATCCCGGCGGGCGGCGACATTCCCGACCGCGAGGCCAACCCGAAATTCGGCCAGAAGCTCGATTTCCTCGAACGGATGACCACGTGGTCGGAGGGGCTGGCCCAGCCCACCCTGCTGGTCGGCGATTTCAATGTCGCCCCGCTCGAATGCGATGTCTACGACCACAAGGCGCTGCTGAAAGTGGTCAGCCACACCCCGGTGGAGGTCGCCGCGCTGGCCCGGCTGGCCGAGGCGCACCAGTGGGTCGATCTGGGCCGCAAGCACATCCCCGCGCCGCAGCGCAACTATTCGTGGTGGTCCTACCGCACCTTCTGGCAGGACAAGGATCGCGGGCGGCGGCTCGACCATATGTGGGCCTCGCCCGAGCTGGCCGCGAAATCGACCGCGCACCGCTTCGTCGAGGAACCGCGCCGCTGGGAACAGGCCAGCGACCACGTGCCCCTGATCACCGAGTTCGCGCTATGACCAGCGCGGGCGAGGCGGGCGGAACCAGCCCTACCCGCCGGGTCGCGCAGGCGATCGATGCGCTGCGCCACGGCTGGGCGATCGCGCTCGATAGCCGCGTGCTGCTGCCCGCCGAAACCGCGATCGGCGCCGCCGGGTCCAGTCATCTGCTGATCAGCGCCGCGCGCGCCGCCACGCTCAAGCTGGCCAACCAGCGCGAGGCGGCGGCGCCAGAGGCCCCGGTGCTGATCCGCGCCGCCGAGCCGTTCACTCTGGCGGCCGCGCGCGCCACCGCCGACCCGGCGCTCGACCTCGCCACCCCCCTGAAAGGCCCCTACAAGGCCGAACCGCTCGATTGGGCAGCGGCGGCAGTGGTTGCGCTCGAACTCGCCCGGCTGGCCGGCATTCTCCCGGCCTTTCTGGTCGATGCCACGGGTGCGGGAGAAGCCGTCATGCTCTCCGCCGCCGATCTGGCAGAGTGGCAGAACCCGGCGCACCTGGTCATCGCCACCCGTGCCCGCCTGCCGGTTGCCGCCTGCGACAGTGCCGAGATCGTCGCCTTCCGCGCGGCGGACGACCTGCGCGAACACGTCGCCCTGATTATCGGCCAACAGCAGGGGGACCGCGCGCCGCTGGTCCGGCTCCATTCCGAATGCCTGACCGGCGATGTCCTCTCCAGCCTCAAGTGCGATTGCGGCCCGCAGCTCGACGCAGCACTGGCGGCGATGGCGGCGGAGGCCGCGAAAGGCGGCTGGGGCGTGCTGCTGTACCTGCGGCAGGAGGGGCGCGGCATCGGCCTCGTCAACAAGCTGCGCGCCTATCAGTTGCAGGATCAGGGCTTCGACACCATCGACGCCAATACCCGCCTTGGTCTGCCGGCCGAGGCGCGCGATTTTCCGGTCGCGGCGCGGATGCTGGCGCTGCTGGGCATCGGCGTGGTTCGGCTGATGACCAACAACCCTGAAAAGGTCGCCGCGCTGGCCGCCCACGGAGTGCAGATCGCCGAACGCGTCCCCCACGCGCTGCCCGCCAACCCGCACAACCACCGTTACCTTACAACGAAGCGCGACCGCGCCGGGCATCTGCTCTAGGCCAGCGTCACCACCTTCACTGTCAGCCCCGCTTCGGCGCTCCATTCAAGCCGATTGTAGCTGGGCGGAGTGCTCCGCAACCGTTCTGACAGGGTGCCCGCACCGATCAGGCGGATCGAGTGCCCGCCGGCGTGGACCGTGCGGTCGAACGGGTCGTGGACATGGCCCGACAACACCGCCTGCGCGCCTGCTGCCGCCAGCGCTGCCAAGGCCGCGCGCCCGCCCCGGGTCGATCCGGTCGAGCGGGTATCAGCATCGATCAGCGGGTGGTGGCCCGCCACCAGCCGCAAGGGCCGCGCCGCGCCGGCGTGGAGCTGGCCCAGCGTTTCGGCAAGGTCAGCGGGCGTAATCCGCCCCTTCGACCAGTTGAGCCGGAACTGTGCCGCCGCCACGGTACGCAGCGGGGCCAGCGCCAGGTCAGGCAGGTCCAACGGGGCTTCCACCGCCGCCTCCAGTGCTCGGTAATGGTGCCACGGGCGGCTCAGGCGGTGCCACATGCGGTGGTAATAGGGCACATCATGATTACCCGGCTCCAGACTGACTGGCACCGGCAGCGCGGCCAGCCATTCCTCGGCCATGGCGAATTCGCGCGCCGAACCGCGCAGCGTCAGGTCGCCGGTGCAGATGATTGCAGCGGGCCGATCGCGCGCCACTTCAGCAGCGAACCAGTCGAGCGCGCGGCGGTCTTCCGCGCCGAAATGCAGGTCGCTGGCGTGGAACAGGGTGAGCGCCACGCCCGTTACGCCCCGGCCAGCACCCCGGTCGGCAGCGCCGCCTCGTTCCAGCGCAGCGCCTTCAACACCGTTTCGACGATATGCGGGGCATTCAGCCCGGCCTTGTCGTACTGCTTGTCGGGCGCATCATGGTCCTGGAACTGGTCGGGCAGGCGCATGGTGCGGATCTTCAGGCCGGCATCGGTCAGCCCCTCGTCGCTGGCCATAGTCAGCACGTGTGCGCCAAGGCCACCAATCGCGCCTTCCTCGATCGTCACCACCACTTCGTGGCTGGCCATCAGGCGGCGGATCAGGTCGTTGTCGAGCGGCTTCACGAAGCGCAGGTCGGCGACCGTGGTCGCCAGCCCCTTGGCCTCCAGCGTATCAGCGGCCTTAAGCGCCTCCGCAAGGCGCGTGCCGAGCGACAGGATCGCCACCTTGCCGCCCTTTTCGCTGCCGCGCACCACCCGGCCCTTGCCGATGGCAAGGTATTCGGGAACCGCCGGCAGCGGCACGCCGGTGCCATTGCCGCGCGGATAGCGGAAGGCAATCGGGCCGCTGTCGTGGCAGGCGGCGGTATAGGTCATGTGCGCCAGCTCCGCCTCGTCGGCGGCGGCCATCACGATCATATTGGGCAGACTGGCCAGATAGGTGATGTCGAACGAGCCCGCGTGGGTCGCGCCATCGGCGCCGACCAGCCCGGCACGGTCGATCGCAAAGCGCACCGGCAGATTCTGGATCGCCACATCGTGCACCACCTGATCGTAGGCGCGCTGGAGGAAGGTGGAGTAGATCGCGCAGAACGGCCTCATCCCCTGCGCGGCAAGGCCCGCCGCAAAGGTCACCGCGTGCTGTTCGGCAATCCCGACATCAAAGGTCCGCTCCGGGTGCGCATGCGCGAACTTGTCGACCCCGGTGCCGCTGGGCATCGCGGCGGTGATCGCCACAATCCGCGGATCGCTGTCGGCCAGTTTGGCCAGCGTCTCGCCAAACACGTTCTGATAAGCCGGGGCGCTGGCCACCGGCTTGACCTGCTCGCCGGTGACGACGTTGAACTTCTGGACGCCGTGGTACTTGTCGGCGGCAGCCTCGGCCGGGGCATAGCCCTTGCCCTTCTGGGTCACGACATGGATCAGGCACGGGCCCTCTGCGGCATCGCGCACATTTTCCAGCACCGGGATCAGCTGCTCGAGATTGTGCCCGTCGATCGGGCCGACGTAGTAAAAGCCCAGCTCCTCAAACAGAGTGCCGCCCATTGCCATGCCGCGGGCATACTCGTCGGTGCGCTTGGCCGCCTTGTGCAGCGGCTCGGGCAGGCGGCGCGAGATGCGCTTGGCCAGGTCGCGCAGGTGCAGGAACGGCCGCGACGACACCAGCCGCGCGAGATAGGCCGACAGCCCGCCCACCGGTGGGGCAATCGACATATCGTTGTCATTCAGGATCACCACCAGCCGGTTGCCGGCAGCGGCGGCGTTGTTCATCGCCTCGTAGGCCATGCCCGCGCTCATCGCGCCATCGCCGATCACCGCGATGCCGCGCCCTGGGGTGCCGGCCAGCTTGTTGGCCACGGCAAAGCCCAGCGCGGCCGAGATCGAGGTCGAGCTGTGCGCGGTGCCGAAGGGATCGTATTCGCTCTCGCTCCGCTTGGTGAAGCCCGAGAGGCCGCCGCCCTGACGCAAGGTGCGGATCCGGTCGCGCCGCCCGGTGATGATCTTGTGCGGATAGGCCTGATGGCCAACGTCCCACACCAGCCGATCCTCGGGCGTGTTGAAGACATGGTGCAGCGCCACAGTCAGCTCGACCACGCCAAGGCCGGAGCCAAGGTGGCCGCCGGTGGTGCCCACCGCGCTGATCATTTCGGAGCGCAATTCATCGGCCAGCTGGCGCAGCTGGGCGGGCGTGAACTTGCGGAAATCGGCTGGATAGTTGACCTGGTCCAGCAGGGGGGTGTCGGAGGCGATGCTCATCATTGCGCTCTTACACCCAAGCTGCCCGCCTGTCTAATCCGGCAAGCATGGCCTAACCCGGTGATCCTGCTGGCGTTTAACGCGCTTGGGCGGCCTGCGCCGAAGGCACCATGGCGCGCCCCTCAACCCCGGCCAGCCCCTGCACCGCCAGCACGCCCAGCGCCCCCAGCACAAAGCCAAGGCCAAGCGAACGCCAAAGCGAGGGGGGGTTTTTGGGCATCGAACAGCGGTTCCAAAGCGAGGCGTCGCCGGGCCCATCGGCGCAAATGCTTACGAAAGCCAGACCGGGGCCAGCGATTCACGCCAAGGCGCGGCGGAGGCGCGATGAACGGTGATGTCCCTTTCGCGGCCAGCGAACGAGCGGCCCAGCCATCAATGCCGGAAGTGGCGCATGCCCGTAAACACCATCGCCAGCCCGGCCGCGTCGGCCGCCGCGATCACCTCGTCGTCGCGGATCGAGCCGCCCGGCTGGATCACCGCGGTTGCCCCGGCTTCGGCGGCGGCCAGCAGGCCATCGGCGAAGGGGAAGAAGGCGTCGGAGGCCACTGCACTGCCCGCCGTGCGCGGGGTGGCCCAGCCGTAGAGCTCCGCCGCCTCGCGCGCCTTGATCGCGGCGATCCGGCTTGAATCGCGGCGGTTCATCTGCCCGGCGCCGATCCCGGCCGTGATCCCGTCCTTGGCATAGACGATGGCGTTCGACTTGACGTGGCGCGCCACGGTCCAGGCGAAGAGGCAGTCTTTCAATTCCTGAGCCGTCGGCGCGCGGCTGGTGACGACCTTCAGGTCCGCCTCGCTGATTGCCCCGTCGTCGCGGGTCTGCACCAGGAGGCCGCCGGTGATCGGCTTGACCGCAAGCCCTGCGCGGCGGGGGTCGGGCAGGTCGCCGGTGATCAGCAGGCGCAGGTTCTTCTTCCTGGCGAAGACCGCGCGCGCGGCTTCATCGGCCGCCGGGGCGACCACCACCTCGGTAAAGATCGCCGAAATCGCCTCCGCAGTCGGGCCATCCAACGGCACGTTGACCGCGACGATCCCGCCAAAGGCCGAAACCGAATCGCACTCCAGGGCGCCCTGCCACGCCTCGAGCAAGGTGCCCGCCTGCGCTACGCCGCACGGGTTGGCGTGCTTGACGATCACGACTGCGGGGCCCCCACCGGCGAATTCCGCCACCAGTTCCAGCGCCGCATCGGCATCGGCGTAATTGTTGTACGACAGTTCCTTGCCCTGCAACTGCTGCGCCTGCGCGATGCCCCGGCCATGCGGCCCCTTGGGCAGGTAGAGCGCGGCGCGCTGGTGCGGGTTCTCACCATAGCGCAGTTCCTCGGCGCGGGTGGCGGTGATCGCCAGCAGCTCCGGGAACATCTGCCGCTGGTCGACGGTGGCAAACCACTGGCTGATCATCGAATCATAAGCCGCCGTGGTGGCAAAGGCGCGCGCCGCCAGCCGCTTGCGGAAGGCCAGCGTGGTCGCCCCGGCGTTGGCCGCCAATTCGCCCTGCAATTCGGCATAGTCGGCTGGGTCGGTGACAATGGCGACATAGGCGTGGTTCTTGGCCGCCGAACGCACCATGCTCGGCCCGCCGATGTCGATATTCTCGATCACCTCGTCGCGGGCCGCGCCCTTGGCGACAGTCGCCTCGAAGGGGTAGAGGTTGACCACCACCAGATCGATCGCACCGATCTGGTGCTCGGCCATCGCCTTGGCATGCTCCGGGTCGTCGCGCACCGCCAAGAGGCCGCCGTGGACCTTGGGGTGCAGCGTTTTTACCCGGCCGTCCATCATCTCGGGAAAGCCGGTCAGCTCGGAAATGTCCTGCACCGCAAGGCCTGCCTCGCGCAGCGCCTTGGCCGTGCCGCCGGTCGACACCAGCTCCACCCCATGGGCGGCCAGCGCCTGACCCAGCTCGATCAGCCCGGTCTTGTCGGACACTGACAGCAGCGCCCGGCGGATCGTCACATTGCTCACCTGAATTACCCCATTTTCTTCAACAGCCAGGCGAAATTGCCGCCCCCGCGTGACACCAGCCCCTGGATCACCAGCTGCCGGGTCGGCACCGGGCGGCCATGTCCGTCGGCCCAGATACTGTCCTCGATCGTGATTTCGCCGCTGCCGCTGCGGAACTGCCAATAGGAGCCATCGGGCAGCGCCAGCCCCGCCCCCTGCCGGTCGTCCGACAGCCCGACCTCGACATTGGGGCCAAGATGGAAGCGCACCGCAAAGCCGACCTTGCCGCGCTTGCCCTTGCCCTTGGGCAGCAACAGATCCTCGCCGCGCAGCTCGGTGCCATCGTCGCGCAGGATCAGGATGCGCCGGTGGATCAGGCCATAGCGCGCGGTGTAGCCATCGTGGCTGGCCTCGATCCGCGTGGCGCCAAAGCCCGAATGGCGGCCCTCCTCAGGCGTCAGGCTGTGACGGTCGACCTCGACCTCGGAGACCCCGGTGCCCAGCCGTCCGTTGATCAGCACCGCGGTCGAATTGGCATCGTCCAGAACCAGCGTCGAATGCGCGGCGCTGGCGCGCAGGCCCTGCTCCAGCCGCACCGGGAGCAAGCCGCCCGCCGCCGCCGCCCCGCCACAATTGGTGATGATCCGCTGCCCGGCATGGCTGAGTTCGAACGCGAGGGTCGAGGCGCAGCCATTGCGGGCGTGGCGCGCCAGCGGTGGCGGCGCAGCGTCGAACTGCAGCAGGCTCTTGCCCGCGGCAACCCGCTGATAGCCCCACTGGCGAGCATCGCGCAGCGGGCGGGTACGCACCCCACTGGCGGCAATCAGACTGGCCACCGCATCCCCGCCCAGCGCCCAGCCGCCCTGCCAGCTGCCCAGCGAACCATCGCCATGCAACAGCGCCAGCAGCGGCGGCACCAGCAGGGTCAGCACCGATTGCAGCTGCGCCGGCGGATCGCGACGGGTGGCGCGATAGCAGGCCGACAGCCGGGTCAGCAGGGCAATCGCCTCGACCTGCCCGATGGGACTGCGCGACAGCAGGCCACCATCGTCGCCCACCGCCTCGCCCAGCGCACGAATCAGCCCGGCCTCGCCATAGAGCCGGCGGGCGTGGCCATCGGGCAGCAGCAGCCCGGCAGCCGTAATCGCCGACCAGCCGGCAATCGCCGCCAGCTGATCCTCGGCCCGCAGCACCTGCCGATCCAGCCAGCGGGCGGTATCCGAAATCGCCGCCAGCACCCGGGCGCGGCTAGTCTTGTCGGGCGAGGAGAGGATCAGCGGGGCGTGGACCAGCCAGTGCAGCAGGCGGTGGCCGGCGTTGGCAATGCTCCACGCCGCGCCCTTGCCGGGGCGCGAGGGCGGCATCGGATTGGCGGACAGCCAGTTGGACAGGATCCGCTCGGCCACCGGGGTCGCCGCATCACGCGGGGCAGCGGCCTCAAGGTCGGCCAGCCAGTGAAAGCCGTGCACCATCCGCTCGACTGGCGGGGTCAGTCGCCCGGTGCCCGAAAGATCGACCTGCGCGATCGGCAGCTTCAGCCCGTGGACCAGAAAATGCCCGGCCCGCAGCGCGGTGCCAGCGATCCGTTCGCCCGGCAGCGGGTTGGCGACCGTAGCCAGCAACCGCGGCGACTGGGCCTTGCGGAACGGGGCGGCCAGCGTGTTGCCCGGCACGCCAAGGCGATAGGCCAACCGAACCAGCCGGTCACCAGCGCCCAGCGCCGGCGGCGAAAAATCGGCCAGCGCCAGCGCCCGGCCGGGCTCGATCACCTCGTTGGGGGGAACGGCGGCCTCTGGCGCCTCGTCGTTCACCATCGCCTCCTCGTGTTCATTGGCGGCACCCAGCGGTATCGCGCGCGGCCCGGCCGGGCGCTGCCGCTGCGGCGCCAGCACGCCCACCTCAACCAGCCTCCTTCAGCGCGGCGATATTGGCGGCATATTGCGCTGGCCCACCCCGGAAGGCCGCGGTGCCGGCGACCAGCACGTCAGCCCCGGCCTCGACACACAGCTTGGCAATTGCAGGATCGACCCCGCCATCGACCTGCAAGCGAATGTCGCGCCCGGTGGCGTCGATCATCCGGCGGATCGCGGCAATCTTCTTGAGCTGGCTGGTGATGAAATGCTGCCCGCCAAAGCCGGGGTTGACGCTCATCACCAGCACCAGATCAACCTCGTCGATCAGGTAGTCGAGCATCTTGGCCGGAGTGGCGGGGTTCAGCGAAACCCCGGCCTGCTTGCCAAGCGCCTTGATCGCCTGCACCGTGCGGTGGGCGTGAGGCCCGGCCTCGGGGTGAAAGGTGATCAGGTCGGCTCCGGCCTCGGCAAAGGCGGCAAGGTAAGGGTCGACCGGGCTGATCATCAGATGCACGTCAAACAGCTTGGTGGTGTGCGGGCGCAGCGCCTTCACCACCATCGGCCCGATGGTGATATTGGGGACGAAATGCCCGTCCATCACGTCGACATGGATCCAGTCGGCACCGGCAGCGTCGATAGCGCGCACTTCCTCGCCCAGCCGGGCAAAATCGGCGGACAGGATCGAGGGAGAGATCAGGGCGGTCATGGCTGGCGCAAAATACCGGAACGGGCAGGAATTCCAGCGATTAGCCAGCCCAACGCCCGCAAACAAGGCGCACCCGGCGCTTTTCCACACGCCTGCCCGAAACGCAGCGCTGCGGAGCAGAATTCACTCGCAATTCATCCTTCTTGCCCTTAAAGGCCGCCGCGTCCGGGTCTGTTGTGTCCGGGACGGACCGGTAAACCGGGGCCGCCCCGGCAATGCCGAAATTCACCGCCAGCCGGTGCCGCGCTGCCGTTCGGCGTGTGCCCCCGATTGAGGACGAGAAACAGGCCCGCCGCTCTTGACCCGCAACCCGCTCTTGCCGCCGCGCCGTCTGGCGCTGGCCCTGATCGCCCCGCTGGCGCTGGGTGCACCGCTGGCTGCACCCGCGCAGGATGGCCCGATGGCCCCGGCAGGCTGCACCGGCCCCGAAAGCGGCACCTGGGTGCGCGTGCTGGTCGAAGGGGTCCACTCGGACCACGGGCTGATCGCGGTGACGCTTTATGCCGACGATGCCAGCCGCTTTCTGGTCAAGCACGGCTCGCTCTATGTCGGCCGGGTCAGGGCCGACAAGGGCACGACCGAGGCCTGCATCTTCGTGCCGCGCCCCGGCCTCTACGCCTTCGCGATCTATCACGACGCCAACAGCAACCAGAAGTTCGACCGGACCATGATCGGGCTGCCGGCTGAAGCCTACGGGTTCTCGAACAACCCCAACACCTTCTTCGGCCTGCCCAGCTTCGGCTCGGTGCGCACCCGCGTCACCCACAGCGGCCAGACCCTGAAGATCCGCCTCACCTATCCCTAGCTTCGGGGCGGATAGCACTCGGGCAGGTAGCGCGGGGCAAGCTGCTCGGCCAAGGCGTGCGCGCGCGGATCGTCAACATCCATCCACCACGCCGCTGGCCCGCTGCCTACATCGTGGGTCTGCGCGCGGCCCGCGTCGGCCAGCACCTGCATCCCTTCGGACAGGCTGCCCGCCTTGCCCGCATCAATTGCCGCGCGGATCGCCGCGGCCAGCTCGGGGGTCGCGAGGAAGGCCCCGCAGTCGACCGCATTCCAGTGCGCTATGGCCTTGCCGATGGCCAGAATGCGGCCATCGTCGGCGGTTTCGACCCAGGTCGCATCGTCGGGATCGATGAGGTCGCTGGTGGTCGCGCGGTCGATTGCCAGGGTCACGCCGCGATCCGCCGCGCCCGCGCCGGCCAGCCCGGCCAGCAATTTCGCGGCGAAGACATGGTCGGCCATCATCAGCAGATAGTCGCCCGCGATCCGCTCGGCCCCGGCCAGCACCGACCAGCCATTGGGCTTCGACCAGTCCGCCACCCGTGCCGCCTCGACCGGCACGCCAACGCGCGCCGCCAGATCGGGCAGGAAGGCCTCGACCAGCTCGGCCTCGTGCCCGGTCACTACCACCACCTTGCGCGCGCCGGCCGCGGCGGCCTGCCGCACCCCCAGTTCGAGCAGCGGCACCCCCGCGACCGGGGTCAGCGGCTTTGAGGGCGACAGCGCGGCAAGCCGGCTGCCGAACCCGGCGGCGATGATCAGCGCGTCCATTGGTCTCTATCCCCGAAACAGCAACGGCGCCGGTCAGCCAAGCCGACCGGCGCCGTCGATGTGGCCAAAGGCCGGATTATTCCGCCGCGATAGCCGCGTGCGAGATGTATTCCTCGACCATCTGCGCGGCCGTGTCGTCGTTGAACTGCTGCGGCGGGTGCTTGCAGAAATAGGCCGAGGGGCCGATCAGCGCCCCGCCTTCACCACGCTCCAGCGCCAGCTTGCAGCAACGGATCGCGTCCATCACGCAGGCCGCCGAATTCGGGCTGTCCTCGACCGAGAGGCGCAGCTCGAGGTTCATCGGCACATCGCCCCACTGCGTGCCTTCAAGGCGCAGGAAGCAAAGCTTGTTGTCCTTCTGCCACGGCACATAGTCCGACGGGCCGACGTGGATGTTCTCGTCCTCGAGCCGCTGAGCCAGCATGGCCTGCACCGCCTCGGTCTTCGATTCCTTCTTGCTGCCCAGCCGCTGGCGGTCGAGCATGTTCATGAAGTCGGTATTGCCGCCGGTGTTGAGCTGGTAGGTCTTCTCGACCGTCACGCCGCGCGCACCGAACAGGCTGGACAGCACGCGGTGGACGATGGTGGCACCAACCTGCGCCTTGATGTCATCACCCACGATCGGCAGGCGCTTAGCGCGGAACTTCGCTTCCCACTCGGGGCGGCTGGCGATGAACACCGGCATGCAGTTGACCACGGCCACACCCGCTTCCAGCGCGCATTCCATGTAGAATTCGGTCGCTTCCTCGCTGCCCACCGGCAGGAAGTTGATCAGCACCTCAGCGCCCGATTCCTTGATCGCGGCCACGATGCCCTCGCGGGTGGCTTCGGGCGCGTCGGCAACGATGAAGCCCTTTTCGCCGACCACGGTCATGTGCGGGGCCACGCCGTCCAGCACCTTGCCCATGATCACCTTCGCGCCGGTCGCGGGCACGTCGGAGTGGAACACGGTGGTGTTGTTGGGCTGGGCGAAGATCGCCTCGGCAATGTCCTTGCCGACCTTGCGGGCATCGACATCGACGCCGAGCACAAAATCAACGTCGCCAGCGCCATAGCCGCCGATCCGGTCGTGGATCAGGCCCTGCGACGAATTGTTGGTACGGTAGTGGGCGACCCCCTGGACCAGCGAACTAGCGCAATTGCCCACGCCGATCACGGCGACCTTGATTGCCTTCATCAAATCTGTCCTTCCAGGATGCGCCCGAATACCGGCCCCTGATACCGGCCTGTTTCAGGAAATCCCGCGCCAAAAGCAAGAAGTTTGCAAAAGGTCAAGTCGCTTGGCCCCGGCGCGCTGTCGCAAAGTGTCGCGCGCGCGCCAGTTTGCGGCGGGTTTGCGGCAGGACGAGCGTCGGGGCTTTCCCCTTGTTCGGCGGGCCGCTTTCCCGCTAGGCTGCCCAGCACGGCCCCGGCAGCGGGCAGATTGGACCCCAGACCCGCATGAGCGCAGCACCACAGACCGCAACCCCGGTGGCCAAGCCCCCGCTCCGCCCGCGCGAGCTGGAGGATTGGCTGAACTTCCACATCTATCATCCACTGGCATGGCGGCTGGCTTTGCGGCTGGCGAAAACCCCGCTGACCCCCAACATGGTCTCGGTCGGCGGCGCGCTGGCGATCTGGGCCGCTGCGCTGGCCTATGCCCAGCCGGGCTGGCCGCTGCCCGCCCTGATCGGGATGCTGCTGCACATGAGCTGGCACGTCATCGACGGCGCGGACGGGGACCTGGCGCGAATCACCGGGCGGGTCAGCCCGATTGGCGAGATGGTCGACGGAATCTGCGACTATGTCGGGCACATCGTGCTCTATCTGGTGCTGGGCTGGTTGCTGGCCGGACAGGTGCCCGCCAGTCAATTGTCAGGGAGCACGCCCGGCTGGGGGGCCTGGGCGCTGATGCTCGCCGCCGCCGCCAGCCACATCGCGCAATCCAACCATGTCGAGGTGCAGCGCCGCGCCTACCAGTGGTGGGTCTATGCCAAGCCGTGGCTGCGCACCAGCCACGAAGCGGCCGATGCCCCAACCCGCGGCGGCCTGCTGGGCGCGCTGGCCGCCTTCTACCTCTCGGTTGCGGGCAAGGTCGCGGGCGATACCGCGCGGATCGACGCCGCCATCGCCCGCAGCGACGAAGACCCCGCCGCCCGCGCCCGGATCGCCGCTGCCGCCAAGGCCGAATGCGTGCCGCTGATGCCCTTGCTCAATCTGCTCGGCCCCAACCCGCGCGCACCGGCGCTGGGCCTCGCGATGCTGGCGGGCAGCCCGGCGTGGTATTTTGTCTGGCAGGTGGTGGTGCTGAACCTGCTGCTGGCCTGGTCGATCCATGTCCACAACCGCGCCACCACGCGCATCCTCGAGCGGATCGGCGGCACCGGTCGAGGCTGACCGGGGCGTTCGGGGCCTAGCTGCGCCGCCTTGGCGCGGCCTGCACCGTCCAGCCCTGCGGCCCCGGCCGGGCGACCAGTGCGCCGATGCTGGCTACCTCGCCGCGCACCAGCGCATCGAAGGCACGGGCCAGAACCGCACCGCGCGGCGCTTCGCCCAGTTCCGCCGCGATCCGCCGCAGAACGCGCAAGGCCACCGCGCGCGGGGCCTGCGGACGATAGCTGAAACCCAACGGCTCGCGGCGCACAGCCTCGACCCATTCGCGCCCCGCCGCCCAGTCTAGCGCGGCATCGGCATCGGCAAGGTGCGCCGCGCTTTGCGCCAAGGCGGGCACGTCCAGCCAGTCGGCCCCGATCAGCGCGGCCCGCAGCCGGGCGCGGTCAAAGCGCGGATCGACATTCGATGGATCGTCCACCGCCATCAGCCCCGCCGCGCC
>Ga0007815_1000267_pt1 | contig 16669 bp, 12 predicted proteins | sample CryBogCBE02Aug09_FD_71212 | JGI IMG/M metagenome (GOLD analysis project Ga0007815, IMG submission 71212) | Freshwater microbial communities from Crystal Bog, Wisconsin, USA - CBE02Aug09 | ecosystem: Environmental > Aquatic > Freshwater > Lake | place: Crystal Bog, Wisconsin, USA | collected...
GGCACCGCTGGGCATCTGCCGCGCCGGCACCGCTCCGCTGTTGTCGGACGAGAGCTATGCCCGCGCCTTCCACTGGTTCGACAGCCAGCTGGGCAAGGGCGGCGGGCGGCTGCCGCTGGTGGTGAAGTCGAACCTGATCGCCCGGGTCCACCGCCGCGTGCCGCTCGACCTGTTCATCGTTCCCGAGATCGAGGGCGGCAAGGCGGCCGCCCTGTCGGTCCACGCCGGGGTCTGGACCAGCGCCGCGCTGGCTACCCCGCCGCAGCTGGTGCCGCGGATGCGCGCGCAGCTGTCCAAGCTGACCGCGTCGCTGGGCTTTTCCACCTCTGGCCACGCCGGCAAGGCGCTGGTCCATGCCCTGACCAAGCTGCCGCACGACCTGCTGATCGGCTTCGAGGATACCGATCTGGCGCGGGTCGCGGTAGCGTTGATGACGCTGATCGACCGGCCGCGCCCGCGCCTGGCGCTGGTCCGCGCGCCGCTCGACCGGCACCTGTTCGCCTTTGTCTGGCTGCCGCGCGACGCGCTCAACACCGCTTTGCGTACCCGGATCGCCGCCATGCTGGCCGAGGCCAGCGGCGCACGGATCATCGACTGGGCAATCGAAGTGGAGAGCAACGCGCTCGCCGAAATCCGCTTCGTGCTCGATATTCGCGACAGCGCCGATCTGGCCCGCCTCGACGAGGGCGCGCTCGACGCCCGGTTACAGGCCATGCTGCGCGGTTGGGGCGACGCGGTCGAGGGCGAACTGGCACGCGAGGAAGACCCGGCCCGTGCCGCCGCCATCGCGGGGCGCTTTGCCGAAGCCTTCCCCGCCGCCTATCGCGAAACCTGCGGCCCCGCCGAGGCCGCGGCCGACATTGCCCGCCTGCGCACCCTGCCGGCCGCCGAGGCCCCGCGCCGCGATGCGCGCCTGCTATGGCGCGCGGACGACGGCGAAGGCGCGCTGCGACTGAAAATCTGCCAACGCGCCGGGTCGATCGCGCTGTCCGAAACGGTGCCTGCGCTGGAAAACTTCGGCTTCCGGGTAATCGAGGAAGTGCCCTACGCGCTCGACGATGGTGCGCTGGGAACGATTCACGACTTCCTGCTGACGCTACCCGCCGGCCAATCGGCCGACGCCCTGCTGGCCCGTGCCGGCACGGTCGAGGCGGCAATCACCCGCGTGCTGAACGGCGAGGGTGAGGACGACGGCTTCAACCGCCTGATCGCGCTGGCCGGGCTGGAGGCTGCCGAGGCCAACTGGTTGCGCGCCTGGTATCGCTATCTGCGGCAGGCCGGGCTCAACTATTCGATCCAGACCGCGGTCGATGCGCTGGCCCATGCCCCTGCGGTGGCGCGCGGACTGGTCGCGCTGTTCCGCGCCCGCCACGACCCGGCGCAGACCAAAACGGCTGCCGAAGCCGAAACAGCGGCCGAGGCGTTGATCCGTGAAGGGCTCGCTGGTGTCGCCGCGATCAATGACGACCGCCTGCTGCGCGCCTTCCGCGCAGTGGTGATCGCCACCCTGCGCACCAATGCCTTTGCCCCAGCCGGGGCCGAGGGGCCGGAAACGGCGCTGGCCTTCAAGCTCGATTCAGCGCTGGTTCCCGGCCTGCCCAAGCCGCTGCCGTGGCGCGAGATCTTCGTCTATGCCGCGCGGGTCGAGGGCATCCACCTGCGCGCCGGGCCGGTGGCGCGCGGCGGGTTGCGCTGGTCGGACCGGCGCGACGACTTCCGCACCGAGATCCTTGGCCTGATGAAGGCGCAGCGGGTCAAGAACGCGGTGATCGTGCCGACCGGGGCCAAGGGCGGCTTTTACCCCAAGCACCTGCCCAACCCGGCGCAGGACCGCGATGGCTGGGCCGCCGAAGGCCGCGCCGCCTACCAGATCTTCATCCGCACCCTGCTGTCGATCACCGACAACATTGTCGAGGGCAAGGTGGTGCACCCCGCCGCGGTAACGGTCCGCGATGGCGAGGACCCCTATTTCGTGGTCGCCGCCGACAAGGGCACCGCGACCTTCTCCGACACTGCCAATGCGCTGGCCGAGGCCGGCAACTTCTGGCTGGACGATGCCTTCGCCAGCGGCGGGTCGAAGGGCTATGACCACAAGGCGATGGGGATCACCGCCAAGGGGGCCTGGCTCTCGGTCCAGCGCCACTTCCTCGAAATGGGCATCGACGTTCAGGCCGACCCGGTGCGGGTGGTTGGCGTCGGCGATATGTCGGGCGACGTGTTCGGCAACGGGATGCTGCTGTCGAAGTCGATCCGGCTGGTTGCGGCCTTCGACCATCGCCACATCTTCCTCGACCCCGAGCCCGATGCCGCGAAAAGCTGGGCCGAGCGCGCCCGGATGTTCGCGCTGCCGCGCTCGAGCTGGGAAGACTACGACAAGGCGCTGATCAGCAAGGGCGGCGGCGTTTTCGCGCGCAGCCTGAAGCAGATCCCGCTCTCCGCCGAAGTGCGCGCGATGCTCGGGCTGGAGGGCGAGAGCATCGAGCCCGAAGCGCTGATGCGCGCGATCCTGACCGCCAAGGCCGACCTGTTGTGGTTCGGCGGGATCGGTACCTATGTGAAGGGTCAGGCCGAAAACAACGCCACGGTTGGCGACCCCGCGAACGATCCGCTGCGGATCGACGGGCGCGACCTGAACGTCAAGGTGGTCGGCGAAGGGGCCAATCTGGGTTGCACGCAGGCGGGCCGGATCGAGTTCGCGCTGCATGGCGGCGGCATTTCGGGCGGGCGGATCGACACTGACTTCATCGACAATTCGGCCGGGGTCGATTGCTCGGACAAGGAGGTCAACATCAAGATCGCGCTGGCCAGCGCGAAGCGCGCCGGGCGGCTGGATGAGGATGGCCGGGTCAAGCTGCTGGTGGCGATGACCGACGACGTCTCGGCGCTGGTGCTGGAGGATAACCGGCTGCAGGCGCTGGCGCTGTCTATCGCGCAATCGGGCGGCAGCGGCGCACTGGGGGCCCAGCTGCGGCTGATCGAAACGCTGGAAGATGGCGGGCATCTTGATCGTGCGACCGAGGGCCTCGCCGACAACGAGACGCTGCTGCGCCGCAAGGCTGAAGGGCAGGGGCTGAGCCGCCCCGAACTGGCGGTGCTGCTCTCATCGGCCAAGCTGGTGTTGCAGGATGCGCTGGAGCATTCCGCCGTGGTTGACGACCCGGCGCTGGCGGGCGAGCTGATCGCCGCCTTCCCGCCGGCGATGCGCGAAGCCTACGCCAGCGACATTGCCAGCCACCGCCTGCGCCGCGAGATTCTGGCAACGCGGCTGGCCAACCGGCTGGTCAACCGGCTGGGGCTGATCCACCCCTTCGAACTGGCCGAGGAAGAAGGCGCGAGCCTTGCCGAAGTCACCGCCGCCTTCATCGCCGCCGAACGCCTGTTCGCAATGGATGCGGTCTGGACCGGGCTGGAAAGCGCAACCATGCCCGAGGCAGCGCGAATTGCGCTGTTCGAGGCCGCCGCCAGTGCCTTGCGCGGACAAATGGCCGACCTGCTGCGCGCCGGGGTGAACGAGGCAGCGCCGCTGGCGCTGGCCGAAACGCTGGCCCCGCACCTTGCCGCACTGGGCGGGGCGGTCGACGGCCTGCTCAAGGCCGAGGCCCGCACCGCATCGGCCCGCCAACGCGCGCAGTTCGCCGCGCTGGGCGCGCCCGAAAGCGCAGCGGGCGCCGTGGTCCACCTGTCGGACATGGATGGCGCGGTCGGGCTGGCGGCGCTGGCCCGCGACAGCGGTCAGCCGATTGCCGCGCTGACCGGGGCCTTCACCGCGCTGGGCAGTGCGCTGGGGCTGGACTGGGCGCAAGGCGCTGCCGCCCGGATGAACCCGTCGGACCCGTGGGAGCGCCTGCTGGTGGCCGGCCTCGCCCGCGATTTCCAGCAGATGCGGCTCGATTTCCTGCGCCGGCTGGTGGCTGAGGGGGCAGCGACCGACCCGCTGGCGGCGGTCAATGGCTGGACCGGGGCGCGCAGCGAAGGCGTCCGGCTGTTCCGTGCGATGATCGCCCGGGCTCAGGCCGCGCTGCCGATCAGCGCGGCGATGCTGGCGCAGATTGCCGGGCAGGCGCGCGGGCTATTGGCGCGCTAACTGTTCCAGCGCCCAGCGCGCAGCATCGCTGACCGCCGGGTCGGGGTCCGTGGCAAGGCCCTGCACCTGCGGGATAAACCCGGCATCGCCGCTGTTGCCCACAGCGTAGAGGCAGTTGCGGACGAAGCGGTCGCGCCCGATCCGCTTGATCGGCGAGCCGGAGAAGAACCGGCGAAAGCCCGCGTCGTCGAGCGCCAGCAGCTCGGCCAAGCGGGGGGCGGCCAATTCGGCGCGCGGCAGGAACGCCCGGTGTGCATAGGCCGCAGCGGCGAACTTGTTCCACGGGCAGACGGCCAGACAATCGTCACAACCATAGATGCGGTTGCCCAGCGCGGCGCGAAATTCCTCCGCCACCGGGCCCTTGTGCTCGATGGTGAGATAGGAAATGCAGCGCCGCGCATCGAGCCGCCACGGCGCGGGGAAGGCCTGCGTCGGGCAGGCGCGCTGGCAGGCATCGCAGCTGCCGCAACTGTCGCGCGCAGGCTCGGCCAAGGGCAGCGCCAAAGTTGTATAGATCGCGCCGAGGAACAGCCACGAGCCATGGCTGCGGCTGACAAGATTGGTGTGCTTGCCCTGCCAGCCCAGCCCGGCGGCGGCAGCCAGCGGCTTTTCCATCACCGGCGCGGTATCGACGAACACCTTGACCGCGTGGGCCTCCCCCGCCGCGCCCAGCCCGCGCCGCTCCACCTCGGCCAGCAGCCAACGGGCCAGCGCCTTCAGCGCCTTCTTGACCACATCGTGGTAATCCGCCCCTTGCGCATAGACCGAGATCCGCGCGCGATCCGGGTGCGCGCCCAGCGCCAGCGGATCGGCGGCGGGGGTATAATCCATCCCCAGCATGATCACACTCTGCGCCTCGGGCCACAGCGCCTGCGGGCTGACGCGCTGTTCCTCACGCGCCGCCATCCATTCCATCTGGCCCGCCGCACCTTCGCCCAGCCACTGTTCCAGCCGCCGCGCGCGCAAGGGGTCGGGGCCCGCCGGGGCCACCCCCAGCGTGGCAAAACCCAGCCGACGCGCCTCCTCGCCCAGCGCAAGGGCCAGTTCGGCAAGGCTTTTTGCCTGATCGCTTGCGGCGGCGTTAACCAATCTGCTGTTGCTCCCGTTTAAGGCTGCGGCTTAAGTGACCGCACTCATGCGGTGCGATCCGGGGAATTGGCAAGTGGCAGATGGGAATGCGGCGCGGCCGCTGGCGATCGAGGCGCGGGGACTGGTCAAGCGGTTCGACGGCTTTACCGCCGTCGATGGCGTCGACCTGACCGTGCCCGAAGGCGCGATCTATGGCATCCTTGGCCCCAACGGCGCAGGGAAGACCACCACGCTGCGGATGCTGCTGGGCATCATTGACCCCGACTCCGGCCTGCGCCGCGTGCTCGGCCATGATCGCCCGCACGAAGTGGCCCACACCATCGGCTACCTGCCCGAGGAGCGCGGCCTCTACCCCGCGATGAAGGCTTACGAAGCGATTGCCTTCCTCGGCTCGCTGCGCGGGCTGCCGCTGGCCGAGGGGCGGCGGCGCGGCAAGGATCTGCTTGAGGAACATGGCCTGGGCTATGCCATCGACCGCCAGATCCGCCAGCTGTCGAAGGGCATGGCGCAGCAGGTCCAGCTGCTGGGCACGCTGGTCCATCAGCCACGGCTGGTGGTGTTCGACGAGCCCTTTTCCGGCCTCGACGCGCTGAACCAGGGCAAGCTGGAGAAGATGATCCGCGGGCTGGCCGCCAAGGGCACCACCGTCATCTTCTCGACCCACGTCATCGCCCATGCTGAACGGATGTGCGACGAAGTGGCGATCATCGCCGGGGGCAAAGTGCCCTTTGCCGGGCCGGTCGACGTCGCGCGCGACCGGATTCGCCCGCAGGTGCGGCTAGAAACCGCCGCCGAGGATGGCCCGTGGCGCGCGGCCTTGCCCGCCGATGCACGCCGCGAAGGGCGGCCGTGGCTGTTCAGCCTGCCCGAAAGCGGGGTCGAACCGCTGCTGCGCGCGCTGATCGAGGGCAATGCCGGGATCCTTTCGCTGTCGATCGAACGCGCCGGGCTGCACGATGCCTTTGTCGCCATCGCGGGAGAAGCGGCGGCGCGGGCACTTGAAGAAGGCAACGGGGAGGAAGCACGATGAGCGCGACTACGGGCGGCGGGCGGCTTTCCATCCTCGCGGCGGCAATGGTGGTGGCGCGGCGCGATTTCGCCGCGATCCTGTTGAGCCGCAGCTTCATCTTCTTCCTGATCGGGCCGCTGTTTCCGCTGGTGGTTGGCGCGCTGGCCGGCGGGGTCGGTGCCAAGGTTCAGCAGAGCGTTGACCGGGCGGTCGTCGGCTTGGTCATGCGGGCGCCAGACGCCGAAAAAATGGTCGAGGCCGGCCACGCGCTGAAGCCGCGCATGGGCGGCGCGCTGCCCGATATGGTGGTGCTGCAACGCCTGCCGGATGGCGCGGCAGGTGATCCCTCCGCCGCACTGAAAACACCCGGCATCAACCTTGCCGCCGTGGTTTCCGGCACCCCGGCCGCGCCGCGCCTGACCGGCCCGCGCGAGCGGATCGAATACCTTTCCGGCCCGATCGCACTGGTGGCCGCGCAGGCGCAGGGCCATGGCCCGCAGGCCTATCCCGAGATCTCGCTGGCCCCCACCGCGACCAGCACCGCCGACACCCGCCATGGCCGCGTGCTGACCGCGCAGGCCGGGCAGACCCTGCTGTTCCTGCTGACCATGCTGCTGGCGGGCATGGTGCTGTCGAATCTGGTCGAGGAAAAGGCCAACAAGATCATCGAAATCCTTGCCGCCGCCATCCCGATGGACGCGGTGTTTCTGGGCAAGCTGTTCGCCATGCTGGCGGTGTCGCTGGTCGGCATTTCGGTGTGGGGCGGGGTGATCGGCGTGGCCCACCTGCTGTTCGGGCAAAGCCTGCCCGCGCTCGACCCCCCGGCGGTGGGCTGGGCGATGTTCGTGGCGCTGGGCGTGACCTATTTCGCGATGGGTTATCTGCTGCTGGGCGCGGTGTTCCTGACCATCGGCTCGATGGCCTCGACCGTACGCGAGGTGCAGACCCTGTCGATGCCAGTGACGATGATGCAGCTGCTGGTCTTCTTTGTCGCCTCTTTCGCAGTGGCCAAGCCCGGCGGCACCGTCGAACTGGCTGCCGAAGTGTTCCCGTTCAGCTCGCCCTTCGTGATGCTGGCCCGCGCCGCCACCAGCGAGGCGCTGCTGCCGCACGCGCTGGCGATCGGCTGGCAGGCGCTGTGCGTACTGGTCTTTGTGCGGGTGGGGGCGCGGTTGTTCCGCAGCCGGGTGATGAAAAGCGGGCCGGCCGGCGGCAGCAGCAAGCGCCGCTGGTGGAAGCGTGCGCCAGCTTGAGCTGCAACCTTCGCGGGGCTAGGCACGAATAGGGGGGACACCAAGGAGTCCATGACCATGTTCAGCCGCCGCCAGTCTCTTGTTGCCGCGCTTGGTGCCAGCCTGATGGCCGGCACCGCGCTGGCCCGCGCCTTCCCGCTGACTCTGCCCGATGCCGAATGGCGCCGCCGCCTAAGCCCCGAGGCGTTCCGCGTGCTGCGCCAGAAGGCCACCGAATATCCCGGCACTTCGCCGCTGCTGAAGGAGCACCGCCGGGGCCGCTTCCTGTGCGCGGCAGACGGCAATCCGCTGTTCGATTCCGCCACCAAGTACGACAGCGGCACCGGCTGGCCCAGCTTCTGGCAGCCGCTGCCCGGCGCAGTGGGAACCAGCAGCGACTGGGAACTGGGCTATCCGCGCACCGAGGTTCATTGCAGCCGCTGCGGTGGGCACCTTGGCCATGTCTTCGACGACGGGCCCAAGCCCACCGGCAAACGCTATTGCATGAACGGCGTGGCGCTGAAATTTCAGCCCGGCTGAGCAAGCCGCCAGACCCGCAAGGGGCCATCAAAACCCGGCACCGGAACCAGCCAGCCGGGCGCGTGGCCACCCAGCAGGCGTGCGGCCAGCCCGGCGGGGTTGCGCGTGGCCAACACCGCCAGCTCAGTATCCGAAAGGCAGACCGCGACATGGGTGACGCGGTTGGCACGGGCCAGCCCCTCGGCCTGCGCCGGATCACCACTGAACAGCTCGATCACCGCACGCATTTGCGCGGCATTGCGGTGGTAGGAGCCCATAACCGCGCTATGCGGCGTGCGCACCAGCAATTCTGGCGCGAGATTGAAGGGCGTCAGGAAATGACCGCGCGGCAGGGCAGCCAGCGTCGCCACCGCACAGGGCCCGGCGGGCGCAGCGGCGATCACCGGCGCGGCAACCTTGCCCTTGGCCTGCGGCAGCTGGCTGGCAGCGGCCGTCACCAGCAGCGGCGTAGTCAGGCCCAGCACCGCCAGCGTTGCGGCGATGCGCGGAACCGGCTGCGCCAAAGCGCGGGCGTTGGGCAACAGGCGGCGCAACAGCACGGCGGAAAAGGGCACGGCCAGCAATTGGGCGGTAACGGCCGCGCGCATCAGCAGCAGCGACATCGCCCCCGCGGCCAGCGCCAACAGCGCCGGTTCGGTCCAACATGCGGCCAGCACAGCATCACGCCGCGCCATGCGCCAGCCGGCCAGCACCAGCAACACGGTCCAGACCAGCATCGCGGCGGTTTTCCAATCCTGCATCCAGATCGGCAGCCCTTCGGGAATCTTGTCGAGCCACCACGCCTTCACCACCGGGTCGAGCCCGGCAAAGGGGTTGATCGCCGCGGCACCCAGCACCGGCAGCACGATGGCAAGGCCCGCCAGCCCGACCGGCACCAGACCCAGCAAGCGGCCGAGCGGCTGATCCTGCCCCGGCAAGCGCGGCAGCAGCGCGGCGAGTGCGGCGCAGGTGGCAAAGGCCAGCAGATGCGGCCAGGCCAGAATATCGGCCGGCGGCTGCGCGGCAAAAGCGGCATGGCGCGTGGCGAGGCTCAGCAGCAGCCCGCCGCCAGCCAGCGCCGCCAGATAGGGCGCAAGGTGATTCTGCCGGGCAACGACCCAGCGCAGCGCCAGAAGCCCGGCCAGCACAGCGGCCAAAGCCAGACCCTCCAGCGAGATGGCCAACCCGAACGCCGCCGCCAGCCCGGCACGTACCGCACCGACCGCATCGCGCCGCCGGCTTTCGACCAGCGCCCACAGCGTTGCAATCGCCTGCCAGCCATGATGGTCGATCCGCAGCGGCAGAAAGGTGCTGGTCAGCAGCGGGAACAGCGGCACCAGCAGCACGCCGGCCAGCACCGTCGCCGCATCGCCACTCAGCGACCGCAACAGCCGGGCCACCAGCGCCATCGCCAGCAGCAATTGCCCCAGCGGCACCAGGCTCATCGCCAGCCGTGTGCCCACAGCCTCGCCCAGCAAGGCGCGCGCCGGAGCCAGCAGCGCGGCCAGCGGCAGGTCAACCAGCCGCGACCAATGCATGTCGGCCCCGGCGGGCGGGTTCATCCGGTATTGGCGCACATCCCACCAGCTCTGCCCGGCCAGCCAGTCGCGCACTTCAAGCAGGCGCATGTAATCATCAGGGTCGCTGGCTTCGAGCAGCACGATCCGCCGCGCCGCCACCAGCCCCAGCAGCAGGCACCACAGCGCCCAGCAAATGAACAGCCCGCGCCGGCCTTCCAGTGCGCGCGGCACGGCCTCCCTCATGCGAAAACCACCCGCTGGCGCAGCAGCCATGTCGCCGCAAAACTGACCCCAACGGCGGCCAGCTTGGCAAGGCGCGGGTCCAGCCCCAGCGCGGCGCCGCTGCCCACGATGGCGGTGGTAAGCGCCAGCCCGACCAGCGCCGAGCCGACGAACAGCGCCTTTTGCCGGGTCCGTTCAGGCCCGCGCGCCGCAACCTGATCGCCAAACACCGCGCGGCTCGACAGCAGCCAGTGGGCAAGAATGCCGATGGCGTAGCCGGCGGCCGACGCCGGGGCGGGGTCAAGGCCCAGCCGCAGCAGGGCAAGGAAGCTGGCCATATCTGCCGCCAATGCGGCAACGCTGGCCAGCAGATAACGCGCCAGCGTCGCTGTCAGCAGGCGCCGGAAGGCATAGGCCGCGCGCATCAGGCCGCGCGGCGGCCGGGCAGCGGTTTGGCCAGCCGTTCGGGCACCGCGCGCAGCGAGGAAAGCGCGGCGGCCTGATCGGCACCGGGCCGCGCCGGCAGGGTGGCTTCGGCCCCTTCGGCCCCGGCCTCGTGGTATTCGGCATCCTCGTTGACGCACCAGACATCATAGATGCGCTCGCCCGCGAGGATGTTCTCGACGCTCAGCATCGCGGTCATCATCGCATGGTCCTGATTGTTGTAGCGGTGCATCCCGTTGCGGCCGACCAGATGCAGGCTCGGGAAGCGTTCTTCCAGCTCGGCACGCAGCGCGGCAACGTGTGCGGCATAGTCCTCGTCATAGACCGGATAGGCCTTTTCCTGCCGCACCACAGCCCCGCCGATCACCTGTTCGGCCCGGACCAGCCCGAGCTGTTCCATCTCGCGGGTGGCCAGCGCGATCAGATCAGCATCGGCCATCGACCACAGCCCGTCGCCTTCAAAGCAGAAGTATTCAAGGCCAACGCAGGCCACGCCCGCATCGGGCACCATTTCAGGCGACCACGAGCGGAAGTTCTGGATCCGGCCGACCTTGACCTTGGAATCGTGGATGTAGATCCAGTTGTCGGGAAACAGGTCATCGGCCCGGATCTTCAGCGCCACGGTCAGGAAATCGCGATAGCGAAGCGCCTTGGCGTTGATGCCGGTGGCGGGCAGCGGATGCAGCCGCGCGGCAAGTTCGCGCAAGGGGGCGGAGGAAATGGCGTGGCGCGCGGCAATCACCACCTCGCCGTCGGCATGGCTTGCCGCCAGCCGCCAGCCACCTGCGCCATCGCTGGCCAGCTGCTTGAGCGCGTGACCCATCAGCACTTGGCCCCGCCCACTGGCCACGATCCGGTCGCGCGCGGCGTCCCACATCATGCCGGGGCCAAGCCGGGGATAGCGGAAACTTTCGAGCAGGGTCTTGGCCTGCATCCCGTCGTTGGGCCGCTTGTTGAGGCCAAGGCTGCGCTTCAGCCCATCGACCACCGCACCCCACAGCGACAGGCCCTTGATCCGCTGGGCGGCCCAATCGGCGCTCATTTCATCGCAGGGCATGCCCCAGACCTTCTCGGTGTAGGTCTTGAAGAAGATCGCATACAGCTTCTGCCCGAACTGGTTGATCGTCCAGTCCTCGAAGCTTTTCACTGCGCGGCGCGGGAACAGCTTGGCCAGGGCAAAGCTGGCCATGCACAGCGCGCTGCGGATCAGGCCCAGATTGCCCAACGCTTCGAAAGCGCGCAGCGGGTAGGAGTAGAATTTGCCCTCGTAATAGATCCGGCTCATCCGCGGGCGCTCGATGAAATCGTCGGGCAGGATCTCGTTCCACAACGCGACCACCGCCGCGCTTTTCGAGAAAAAGCGGTGCCCGCCGATGTCAAAGCGATAGCCCTCGTGCTCGACCGTGCGCGAAATACCGCCGACGTACTGCTCGTCGCGCTCGATGATTGCCACCGACAGCCCGGCCTTGGTCAGAAGATAGCCGGCGGTCAGCCCGGCCGGCCCGGCCCCGATGATCGCAACGTCAACCTCTGCAACACTGCCCGCCATAAGTCCCCCGCGCCCGGCCCTTGCCGAAATCCTTGGCCGGGAGTGAAGGAAAATGCCTAAGCATTGGTTAACCGGCGCGCGCTTGACCTGCCGACGCGCGCTGCCCATGGTTCGCCCGGCAAGGGGGTGGGCGCGAATGGACGGACACGGCGACGATACGGGCACCCTGCGGCGGCTGGTACTGGCCAGCATGGTGCTGCTGCTGGCGCTGCTGGCGCTTGGCCTCGGCCAGCCCAACAATCTGACCCGTGTGCTGCTGACGCTGCACGACCGCTGGCTGGTGCTGGCGATCTCGGCGCTGCTGCTGGGGCTGCTGCTGGCCGCCGGGCCGCTGAGCCGGGTAGCAGCGCCCGCGCTCGAACGGTTCGGCTGGCGCAGTGCCGTGGCGCTGGCGCTGGGCGTGGCGCTGATGGGCTATGCCGGGCACTATTGGGTGCTGGCGGGCTACGACCTGTCGCGCGACGAGCAGATGGCAAACTTCGACGCGTGGATCTTCGCGCGCGGGCGTCTGGCCTGGCCATTGGCCGCCAGCTGGCAGACCGATGCGTCGATGCTCAACCTGCTGTTCACCCCGCCGGTCAATCACCCGGTGGCGTGGATGTCGGCCTATCTGCCGGTCAATGCCTGCCTGCGCGCCCTGCTGATGCTGGCGGGCGATGCAGCGCTGACCGGGCCACTGCTGAACCTTGCTGCGGTGCTGCTGGTCTGGCTGGTGGCGCGGCGGCTGTGGCCGGGCGAGCGGGCCGCGGCAGCCGTGGCCGCCCTGCTGCTGGCGCTGTCGGGGCAAGTGGTGGCAAGCGGGATGACCGCCTATGCTATGCCCGCGCACCTTGCCGCCAATCTGGGCTGGCTGGCACTGTTCCTCTGCGCCACGCGCCGCGCCGATGCGGGCGCGATTGCGGTGGGGGCCTTGGCCACCGGGCTGCACCAGCCGGTGTTCCACCCTCTGTTCGCCGGGCCTTTCATCCTGCTGCTGGCATGGCGGCGCGAATGGCGGCGGTTCGCGACCTATGCGCTGGCCTATGCGGCAATCGCGCTGTTCTGGCTGGTCTATCCGCGCTGGACCACCCCGCTGGCGATGGGCCCGCATTCGTGGCTCGATCCGCAGGTGGCGGGCTATCTCTCGCGGATCCGCTGGCTGCTGGGGGCCAATAGCGACCATCTAGCGATGATGAGCGCCAATCTGCTGCGCCTGCTGACCTGGCAGCATCTGCTGTTCGTGCCGCTGCTGCTGGCCGGGCTTGGCGCGGTGCGGCGCGATGCCTTCGCCCTGGCGCTGGCGGCCGGGCTAGTGCTGCCGCTGGCCTTTTTTGCCCTGCTGATGCCATTCCAGGGGCATGGCTTCGGCTATCGCTACCTGCACGGCGCGCTGGGCAATGCCGTGCTGCTGGCGACCCTCGGCTGGCGGCAACTGGCAGCCCAAGACCGGCGCTGGCCGGGCTGGTTCACCAGCGCCAGCATGGCCAGCCTTGGCCTGTTGGCACTGCAGGCCTCCCTCGCCCACCGGCTCTACGCCCCCTACGCTGCCCTCAGCGCGCGGATCAACGCCAGCGGCGCGGACTATGCGGTGGTGGGCGAGGGCGACGCGCCGCTGGTGCTCGATCTGGTGATCAACCGCCCCGACCTTGGCAACCGCCCGATCCGGCTGGTCGATGGCGAGATCGACGATGCCGACCTGCTGGCCGCGCGAATCTGCCCCGGTGGGCGCAGCGTGGCGCTGCCGGCGGGCAGCTTCTACCGCCCGGTTGAACAACTGATGGGCGTCGGCCCGACTGGCCAGGCCGATGCGCGGCTGGCCGAGCAGAGCAAGGCCTTTGCCGATGCCGGCTGCCGGATGATACTGCTGCGCTAGCGCCTGCGGGGGCTAAAGCTTGATGTGCAGGATGTAGCCAAAGCTGAGCAGCGGAAAACACCATTCGGCCGCGCGGATCGCCGGTTCACTGGCCTGCGCCGCCAGCCGCTTCACGCCAGTCGAACCAAGGATCATCTCGGTGGCGTAGAAGTGATAGGGCAGCAGCCGATAGTCGCTCACCCCGGCACGCCAGCACAGGGTATGCAGCACCTTGGCGGTGAACAGATGGATATGGTCGGGGTGCTGCGCCTCGCGACCGATCATGCCCAGCAGGCTATTGGCGAAGGCGAGGCCATTGGGCGTGGTGATCACCAGCTCGCGCCCCGGAAAACGCGCCTTCAGCCCGGTGATGAAGGCAATCGGGCTTTCGACATGTTCGATGAATTCGCCCGCGACAATCACCTCGATCGCCGCATCGTCCAGCCCCGGCACGCGCGGGTCGAGGCCGTTGCCGCGGTGGATCACCGAATTGGGCCCGGTCACCAGACCCTGCGGCGGCAGCTGGTCCGACAGGTCGACCCCGATGACGCTGGCGGCAACGGTGCCGATCCGCCCGTGCAGCCAGTGCGCGGTGTCGCGCTTGGCATGCGCCGTCTCGTCGAGGCAGCCTATGTCGAGCACCCGTCGGCCCCGGCACACGCCCGAGACATAGTCCAGCCGGTCAACCGGGCGCGGCATGGGCACCCGTTCCAGCGTATCGTAGGCCAGCTCAACCATGCCTGTTCCCCAAAAAGCGCCGCAGGATCGCCAGCCGCGCCGCCAGATAATTGTAGACCACCATCGCCACGGTCGCCGCCGGAGCCGCCGCCCACATCGGCCAGCCCAGCCCCGACTTGAACACCCAGATCGCCGCGAAGGCCAAGGGAATGCCCAGCGCCAGCCCGACCATGAACCGCACATAGCCCCCCAGCGCAGGCGCCGCGCGGAAGGTGAAGCGTACGTGGAGAAAATATCCCAGACTGCCGGTGATTGGCCACGACCACGCCAGCACCCCGGCATAGCCGAAGCCCGCCCTGTCGGCCCCGATCAGCACCACATTGTTGACCAGCGCGGTCACCACCGCGCTGCCAAGGTAGCGCGCGGGTTCGTGGGCAAGCCCGGCACCGCTCATCGGGTCACCCGGATCGCATAATTATGCGCCCACGGCGCGACATGGCAGGGACGCCCCAGCGCCGCTGCGCCGAAGGTTTGCGCCAGAATATCCCGCGCCTCGTCCAGCGTCAGGTAGGCGATGCGGTCGCCGGTCAGCCAGCGGTCGGCGCTGTAGGCCAGGGCATGGATCGGGCTCCAGCGCCGTTCCCAGTCCTTGAAGGCCAGCACCCCGCCGGGGGCCAGCAAGTCGCGTGCCGCCCCCAGCAGCGAGGGGCGCATCGCCCCCGGCACATGGTGCAACACGTCGGTCAGCACGATCAGGTCGAATTGCGCTGGCGCTTCGGCGGCAAGGTCCTCGGCATAGGCCATGCGGAACTGCACCCGCCCGGCCGGCCCGGCATAAAGCCGCCCGATATTGGGCGCGATATCGACGGCAAGAATTTCGGCATCGGGGAACAGCGCGGCCAGCCGTTCGGTCGAATAGCCCTCGCCGCAACCCAATTCGAGAATCCGCCGCGCACCCGGCGCCCAGCTGGCGGCCAGCGCGACCCAGTCATCAAGGTTGAAGAACAGCGCGCGCCACGCCTCCGCCACCTGCCGTTCATAGGGCCCGAAAGCCCGGCGCACGATTGGCCCGATCGCCATTACATTCCCCCCGCCAGCGCCAGCCGCAGCCGCGGCCAGACCCGTTCGGCAATCCGGCTTTCGCGCATATACCGCGCCATGCCCAGCGGCCCCAGCGCGGCCAGCCGCAGCAGCGCGCCGGCCAGCGCCCGAAAGCGCCCCGCCGATGCCCCCGCCAGCGCACAATTGAGCGCCGCCGATGCCCGCGCCCGCCGCTCCACCGCCGGCGGCACCGGGGCCAGCAGCGGCAGGTGGCGGGCCAGCACGGCAGCGTGCTGCTGCTCCATTGCCCCGGCCTGATGCCGCCCCTGCATCGTCAACGATCCGCCGTGCAGCCGGAAAGCGGTGGTTGCCGTCAGCCGCACCGCCATGTCGCCATGCGCCAGCAGCTTGAGATAGAGATCCCAGTCGGCGGTGTACCAAAGCGCTTCGTCCATCCCCCCGGCCGCCGCCCAAGCGGACCGGCGGATCAGCGGGCTGGGAATGGCGATCGCATTCTGCACCAGCAGGCTCAGCGCTGCGTCGCGCGCCGCAATGCGCCCCGGCGCGAAAGGGAGCCGCCAATCGCCAACCGCGGCACCGCGCGCATCGACAAAGCGCGATGGGCCGGCGCTGAAGGCGACATCGGGATAGTCCCGCATCGCGGCCTCAAGCGCCGCCAGATGCCCCGGCAGCCACAGGTCATCCTGATGCAGCATGGCAAGCCATGCGCCGCGCGCCTCGGCCATGCCAAGGTTGGTCTTGGCAGTCCACGGCACCAGGTCGAAGCGGTCGTGCCAGACGATGTTCAACCGCCCGGCAAAGCCATCGGCCACCGCGCGCGCCGCGCCACCATCGTCGAGCGAATTATAGAGGCGGAATTCCACCTCCTGCCCCGGAGCCTCGGCAGCGGCGCTGGCCAGCGTCGCGCCCAGATGGCGCGCGCCGCCGTGCACCGGCGTGATGACGCTGAGCCGGATGCTCACCGCGCCGATCCGCCCCCCTCAGCCCGCGCACTTTCGGCTAGCCCATCGAAAAAGCGCGCCTCGTGTCCGCCGATGATCGCCAGCAGGAAACCGCCCAGCGCGTTCTGCACCCCCAGCGTCAACAGCATGGTGCCCAGCGCCGGCGGCAAGAGCGAGGCCGCCGCCTGATAGTCGCGATGAACCCAGCCCCAGGCGACCATGGCCAACACGCCAAGGCCCGCGCCAACCAGCCCGACACCGGTGATCAGCATCGATTCAAGGCTGGCCAGCCGCGCGGCAAGGCGGGTTACCAATGTTGGCTGACGATAGCCGGCGCGGATCGAATAAAGGTGCCCGGCCAGTGCCATCAACAGGGCGATGTGCCCCACCGTCACCAGCGTTGCGCCCAGCAGTGTCCAGTAAGCGCCAATCGCGGGCAGGGTGCCGGGCCGCAGCCATTCGAGCGCCGCCCCGCTCATCAAGGCGCCG
>Ga0007815_1000271_pt1 | contig 16484 bp, 13 predicted proteins | sample CryBogCBE02Aug09_FD_71212 | JGI IMG/M metagenome (GOLD analysis project Ga0007815, IMG submission 71212) | Freshwater microbial communities from Crystal Bog, Wisconsin, USA - CBE02Aug09 | ecosystem: Environmental > Aquatic > Freshwater > Lake | place: Crystal Bog, Wisconsin, USA | collected...
ATTATCGCTTTGCAGAAATTTCAGCAAGAAATAAAAATCACAAATCGAAGCCCATCACGAGCAAGACACGATGAGATTATGTCGGCTCTTATCCATGCCATGCGAAGCGATCTAGGGCTTCACAGCAAGGGCGAAAGTGAAACGCTAGTATTTGGATTCTGGGCCTCTGGCGTGAAGCCTGAAAAGACAAACTAGAGCCTACTTCTTCCGTCTTTCAGCTCTCTCATCAAGAACATCTTGAACTAGCTGTTTTTGCCGCTCTAAGCACGGCTCATCAGCAATCTCAGATCGAAGGCAACGCAGCACTAAGCAAGTTGCAGTGCTTCCCTCATCTGAGCCAAGCGACCGCCATTGACCGACAACGCCGAGTCGAGTCTCGATTTCGAACACGCCGGCTTTAATTTATCGGCGAATGCCTATTTTAGTCGCAATTTAGATGCCGTCACCGACGTCGTGAGCGTGTTGGCGGATGGGTTAAGTTTATCCACGAAAGAGAATATTGCGCTCACCAAATCCATGGGTGTCGAACTGACGAGTCGTTTTAAAATTCGCAGTAATGTCGGTGCCTCTTTGAGTTCAAATTTCTTTCATTCCCAAATTGACTCCACCGCATTGGGAACGCCCGGCTTGCGCACGACGCAGGGGATCAATGCCAAAGCAAAGTTCGATTGGCACACGGCGTCATATGGGTCGTGGCAATTGGCTCTTAACCGCAATGATCAGCGTTTAACCCCACAGGGATTGATCGCTCCCACCCAAACCGTGAATCTCGGCTACAAACTCGCCATCAGCCCTAATTGGTCAGTGGTCGCAACGGGTGCAGATCTGACCAATGGGCGCCGTTACTTACGCTTGACGACGACCCCATCCTTTTCACAATCCTATGAGCGTCTATCTGTCGGCCGAATTGGCTATGTGGGGTTTGTTTATAGCTTTGGTTCGAATAAAAGACCTGACAAATCCACCAATTTCGATTACGATTCAGGTGGTTAGAGCAATTAAGGATTTTAAGAAATGCGCATCGTTGACGCCTTAGGGGTAATTGATAAAGTCTTGGCGCCGGAAACCGCGCCTCAGTTGCTCTCGACGCTGGGTACGGTGCAATGGCGCCGATTGCAAAGTTCTCCCAACCCTTCAAAAGCCCAATTGCTCGGCTCTGATCCGAGGGCCACCTTGTTGCAAGCCTTTAGTCTGGCAACCGATTTAACCTTTCATTCCGCGAATCCATTGGGCGAACCGCCGGCCCTAACCCAACACGACTCTCCGGAGTCGTTTCGGTCGATGCTTCAGACCTTCCACGAGCGCCATTATTCCGTTCGCTTTCCTGGCCTGCGACCGTTCTCACAATCCTTGGACGGTCTGTGTCGCGCCTTGGAGACGATCATGCATAAACCCGTCACCGCCTCGGCCTTTTGGAGTATTGGTGGCATGCAGGCTCCTGTTCACAGTGATGATCACGACTTGTTGGTCATTCAGCTGTTGGGCCGCAAAACCTGGTTGGTGAGCAATCAAGAACCCAGTTTGGCAAACACGTGGGAACAGATCCCATCGGATCCGCCGAAATTGGTGAATCCGACCCGCTTTGATGTCGAGGTTGGCGATGTGGTGTATTTGCCGCGCGGCACGGACCACTGCGTCGAGGGGAACGAAGAATCCATTCACCTATCGATTGGGTTCACGCCATTAACCCTGCGCGAAGCAATGATTGCCGTGATTGACCATTTGTCGGATATGGACCGAGGATGGCGTCTTACCGTCGCTCCGTTTTTAGCGCATCATTTGGTGACTGGGAAGTGGGATAACCTTCCCGACACACTGAGCCATGCTCACCAAGCGCTCGGAGAGACGCTAAAAGCGCCGGATTTTATAGCTGCCGCGTTACAACGACGTTCGTCACGGGCGGTTTCACAACTGTCGCCACTCATCACCTCGTCGACGACGGAAGTGGGTTTGGAGTCCACGTTGGCACACAAGCCAAACTGCACCTGGCATTTGTGTGCGAATAATGAAAAAATTGATGTTGCCTATCCGGGCGGACATTTGTACATACATCGTGGCGCCGAAGCCGCTGTGGTTTATATGGTCAATACGCCCCGATTCAAATTCAGCGATATCCCCGGAGAAATGGAAGTTGACGTGAAACGGGCCTTGGCGCAGCGCTTTGTGGATGAGGGACTCCTAGAGGTAGTGTGACGCTAGTCCCTGCTCGTGACCCGTGTGTTTAAAATGAGGAGCCGATTGGGTGAGAATCGGCTCGAGTATTAATTTCTGATTTTATCGATTCCAGCGCTTACTGTTTAGCTTTGAGAATTTCGCTGAACACGTCCGGTCGGTCTGGGATTCTCACCAGATGAGGGATTCGCAGTCCACCTTGATAGGTGGTCGTCACGGTGCTGTATCGATCATCTGATTTCACAATGAGTTCGAGTTTTTTGGGCTCCGTGGTCGTCGATTTTAACCACGAATCAAGCTTATCGCTGGAGTACCCTAAGCCATTGATGGCCACGATTTCCATGCCTTCAATCAAGCCCATTTTGAATGCGAGGCTGTCCCAAAGCACTTCCTTGATTTTGCCGTGTCGGTCAATGCTCATTCCCAACGAGTACCGATAACTGACGTGTTCACTGTCCCGATCATCAGAGCGAATCATGTCGTTGGGATCATCATTATAAATCAGCCGGTATCCAGCGGCCTCAATGCCTCGTAAGGGAGCGGGGGCGTTCGCCGCGTAAACGCGTTCTTTGAAAAAATTGGCCCAATCGTAGGCGGCGACGTCATTGAGAGATTTAATCACATCGTCAAACGTATACGTGAGCGGCGTAATTTTACCGTCCGCGACGCCAAAAAATCGCCGCGCAAAATCGTCCAGTGAGGCCTTGTCATGCGTTTGACGGCGAATAATCGTATCCGCTTCCAGCCAAATGAGTTGGCCTTCTGAATAATAATCCTCCGCGCGTTGCCAATCCCCCCAAGACCGGGATTGTCGATAACGAATGATCGGGTCGTTGGTTGTGTCCTCTAACGGTCGCCATTGGCGTCCGTGTTCCTGCGCATAAAATGCCGCAGTGAGGGCCCATCCCTCCAAGGCTTGCGCCGTCGTTAACAAGCCACTGCGCGCCGTTAACACCTGCCCCCAATACTGGGTTTGGCCTTCGTATACCCACAGCAGGCTATTTTGCATGGGTTGTTGGTAATTAGGCGTCCAAAGGTCCGCTGGGCGTCGAAATTTTCCATTCCACGAATGGGTATATTCGTGCGCTAACAAATCACGATCGGACATGGTTTTATTCCAGTTGATGAAGTAATCAAAACTGGTGCCGTCTTCGCTGGATTGATGGTGCTCCAGTCCGATGTGTTGTACTTTATCGCTCACCGAGAGTAGAAAATCGTAGTGAGTGTAGTGATGCGCTCCATACAAGCGACTGGCCTGTTGGATCAATTGCCGATGGAGAGTGAGTTGCTTGTCGGTGATGTCCAATCCCGAGGGCTGATCTGCAAAAACGTGTAATTTAACCGGTGGGACCAGCGGTGTGACCGACCCCGCCGAAACCGGTGAGTTTACGGCGGTGGTTTCGCTCAAATCAAAGGTTTTGCTGTAACGCCCGGCGTACATTGGACTGTCTAACAACGTTTCCAAATCGGTCGTTTTAAACGCGATGACGTCGTTGCTGGGGCTCGGAATTGGTTCCAAGGCACTGGCGCTGTCATAGCCTTGGGGCAACTTTAATCGCAGCGTCACGGGAATGTCACGAGCCCAGACCTCGAGCGGATAGAGTACAAACTCGTTCCACTTCAACGTACTAATTTCATCGGAGATCTCAATGCGCCCAATCTTGCTGCTGGTCGGCGATAAATAATCAAAATCGATGTGCACAGCGTTGGAGGAGGTCGTAAAGATGTGAAACACATTGGTTTCAATCGGATCGCGCTTCCAATTTAAGGTTTGGCCGTTGCTTTCAATATGCAGGCCCGCAATCCGCTCAACGGGACCCGTGGTGGAGTGATTCCCAGGGACCCATTTGGGGTAGGCGAGGGTTAATTGCCCATTACTAATTTCAGGTTGGTTGATGGTTTCATGGACGCGCACAATTCGATGCGCAACGTCGGTCGCGTCTACCTCAAGCTGTAGTTGACCGGCATAGGGACGATGCTTTGGCACAGTGGGCATGTCTGCGGCGTGGCACTGAAACCCGCCACACAAGAGACCCACTCCGATTGCCCAACCAGCCCACGGCTTGGCCGCCTCATTTTTAAATTGGCCTGATGCACTTGTCATGGTAACCCTCACTCGTTCGATCAATCTATTTCCAACCCAAACCGTCTCGTCGAAAACCCATCAATACACTACTGGAGTTTCCCTTGGTCATTATAGAGATACGCACAACGGGCGTCGGTGGGGTCACGACGCTGCAGCCGATCATACAACCCCAGGTTTTCCGACAGCGCCCGCTCCCGATCTTCGTTGAGCAAAAAGCCCTCTCGTTCCAATTGACGGGCGGCCGCGCGGAGTTTTTTCAGGTAGTCTTCCCGACTCGGGTAGCGCTCGGCAATGCTCAAGCGCGGGTCGTGAGCGCTTTCGCGTTCCGCTTGGGTTCGGGCAAATGGAACAAAGCTGCCGTCGAAGCGCGCCGTGGCCCACTCGAAGCCTGTACTGGCGTCACGTCGATTCCAACCCGTGTGAGTCCCCAAGGGCACTCTGAGTTCCAATAGTCGCAACCCCCCTCGGTCGTTGCCATCCGGATCGGGCGCTGGAACCTTGGTCACAAACGGCGCGCGGTGCGGCGGCGGAATTTGCGTTGGGATGCCCGTTGATTCAAAGTCGGGGCCAAAATCCAGGCGATCTTCACTGAGGTTCTGCGCGGGTGGGGTGATTCCAAGGCCTGCTGGAAAGCGCATTTGATACTCGGTGACGCTCACCAACTCACGCTTGGCCAGCAACGGCACTTGGCTGGGAGGAGGCGGGACGCTCTGCGTCACCCAGCGCTCCAGCGATAACAACAACGCCCGCATCGGCAGATAATGATCCGATGTCGAGACGCATGCGGTATATGGGAAGCGCTCGCTGGAACGCCCGACGTAATGCTGTGCACCCATAAAACTGTAGACGCGCACGTGACTGGGTGGATTGAATACGTCTTTGACGCCATCCACTGTGGTGTGTACCAAACTGGCGTCTCGGTTCCAGTATTCCGCCGACGTATTCGAGAGCACCACTTTGGGCAAGCGGCCATTGACGTCTTTGGCGTGATCAAAACGCGAGCCACTCAACTGAGTGACGGGATCCGTGGTTTGCGCGTAGGTAAATGGGAAGGCGTCGCTGGGATAGTCGTGTTCCTCCAACATCGATGGGTGCCGAGTGGGTTGTGCGAAACGCAGATTAAAGCCACCCGAGCTTCCGCCTCCTGGAACTTCCAAGTAAGCCCCGTCAAACGCCAACTGACCGGCTTCATCGACGTCCAATCCGTCGCGCATCATCCGGCCGATCAGACGCGCCGACTGACTAATTCCGAAAATCATACTGTGCGCGTAGGGTGGACGCTTTTCAAAGTCGTGCGTCTTGAAAAAGGACAGCAAGTCACGTATCCCGAGCAGCCCTAATCCGCTCACCCTCGGGTTATGGGCGACGTAGGTGAGCGTGTAAATACGCGAGGTTTGAAATGATCCGGTTTTTAAATGCACCCGACCCGGCAGCCCCGGTTTTTCGGCGGGCATAAATTCCCACGCCGAGCGCGCAAGAACCGTCGCCGGCGACTCCGGTCGATCACGCACCGTCAAAACGGCGTCGGGATCGTCCGCGTTAATGGGTTCATAGGTCAATCCTCGTTGACCGGCGTAGGTGGTAATCGCGGTGGGTGAATTAACGATAAACTCGTTTTCAACCAAGCCTTGTAGAGGGGGTTCGGCAACGGCTACAGGCGTGTTTAAAATCAATGGCCGTTGATCGGGCCCTTGCGCAGCAACATCCCAGGTCCAGGCCGAAAACAGCAAACTAAACCCATGACGCATGAGAAAGCCATCGCCCGCGTCCGCCAGTGTAGTGGGGTCATTGTGAAGGGGGCTTTGACCATTAATCTGGCCTAGGATCGCAATGCCGCCGCGATTATTAACGTCGTATAGCAGGGTGCTGGACGGGGTTGGGCTGATGGGTCTCAATAAGATGAATTCACTTTGAAAGCGAATTTTTCCGTCCGCATCGACCGGAACGTGTTGGATGTCAACGACGACTTGATTGCGCTTTAGGGTCGGGTCGACCGCGATCAAGGCTTTGCCACGGAATTTTTCATATGCGCCCACGGGCGCAAAGGAGTGTCCATCCGCAAACAATTGGTGATCGATGATGTCGATGCGCTCAATTGCCGCGTTGGCCGATCGCATCCCCAATCCGGCCACCATGCCCATCAACACGGCGGGCAGGCACTTCCATACCGTTGACATGGTTACATGCTCCTAGTGAGTCGTTGGATTATCGGTGCGCCCTGACGCTGCGTCTCCCGACCGGGTCTTGCGAGCCACGCTCACCACGAGTGCTCTCCGGCGGTTTGAATCATTCGGCTGAGCAGATAGATGCGTGGGGCAATGGTGTGAATCTCGACGCAATCGTTTTCGGTGTGCGCGGAGCCGCCCACGAATCCCAAGCCGTCTAACACCGGTGCACCCGCTTCACTGGCGTACCCCGCATCGCCGGCGCCACCGGTAGCCCCAGTGCCCAAGGTGAGCCCGAGTTCCTGATAAATGGCTTGCGCTTTAGCCGCAAGCTTGTGCGTGGACTCTAAATCCGGAAACGGTGGGAAACTCACGTCCATCCGCGCGTTTACGTTTACACCATCAATGTGCGTGGGCAATTTGGCCAAATCTTTTTTCAACCGGTCAATTTCAGACGGTTCTTGAACCCGAACGTCCGCCGTCAAGGTCGCGTGGTCCGGAATGACGTTCGACACCGTTCCGGCGCTCATGAGCGTGGGGTTGACCGTTGTTTTGAGCGTGGGATTGGCCAGTGAGGGCAGTTGCAAGGCCCATTGCGAGGCCTCCAATAAGGCGTTTCGGCCCTTGTGGGGTTCAACCCCGGCGTGGGCGGCTTTGCCAACGATGTCCACGTGAATGGTGGCGGAGCCTTTGCGCATAATCTTGACCGCATCGCCTTCCAGACCGCCTTCCAACACGTACACCACGTCGTGGTGCCGTGATTCCGATTGAATCAGCGCCTTGGAACCTCGAGAGCCCGTTTCCTCGTGTGAGTTCACCAAGACCGAAACGACGTCAAAGTTTTGAAAACCGACTTCATGTAAGGCCACCATTGCGCAGTAGGCTGCGACGATTCCATTTTTATCATCGCCCGCACCGGGCCCAATCGCTTTATCGCCGTCCACGACTAACGGTTTGGCGACTCCCTTTGAAAATACGGTGTCCATGTGCGGAATCAACAGCACTTTGCCGCGACCGGTGCCCTTAAATCGTGCGACCACCATATCCGCGTATTGCGGTTCGGTCGAGGGCACCATTTCAACCGAGGCGCCTATGGCTTTAAACCGTTCCGCAATGTTTGCCCCTAACGCGGAGACGCCATCGCGGTTCGCGCTGCCGGAGTCCATGGAGACCCAGTTGTTGAGCAGCTCCATAGCGGGTTTTTGACACGCTTGAGACGCCGCCCACAACGCGTCGTTTCTGGGCTCGGCGTGTGCTGTGGTGGTTAAGCCCATCACCAGGATTCCTGCCAACACCGCTCGTCGTTTCATACCCAACTCCCCTTAAGAATTACACTGCATGACGTCCTTGTCGATCGGCCACATCGGAGCACTCACCGTTGTCCGATCCGACCGACCTCCCGTCGATTGGCCCATCATAACGCATCGGACGTGGGCGGCTTCTTGACAAGCGCTAAGCGTGGCATTCGCGATTTAATTGCGGTACAGTTCTTGGAATGTACCTGGAGGGCTTATGGTTTCCAAACGCGCTTCGCTGATTAAAACCCTTGGCTTTGTTCTGTTGGGCCTCGGAATCGCTCAAACCAGTCTAGCCAACGAGGCGAACGCCACGATTTGGTTGCAGTGCGGAAAACTCTGGGACGGCCATCATCTCGTGACTCAACCCTCGACCGTCGAAATTAAAGGCCAGCGCATTGTGAAGGTAGGGCCTTTAAAAGCCCCCGCGAAGACGGCAACCGTCATTGATCTCTCCTCGCAGACGTGTCTGCCGGGGCTCATTGACACCCACACCCACGTCCTATTGCAAGGCGACATCACCGCCGAAGACTACGACGTTCAGCTTTTAAAACAAAGCCCCGAGTATCGAACGATCTTGGCCACCGTGAACGCCCAACGCATCTTGCACTGGGGCTTTACAACCATCCGCGATTTGGAAACCGAGGGCGCTGGGTACGCCGACGTCGACATCAAAAGAGCCATCAACGAGGGCGTAATCGAAGGGCCTCATATGCAGGTTGCCACGCGCTCTTTGGACGTCACGGGCGCCTATCCCTTATTGGGCTACTCGCCATACCTCACCGTCCCCAAAGGCGTCCAGGAGGCCGATGGGCCGGATGGCGTTCGCAAGGCCGTCCGCGAACAACTGTCGCATGGAGCGGATTGGATTAAAGTGTACTCCGATCGCAGCTACCGCTTACGCGCGGATGGGGTTTTGGACGACATTCCTACGTTTACTCTCGACGAGTTGAAAGCGGCCGTCGACGAAGCGCACCGTCAGCGTCACAAAATCGCCTCCCACGCCATGGCGCTGTACGGAGTGCACAACTCCGTCGAGGCAGGGGTGGATTCGATCGAACATGGCGATTACATCGCGGATGAGGATTTAAAGACAATGAAGGTCAAAGGCATTTATTACGTGCCGACGCTGTTCGTGGGGGAATATGTGGCCGAAGGCCGCGCGAAAGCGGGCGCCCCGGTTTGGCTGAAGATGATGGCGGTACACGAAGACACCTTTAAACGCGCCCACCAGATGGGGATCAAAATTGCCTTCGGAACCGACATTGGCGGCTTTGATTGGCATATCAATCCAGCCAAAGAACTCGCCATCATGGTGCGGCTCGGCATGACCAACGAGGAAGCGCTGCAAGCCATCACAGTCAACGCCGCTGATCTGTTGGGGGTCACCGAGAGCACTGGCAGCGTGGAAGCCGGCAAGTGGGCGGACATTATTGCCGTCAATGGCGATCCACTGAAAGACATCACGCTGTTAGAAAACGTGTCGTTCGTGATGAAAGAAGGACGCGTCAAAAACCGTTAATTTAGTTTTCTGGACAATTCAGAGCATCACCCGACCGGACGACGTCGAGTAACCGCACGATCCGTGGGCCTAGGGAGGGAAATCAGCGCCGTTGCAGGCAACGGCTCTGGGGCGATTTGTCGGGTATCATGGGGCTTCTTTGATTCCACGACCCATGGGTGTTTCCCGCATGTTGACTGAGTTGTTTTATTGGGCTCATAAAGTTCTGCCCCTTCTTTTTTTACCAACGGGTGTTGTCGCTATCCTGGTCATTGCATCCATTGCGACCCGACGACAGCGCTACGCCGTTGGGGCGTTGATTCTTTTTCTAACGCTATCGAATCAATGGGCCTGTGAACAGTTGATTCGCTTCGCCAATGGCCCCGCCGTGCACGCGCGGGCCATCGCCATGCCCACCGCAGACGCCATTGTGGTGTTGGGTGAGGGCAGGGAAGTGGCCCCGGGTGATGCGCACTTCAGCGAATGGACCGACGGCGATCGGTTCTGGGGCGGCATTGATTTAAAACGCGCCGATCGTGCACCGTATTTGGTTTTCACGGGGGGCACGGCCCCGGATGTGCCCAACGCTCCCTTAGAGGGGCAGGTCTTACAGGAATACGCTGAAAAAATCGGCATCGCGTCGAATGCCATTTTGGTGAGCGATGGAGTGTACACCACCGACGAAGAGGCTCAAGCCATCGAGGGGTTGCTCCATGGCTTGCGGCGACCACCCCTTAAAGAGGGGGTTAAGGCGGAGCCAAAACGCGATGCTCTCAAAATCTTGTTGGTGACCTCGGCCTATCATATGCCGCGCGCCAGGCTTTTATTTGAACATCGCGGCTTCGACGTCATTCCGTATCCCGTTGATTTTAAAATCGATGCCGATCGCACCTTCAGTCCTGGCGATTTTATTCCCAGAGCGCTTTGGTTTTCGCGCTCGGAAATGATCATTCGTGAACTGGAAGGTCGATGGTATTATCAACTCCTGGCTCGATTTTTTTGTACGCACTCCAATGTCGCCAACGTTCAGTAAGAAGCCGGTAGGTCACTAGTCCGATGGGCCTTTACCTCAAGCACTGGTGGCAATTCGTCACGAGACCGTGGACGATCTTTTGGGTTGGGATCGTGCCGTTGGTTTATGTCGGATTTTTGATTCAAGGCGCCAACCATCGTTCCCTGATTTCGGTGGTGGAGATTGACCGCGATCACTCCCTAAGCAGCGCCGCGTTTTTAAGCGCATGGCATCGTGAATTAGACCAATTGCCGGACGTCGATGTGGTGGTTGGTTTGGCAGACAACGATGCGCTCCAGAGCGCAGGGGAAATCACCGTGACGCTCCCAGAAGGCTTTGGCTCGGATGGCAATCACAGCAACGAGGCGGTGAAGAGCTCGAGTCGAATACCCGTTCGCGTCGATTACACCGTGTACAACGATCGGGTCATCTCAGAAACGTTGCCGGCACTGCGCTTGTTGGTGACCAATGTCAACCCAAACAGCCCCAGTGGATTGACCGTGGAGGCACGGCAACGATTGCCGTTAAAACCGCAGCGGCTCGATTGGGCCGTCGCCTGGTTGGTGTGGTTGGTGGCGATGACCGGTGTGATGAGCACCTTGCCGACGTGGGTGTCCGATAAACACGAAGGACACCACGGGCCAATTGCCTACAACGCCTTTAAAGCCACGCTTGTGGCGCGAGTCCTGACGGTGTGGGTGGGGGTGTTGCTGGTGTGGTGGCTTTTGCCCTCGTCCATGGGCATCAGCCCGCAGGCCGACTGGCTGAGGGTGGGGTTGGTATTGACGGGGGTGTCGTTGGTCGTGCCGGCGCTCAGCGTGCTGGCGGTGGGCGTCGCCACCCGAATCCACACCGTGTTGGAGGCCCAGTTGATTGCGACGGCTTGGGTTCTGATCGTTTTGGCCTTGGCGCATCCGGGCGAACCTCGGGTGTTTTCACACGACGTCGAGAGCGTCGTCCGTTGGCTTCCTGGGAATCTGTTGGTGACGATTCTCAGCTGGGCGTGGTGGCAACCCAAGGCGCTGCTGAGCCATTGGGTGGAGGTGTTGGCCCTGTTGAGCTGGATCAGCACGGCGGCGTGCGTGGGTTTGAGCTTGATCCGGTTTGAGGCCAATCGCAATCAAAGCACCCAAACCCGTCATTGATTGGCTAAAGACCGGCGCAGCCGCATACCGGCGCGAGCTCAGCAATGCGGTGGGGTGACGGGCCTTGGCGGACCGAGGACGTGGCGCTGGGTCGGACGAGACCATCCTTATGGCGATCCCGATCTGACTTTACATAATATACATTATGCGACATTAGACAGGGCTGAGTCGATTTGAGGATTCAGGGATCCGGTCTTCAAATCCAAGCCCATCAGCTGCCACCCAACGGTCTAAAAATCACTTTATCAGTGTTCGTATAAAGTCTTTTAAAAGTTTTATTTCAATGACTTATAAATAGTTCCTAGACTATATATCATCATATAAATAAGCGATTCAGGACTCTACAATCGTCGTGTCGATCGCCTTAACGCCCAGAGATTTATAATGGCCTCATGACGGACCCATCGCTGGACATTGAAACGCGTCTCAACATTGCCCGGCAACGTCGGCGCCTGCGCCGACTGACTAATGGCTTTATCGTCGTGCTGATCCTGGCGGTTTTGTTCAAAGTCGGCAGCCAACGGCATCTGGTTCCGGATGCGGTCCTCAAGTTCAGCGTGTTGGCCATCCTGGTGTGCCTCATTGTCTATGGCGTCAGCCGATTGCCGAGCCGGCGCTGAGACGACTGCCATACGCACTCGATCAAGCCCCCAACACCGACGACAACCGGATCCTGGCTAGACATACAGTAGGTCATTTGGGCTGTGCGATAATAAGGTCAGTTTACGAGGGATCTATATGGCAAAGTCGGCAAGCATTCTCATCGACCAGCGTGACCTGACGGTTGCGGATTTCAGATTGGCGCTTCGTGCACCGATTCAGGTCAAACTCAGCGCTGAGGTGATCAGCGACGTCAAACGCTCTCAAGCGGTGGTTCAAAAAACCATCGACGACAACATCACGGCCTATGGCATCAACACCGGGTTTGGCCTGCTTGCCCAAACGCGCATCGCCAACTCCGAACTCACCGAATTACAACGCAACATTGTGCTGTCGCACGCCACGGGCGTCGGCGATCCCATCGACGATGGGGTGGTTCGTCTGATTTTGTTGCTGAAAATTAAAAGCTTATCCCAAGGCTATTCGGGCATCACCTTAAGCACATTGAACGCACTCCTCGCCTTATTGAACGCCGACGTGTTGCCCGTGGTTCCCTCACAAGGCTCGGTTGGCGCCTCGGGAGACTTAGCGCCACTGGCGCACCTGTGCGCCGTGTTGTTGGGCGTGGGCGAGGCGCGCGTGCACGGCAAGCGCGTGAGCGCCGCGAAAGCGTTGGCCACCGCTCAATTAAAACCGCTGCGCTTAGGACCCAAAGAAGGATTGGCGTTATTGAATGGCACCCAGGTGTCGACCGCGTTGGCCATCGCGGGTTTGGTGCGCACGCAAAATGCGTTCTCCTCGGCGATCATTGCCGGAGCGTTGTCCGTTGACGCACTCAAAGGATCCGACGGGCCCTTCGACCCTCGGATTCACCACATTCGTCGTCAACCGGGTCAACAAAAAATCGCCGCCCTCATGCGCGGCTTACTCGCCAACAGCGCCATTCGACACAGCCATGTGGATTGCGATCGCGTCCAAGACCCCTATAGTCTTCGTTGCCAACCGCAAGTCATGGGCGCGTGCCTTGATTTGATCAACACCTCTGCGCTCACGCTCGCGCGCGAAGCCAACGCGGTGACGGACAACCCCTTGGTGTTTTGGAACGATGGCGCGATTATTTCGGGCGGCAATTTTCACGCCGAACCGGTGGCCTTTGCCGCCGATCAACTGGCCTTAGCGTTGGCCGAGACCGGATCGATTTCCGAGCGTCGGATTGCAATTTTGGTCGATCCCAAAATGAGTGGCTTGCCGGCCTTTTTAGTCCACAACAGCGGTTTGAATTCGGGATTCATGTTGGCGCAAGTCACCGCCGCCGCATTGGTTGCCGAAAATCGCCAACGCGCCACGCCGGCCAGCGTGGATTCGATTCCCACCTCTGCCAACCAAGAAGATCACGTCTCGATGGCCACCTACGGTGCAAAACGCTTGTGGGACATGAGTGGCAACGTGGCGGCCATTGTCGGCATTGAACTCTTGGCGGCCGCTCAAGGCATTGAATTTCATCGCCCACTAACCACCTCTCAGACCTTGGAAGCGGCGATCGATCTGTTGCGCAGCCAAAGCAAACCGCTGCACAAAGATCGCTATTGGGCGCCGGATATTTGGGCCGCACAAGCGTTGGCCTTGTCCGATGTGTTTTACAACGGCCTCGAGGAGCTTTGGCACCATCCATGATTATTGGGCTGTTGCAGTTAGCGCTGTTCATTCACGTGTTGGTCCGATCCCACGCCTATGGGTGGCTCATGGCGATGAGCGCCTGTCGGTTGCTGGCGTATGTGGATCCCCTGCTCTCCCTCAGTGCCACGATTCTTCTGCTGATCGCCTACGCCGTCAAAGTCGTGTGGCCGAATGAAGTGGGCGCCTCCCCGGCCTTGTCCTTGCCACGCGCGTGGAGTGCGAGCGCGCGACGTGAACGGGATATCGTCCATTACCGCAATCAGTTGTCCCTGACCGGGTCGGTCGACAGTCGCTTGAAATTGGCGCAAGCCTACTGTGAGAGCCAACGCTTTCAAGAGGCCTTAACCTTGTTGGAGTCGGCGGCCAGCGGCATCTATGTGGACGACCCGGTGTTGTTGGGTCTTCTGGCTTGGGCGCAGTTGGGACTGAATCAACCCCAAGCGGCGCTCGCGACGATCCAGCGCTTGGAGTCAGTGGATAAGCCTCAGGAACAGATCCTGCTCGTCAAAGCCCGTGCGCTGGAAGCCGTGCAGCGCGACGACGACGCCGCGCGGATCTACGAATCGCTGCTCGGTCGCTACAGCGGCTTGGAGCCGAAGGCGCGCTTGGCCGTGTTGCATCAGAGGCGGGGTCGCCTGCCGGAGGCTCGGCAGTTGGCGCTCGAAGTGGCTGAGGATTATAAGCGCGCGCCTTGGCACGTCAAAGCCGAACAACGGCGCTGGCTCGATTTGACCGACGCCGTACGCGAGCAGCCCTGAGGGCGGTCACTGCCGCGGCGGCCAACGGAATGCGGCCTAGCCTGTCACGCCCCGCAATAAAGCGATAAAATCATTAAATTTCAATTATTTAATAGATTTAATTAAAATTAGCCTTAAGTACTCGTTGTTAATAGTTGAATTAACGTAGGTATAACAATAAGTATTGCCAACTTACATACAAAACTTTTATAGTAAAGTCATGTAGATGCGCGGATGATCTCCGCTCATTTTTAACTATCGGTCGATAAGGAAAGTCGAGTGACAACACCCGCAACAGAAGAATACACCTCGCACGAGTTACTGCGCTTAGCCCTCGGTGAATTGGTGAGTCAAGCAACCTTAAAAGATCGATTGAAAAACGCCGCGCAGTATTTGCTTCAATTAGACGCGCACGACTGGCCTGAAAAATGTCAGACCGAAATTCGCGACTTACGCCGCAGCTTACAAACCGAACGCGCGCTCCGAGGCGAAAGTGCGGTCACGGCCACCATCCGCAAACTGTCCATCCAGGAGTGCGAGTCGATCACCAAGCGCTTGGTGGAATTAACCTTCGCCTTATTGGACACGGTGCCGTTGACCATCGATGGCCTGACCCCAAGCCCCGCCGTCAAAACGGCGACCAACGTGGACGACAGCAACATCATTCCGTTTTTTGGCGAACTGTAAGCGGCGAACGCGTACTAGCCGTTCGCCGGTTGCGATCACCCCGCTCGCCGTTCGCGCGCCAGTTCCTGGCCTAATTTGAGATACACCCGCTCAAACACGACCTGAACGTTCAACGTGCCTTGCACGTGCAACACCGAGCGCTTCACTTCATCCCAAAGCTCGTACCAACCGCGCAGATCGATGCCTGGCGAACGCACCAGAACCTGTTTGACCTTCTGCTCCACCCACAGCTCTAGCCACCGCAATCGCTCCAACGGAAAATGTTGGGCCGAGCGTTCGGCCAAGGCCACCAAATCCACTTTGGGAGAGCTCAGATCCTGGAACAGATTGTTCATCTCCGCCAGCAGGCTGCCGGCGCCGTTTTGCATGTACTCGAACGCCAACAGGGGCGCACCCCCCGAGAGGTTTAAATAATCGCTCCAATCGGGCCGCGTGCTGAGGCCATTGAGCCAGCGCAGAGCCACCTCTCGATTCGGGGTCGACACCAAAAACCGTTGACACCGACTGGCAATGGTCGCGGGCAAGCGTTCTAAGCGCGCCAAACACAACACCAACACCGTTTGCGGGGGCGGTTCTTCTAAGGTTTTCAACAGCGCGTTCGCGCTGTTGACGTTGAGCCCATCCGCCGGATCTATGATCGCCACTTTGTAGCCGCCGCGGTTGGCTTTAAGCGCCATTTGCGCCATGAGCTTGCGAATGTCGTCGATTGCGATTTGCTTTTTGTCCTCGGCAATGAGCACTCGGATGATGTCCGGATGGGTATCGACCCCATACAAATGACAACTGCCACACTCGCCGCAAGGCCAGTGAATGCCCTCGGCCTGCGTGGGTTTTTCACACAACAACCGTTGCGCCAACCATTCGCTTGCCAGACGCTGTCCCAAGCCCGCAGGCCCCAACACCAACAAGGCCTGCCCCAAACGGTTTTCCAAAATCGCGTGATCCCACTGGGTGATGATGGGCATCAACCAAGGCATATGGGTCAAATCCCCCGAACGCAGACTCATGGCCACGCGTCCAAAAGATCGGCGATCGTTTTCGCAACGCGCTCTTCGGAGCCACTGGCGTCCACGACCCGAAATCGCTGCGGCTGGCGTTGCGCTTGGGCCAAATACCCCGCCCGCACGCGTTCAAAAAACTCCACGCGCTCTTGTTCAAAACGGTCCGTCGGCCCGCGCCGCGCCGCCACGCGCTGCAACGCCAGCTCCACCGGCGCGTCCAATAAGATGGTTAAATCGGGTTCGATCGCACACACCACCGCGAGTTGATTAATAAACGACACATCCATCCCTCGACCTGCCCCTTGGTAGGCACGCGTCGCGTCGCTGTAGCGATCGCACAAAACCCATTCCCCGCGCTCTAAGGCCGGCTCAATCAAGTTGGTGGTGTGAATGGCTCTGGCGCTCA
>Ga0007815_1000291_pt1 | contig 16052 bp, 15 predicted proteins | sample CryBogCBE02Aug09_FD_71212 | JGI IMG/M metagenome (GOLD analysis project Ga0007815, IMG submission 71212) | Freshwater microbial communities from Crystal Bog, Wisconsin, USA - CBE02Aug09 | ecosystem: Environmental > Aquatic > Freshwater > Lake | place: Crystal Bog, Wisconsin, USA | collected...
GCATCGAGGCCTCGATAGCAATGCAGTCCTCAACAGTGGGCTGGCGCATTTACCCGCTCGCAGCGTGTCGGCCTCCAAGGCCGGCATTATGACCGAAATCGACTGCGTAATTATACTATATCATCTCCTGAAACGCCACGCTCGGCAGGCGGCGAGAGGGACATTATTCTGGCAAGTCTGGCATCTCCTGAAGATTTGAATGACGCTTCTGCGTGCGACTTCGTGGCAGTTTATCCATCCATCCGGAGTGACCACCGCTGGGGAGCAGAATTCACTTCGTAAGGTGTAGTGAGCATCCACTGCATCACCACCACCACCACCCACCCCCCTATACGGGGGGAGTGGTGGTAGTTAGTGATTTGGTCGGCCCGGCCCACCACCTTCCACCACCCAAATCAGGTGGTGGAGACTACGCTGGCGGGTTCGCCGCAGATGACCCGAGGGCGGTCGCGCTTGTGTTTAGTGTCATGCTCGCTGACCACCTTCAGCGCCTTGTTATCGATCCATTCTTTCAGGATGCGCTCAATTCGCTTTTTGTGGGTTGGATTAGTAGAGTCGAGGCTCAGTACGGCTGCAACGATTTCTCCCGCCCAGTTTTCTTTGGATTGCTGGTCGCGCCACCAAGTGCCGCTGCTGATCCGCGCCTGCACCTCAACAAGGTGGCGAGTAGTAACGCCGTCGAATGCTTTGGGAGGAGACCAAGGGACGGCTACGCCAACGCTATCACCGTCTCCCTCCCAAAACCCACCATTATGCAAATGGGAACTCACTAGCTTGAACCAATCTGCCTTCTCAGCAGGGGTCCGGTTGTGCTTGTCGTCAGAGACATTGATGTATTGGTGCCGCTCGTGATCTGGGATGCCAAAAGTGACAGCATCATCTGTCGTCATCCGATTGATCACCAAAGCCGCTCGTGCAGCGTTAATCAACGCGACCGCACCTCGAGCCGACAGCGCTGACACATCCGATGCGCCAGCTTTGGACGTATGGTGCACCAATACGATGCAACAACTCGCCAATTTGGCGACCCTAGCCCATGCCTTGACCACCGGATCAATCTTGCTGTTAGCATTCTCCTCGACTTGGTGGCTCGAGACGAACGGATCGACGAAGAGCACGTCGATCTGGCGCCGCTTCAGTTCTCCCGTCAGGCCTTCGTAGATTGGCTCAAGCAACTTGAACCCATCCTTGTCCTCTACAGCCGTGCACAGCGTGGCACCCTCAAGGCCAGAATCAACGAAGAGGCGTCCGTCGATTGCAGCCTGTTCGATACCATGATGCTGGCAGGCAGCCTGAATGGAGCGAGCCAACTCATCGGCATCGTCCTCGAGGTTCCAAAGCCACACATTTTTAGGCCCGCCCCGCACTTGTTTACCAAGCAATAGCTCCCCCGTGACAAGGGAAAGAGCCATTCCGGCCACCAGCGTCGATTTACCAGCGCCGCCAGGCGCGATTACGCAAGAGACAGTACCGCGCAGGAACCAATAGCCATAGACCCAAGGCCTCATTGGAATAGTGCTCGGCTCACGCCAATGGTAAGGTGTGGCATTGATTTGGGGCACAGTGGCGTTGGATCTCACCACAGGAGCTTCATTGACGCGCTTACGCAGGGGAGCGTCAGTCATTGGCCGCTCCCCTCAGTTCGTCGTTGAAGTCCTTCGCGCCGCCTTCCGGATAGATGGTGCGGACCGTCACGCCGAGCTTGCTGAACGCCTCAGTGGCCGCATCAGCTGCAAACGTGCCTGCGATGTCGTTGTCAGCACCGATGATGATGGACCGCACCCCATTCGGGAATGCCACCTTGGGAAGATTACTCGCACCAGCCGCAACCCAGACCGTTTCAGCCCCAAGCTGCATGAGGCTGAGCCCATCCTCGATGCCTTCGGTCACGAACACCTCGCCAGACGACGTCAATGCACTCAGCCTGATGGCGCCCCCTGAAATGTGGCCGAGCGAAAGCTTGGGCTTCGGAATACTCGACTTGGCCGAGCCATCCTCCTTCAGGAACGTGCGCTGGATGCCGATAAGCTCGCCGTCCTTGTCCTCCACCTTGGCTATCAAAGCAGGCCGCGTCGGCCCATTGCCGATGGGGAGCCAGTCAAAACGCAAGCTGTCGGGCAACTCGATGGAAATGCCTCGGCGGCGCAGATAGGCCTCGGCCAGCGAACCCGCGACGGGCTTTGCCCTCTCCCAGATCGCGGCAGCTTCCTGCGTGCGGTCCTGCTTGAAGCGCTGTGCCGGGGCGACGCAGGGCTTGCTAAGGAAGTCGGACCCGTTCAGGAAATCGACCGCGCCGATGAAATCCAGCCCGTAGTAGTCCGAGACGAAGTCGATGACGTCGCCGGTCGCGCCGCACCCGAAGCAGTGGAAGCGGTGGCCACCCTCGTAGATCGTGAAGCTGGGGGTGCGCTCCTCATGAAACGGGCAAAGGCCGACATACTCAGCCCCAGCCGGCTTGAGCTTGACCACCTCACCAGCAATGTCGGTGAGCGGGAATGCGATGCGAATTGCTTCGATGTCAGTCATTGCCGCCTCCCGATACGTGATCCGCCACGATGGCGGCGGTTTCGGGCGGCAGGGCGTGCGCAACAGCAAGCCATTGCATGCGACAGGCGAGGAGGATAAGGTTCTGATGCAAACCGCTCGGGAAAGCTTTGCACAGAACCTCGGCCCCCCTCGGTGCCGGGGTTTTGTTTTTCACGGGCACCCCCCATCAATGAGCCGAGCGAGGCTGGTCGACAGAATGATGGTGCGTCGCCCGATTTTACGGGTCTCCAGACGGCCTTCAGCAATCAGCTGATAGAGACGCGTCCTTCCAATAGATGACACGCGGCAAGCGTCGTTCACGCTGTAGGCCAACGGCGGCGGGACAGTACGGTTCATTTTGATTCTCCAATGACCTTGAATGGTCGCTGCAGAATTTCGGTGAACCGAGAATCCGGATCAAATCGGTCGATTCAGATTTTTATCTCATTGAATTATAATAATTATTGTAAATTCTTAGAAGACTCAGGCCGGTAAGCTGCTGTCCGCGCCTGCGGTAGCCATTTTTCGTAAGCTCCCGGCTGAGCCGCCGTGCCGCTTCCTTGAGGGTAGCGATCCGATGGCGCTGCTTAAATATCAACAATGCCTCGCAAAGCACGCGGTCCTTCTCTCGGAGGTCCGCCGGGCGTTTAGCTGTAGATTTGGAAGTGCTGCTGGGTTTCAGAAGCGGGCTTGTTAGCCCGAAGTCCAAATCGGAAATTGCATCTGCAAGCATGCGGATATGTTCGGCAACGCTGTGGTTAACGGACAACCAAACGCCCGGCTCTATCTCGCTGATATCGACAGGAAGTGCGCCGTTCAGGAGACGCGCGATAATTTGCAGCGAAAGTACGACATTGTCACGGGTCAACTCTCTACCACCGGATCTTTTGGCTATTGCGTCCAACTCGCTTAAAAGATGATTAAAATCAGCACTATGAGCCACGAAAACTCCGATCACCCGCCTTTCGAGAGAACATTGATATATCAGATCCATCAAGGCATGCATCGGGAGCTTCAAAGCGCCCCTGCACCGTGGCCATGGATCAGCTATGGGGGACGAGCGATGAAGTTCCGATAGTGCGTCGTCGACGCTCACAGATCATCACGGAACCCGTTTTTTCATGTTTTTTTCATGAAAAATACCACCATCTCTTCTAAGATACTGAAAAGATGGTGGGCGCGACAGGGATTGAACCTGTGACCCCACCCGTGTGAAGGGTGTGCTCTACCGCTGAGCTACGCGCCCGCTTCCATCGCGGAAGGCGGGCCCCTAATCCAGCGCGGCGGCGTTGACAAGTGGTGTTGGGCATTTATGGCACGCTGCCATGACCGAAGAACCGATCCAGACCGCCGCCCCGTCCGATCTTCCGCCCGACCGGCTGGCGATCAGCCCGCTGTCGCCGCATTTCAACGGCGAGCTGTTGCAGCGCGGCGTGGGCATCCGCTTCAAGGGAGTCGTGCGCCACAATGTCGAGGAATACTGCATTTCCGAAGGCTGGGTGCGGGTGCAGGCCGGCCGGACGATGGACCGCAAGGGCCAGCCGCTGACCCTCAAGCTGAACGGGCCGGTCGAGGCGTGGTACGAGGATCTGGGCGAAAGCGCGCCGGTGCGCAGCGCCTGAGGGCGCCGCACAAACCACTCCGATCCGGGCAAACCCGCGCTTGACCGGGCCCGCGCGCGACTCTAGCGCGGGTGACCATGCACGACATCAAATTCATCCGTGAGAATCCAGAGGCTTTCGACGCGGGGCTGGCCCGGCGCGGGCTGGCCGCGCTGTCGGGCGAAGTGCTGGCGCGCGATGGCGAAACCCGCGCCGCCAAGCAGGCCTTCGAGGCGCTGAAGGCGGAGGCCAACAGCGCCAATGCCGCGATCGGCGCTGCGGCCAAGGCTGGCCAGCACGACGAAGTCGCCGCACTGAAGGCCAAGGCCGGCACCTACAAGGAACAGCTGCCCGCACTGGAAGCGGCAGCCGCCGCCGCCGGGCTGCAGGTCGACGAGATGCTCGCCACCCTGCCGAACCTGCCCGCAGCCGACGTGCCCGAGGGTGCGGACGAGGCCGGCAATGTCGAGCAGCACCGCTGGGGCACACCGCGCAGCGCCGATGGCGTGCGCGATCATGTCGATATCGGCGCGCCGCTGGGCCTTGATTTCGAGAGCGCGCAGAAGGTTTCGGGCGCGCGCTTCGTCTATTTGCGCGGGCAGGTGGCGCGGCTAAACCGGGCGCTGGGGCAATTCATGCTCGACAGCCACACCGGCAAGTTCGGCTATCAAGAGGTGGCACCGCCGGTGTTGGTTCGGGATGAGGCCATGTTCGGCACGACCCAGTTGCCGAAATTCGCAGATGATAGCTTTGAAACCCAGCTTTCCGCGTCTCCACTGGAAATTTTGGCGTTTAAGCAGGAAGCGTTTGCGGCGTGGCAAGCAACCCAAAATGGCAAGGCCGACCATCTCGACATAACGCAACCTAGCGTTTGGCACTCATTCCCGAATCCGCCGGGACGCCGTTGGCTGATCCCCACCTCGGAAGTATCACTCACCAACATCGTCCGCGAATCCATCCTGTCCGAGGCCGAACTCCCCCTGCGCTTCACCGCCCTGACCCCCTGCTTCCGCAGTGAAGCGGGTGCGGCCGGGCGCGATACGCGCGGCCTGATCCGCCAGCACCAGTTCGACAAGGTCGAGATGGTCAGCATCACCACGCCCGAAATGTCGGAAGACGAGCACGAGCGGATGACCAAGGCCGCCGAGCACATCCTTGAAAGCCTTGGCCTACCTTATCGCCGGATGCTGCTGTGTGCCGGCGACATGGGCTTTGCCGCGCAGAAAACCTACGACCTCGAGGTCTGGCTGCCGGGGCAGGCAACCTATCGCGAAATCAGCTCGTGCTCGAACTGCGGGCCGTTTCAGGCCCGGCGGATGGCGGCGCGCTATCGGCCGGAGGGTGAAAAGGGCACCCGCTTCGTCCACACCCTCAACGGTTCGGGGCTGGCGGTGGGCCGCACGCTGGTCGCGGTGCTGGAAAACTATCAGAATGCCGATGGCTCGGTCACGGTGCCGCCCGCGCTGGTACCGTGGATGGGCGGCGTTGAAGTGCTGGAGCCGGCGCGCTGATGCGGATCCTGCTCACCAACGACGATGGCATCAACGCCCCCGGCCTCAAGGTGCTGGAGGAGATTGCCGCCACCCTGTCGGACGATGTCTGGGTCTGCGCACCGGCGGAAGAGCAATCGGGAGCGGGCCATTCGCTGACCCTGTCGCGCCCGGTGCGGCTGCGCCGCCATTCCGAGCGACGCTGGTCGGTTTCGGGCACCCCGACCGACGCGGTGATGCTGGCGATGAAGGAAGTGTTGCCCGGCGCGCCCGACCTGATCCTCTCCGGCGTCAATCGCGGCGCGAATCTGGGCGATGACGTTACCTATTCGGGCACCGTTTCGGCGGCGATGGAAGGGGCGCTGGCGGGCATCCGCTCGATCGCGCTCAGCCAGGTCTATGCCCGCGAAGGCATGGGCGATGCCGTGCCCTTCGGCGCCGCGAAGGCGTGGGGCGAGAAAGTGCTGCGCCCGCTGCTGGACTGGGACATTGCGCCGCGCACCCTTATCAACATCAACTTCCCGCCGGTTGCGGCCGAGGCGGTGCGCGGCATCCGTGCGGTGCGGCAGGGCTTCCACGACTATGCGCGCGGCAGCGTGGTCGAGGGCACCGACCCGCGCGGCTATCGCTATTACTGGTTCGGCCTCTACGGGATCGAGCATACCCCGGGCCACGACACCGACCTAGAGGCGGTGGGCGATGGCTATATTTCGGTCACCCCGCTCCAGCTCGACCTGACCCACGATGCCGCGCTGGCGTCGCTGAAGGGGCGGTTCGGCTGATGCGGGCCGTGGCGCTTGGCCTGGCCGCTCTGGCGCTGGCTGGTGCCGCTCCGGCCGACCTTGTGCCGCACAAGACGGCCAAGGCCGCGAAGCAGACGCCCGCCGCCAAGGCCACCAGCAAGCCCAAGGCCCTCCGCCCGGAGGACGAGACCGAGCATCTGGTCGCCGATGGCGAGACGCTGGGCGGAATTGCCGCGCGCGCGAAAATCCCCCGCATCCTGATTGCCGAGGCCAATGGCCTGAAGCCGCCCTATGCGGTGCACCCCGGCCAACGCCTGCTGCTGCCGCGCACCCGCCACCACACGGTGAAGGAGGGCGAGACAGGTTTCGATATCGCCATGCATTATGGCGTGCCGTTTCAGGCGATTGCAGTCGCCAACGGGCTCGATCGCAAGTCGGTGCTGAAGCCGGGTCAGAAGCTGCTGATCCCGACCGTGCTGGCCGCACCCACGCCAGCTGCCACCGCCACGCCCGATCCGCGCGCCGGGGCGGAGGCCGAGAAGGCCACCCGCGCCGCCGCCCATGCTGCCACCCGCGCCGCCGCCCATGCGACCGAGGCGGCCCCGGATTTTGGCTGGCCGCTGACCGGCAAGGTGGTGCGGGCCTATGCCGCGCGCGACCAACGCAATTACCACGATGGAATCGATATCCTCGCGCCCGAGGGGGCCCCGGTCCGCGCCGCGGCGGGGGGCAAGGTGATCTTCGCGGGCGAGGAACCGCAAAGCTTTGGCCAGCTGGTGGTGCTGGACCACGGCAACGGCTGGCAATCGGCCTATGGTTTCCTCTCGAAGGTGACGGTGCGGCAAGGCGACACGGTCAAGCCGCACGAGCGGCTGGGACTGGTCGGCCACAGCGGCAAGGCCCCGCGCGACCAGCTGCATTTCGAATTGCGCCGTGCCAACCGCCCGACCGACCCGGTCGACCAGCTGCCCGACGCGCCCAAACCAAAGGCCGGTTAGGCCCCCAGCGCCACGAATACCGCGCCCATCGCGGCATAGGCCGCGATCCAGTGGCCAACATCCAGCGCGATCAGCTTCAGCGACTTCATCCCGTAGAGATGATTCACCGCGGTTGCCGGGCCAACGAAGCCCAGCCCCATCCCGGTCGCAATCATCATCGTGCGGTAAGCGCCCTGCGCCGTATGGGTCAGCAGGTGGCCAAGGAAGAAGGCCGAAACCAGCTCCAGCACCAGCGTCAGGCCGAACAGCTTCAGCGGATTGACCCGCCCCTTGTCGGCCTCGGTAAAGTGCATCTCGGCCTGCCAGCTTTTCCCGAACAGCGGGCCATACCACAGCCCGCCGACGGTAAAGGCGGCAGCCGTGGCGGCAAGCGTACTGGTCACATGGGCATAGGCCATTGGTGCTCTCCCGGCAGGGTGGATCAGCCCACGCTAGCGCGAATGGACGCGTCAGTGTAGGGGCGCGGACGATGACAAAGCAAATTGCCCCCGCCCCCAAGGTCGGCATGGTCAGCCTGGGTTGCCCCAAGGCGCTGGTCGACAGCGAACGCATCCTGACCCGGCTGCGCGCAGACGGCTATGCGATGAGCGCCGACTATGCCGGGGCCGACGTCGTGCTGGTCAACACCTGCGGCTTTCTCGATTCGGCAAAAGAGGAAAGCCTGGCCGCGATTGGCGAAGCGATTGCCGAAAACGGGCGCGTGGTGGTCACCGGCTGCATGGGCAACGAAGCCGAGCTGATTCGCGCAAAATTCCCCGAGGTGCTGGCGATCACCGGAGCGCACCAGTACGAGGCGGTGGTCGAGGCCGTGCACGAGGCCGCCCCGCCTGCGCGCGGGCCGTTCGTCGACCTGATCCCGCAGCCGGACGTAAAGCTGACCCCGCGCCACTATTCGTACCTCAAGATTTCCGAAGGCTGCAACCACGCCTGCGCCTTCTGCATCATCCCCCAATTGCGCGGGCCGCTGGCCAGCCGGCGGATCGATGCGGTGCTGCGCGAGGCGGAGAAGCTGGTTGCCGCCGGCACCCGCGAGCTGCTGGTGATCAGCCAGGACACCAGCGCCTACGGGGTCGACACCCGCCACGAGCGCCGCGCCTGGCAGGGCCGCGAGGTGCGCGCGCACATGACCGACCTGGCCCGCGAACTGGGCGGCCTGCGCACCGCGACAGGCAGCGCGCCGTGGGTGCGGCTGCATTACGTCTACCCCTACCCTCACGTCGCCGATGTCATCCCGCTGATGGCAGAGGGGCTGGTGACGCCCTACCTCGACATTCCCTTCCAGCACGCCGCCCCCGCAGTGCTCAAACGGATGAAGCGCCCGGCGAACGAGGCCAGGGTGCTGGAACGGCTGAAGGAATGGCGCGCGATCTGCCCCGATCTGACGATCCGTTCGTCTTTCGTGGTCGGCTTCCCGGGTGAGACCGAGGCTGATTTCGCCTATCTGCTCGACTGGCTGGAGGAAGCCCGTCTCGACCGGGTCGGCGGTTTCCGCTTCGAGGCCGTCGCCGGCGCCCCCGCCACTCTGTTGCCCGATCAGGTGCCCGAGGCGGTAAAGGAAGAACGCTATGCCCGGCTGATGGAGGTCACGACCCGCATCAGCCACGAAAAGCTGACCGCCAAGCTTGGCCGCACCCTATCGGTGATCATCGACGAAGTGGGCGAGCCGGATGCCGACGGCGACATCGGCGCCACCGGTCGAACCATGGCCGACGCCCCCGAGATCGACGGCGCCGCCTATCTGCGGCAGGTGCCCGCCGGGCTGGCGCCGGGCGACATGGTCGAGATGCTGGTCGAGGATGCCGATGCCCACGATCTCTACGGCGTGATAGCCGGGGGATAGCGCACCGCAGGATACCCCTTGGCAGCGCGGCCGATTTCAGCTTACATGAATGTAAGCACGGGAGAGAGCAATGCAGGCTGAAGCCATTACGGGCGCACGAGTGACCGACCAGACGACCCATTGGGGCGCGGCGGGAACCATCGACGTCGCGATCATCGGGGCCGGCATCTCGGGCATCGGCATGGCCGCGCACCTTGCCCAGCGCTGCCCCGACCTCAACTATACCGTGCTCGACCGGCGCGAGGCGATCGGCGGCACCTGGGACTTGTTCCGCTATCCCGGCATCCGTTGCGACAGCGACATGTTCACGCTGGGCTACAGCTTTGCCCCGTGGCAGGGCGAAAAGACCATCACCACCGCCGACACCATCTGCACCTACCTGAACGAGGTGTCGGATCGCTTTGGCGTGACCGACAGGATCCGCTTCAACAGCCACGTCCTTGCCGCCGACTGGGACAGCGCCACCGCGCTGTGGAGCCTGCGGCTGGCCGATGGCGCGACGATTCAGGCCCGCTTCCTGTTCCTCGGCGCGGGCTATTACGACTATGACGAGGCGCACAAGCCCGACATTCCCGGCCTTGAAAACTTCAAGGGCAAGGTGCTGCACCCGCAGTTCTGGCCGGAAGATTACGACTACAGCGGCAAGCAGGTGGTGATCATCGGCTCGGGCGCGACTGCGGTCACGATGGTGCCGGTGATGGCTGCCAAGGCCGCGCATGTCACCATGCTCCAGCGCACCCCCACCTGGTATGTCTCGATGCCGTCGCGCGACTGGATGGCCAATGGGCTGCGCAAGCTGCTGCCCTATCGGCTGGCCCACCGCCTGATCCGCGCCCGCAACGTGCTGATGGCCGACCGGATGTACAAGCGCGCCCGCACCAAGCCCCAGAAGGTGGCCGACTGGCTGACCAAGCGGCTGAAGGCCGACCTTGGCGACAAGTGGAACGAAAAGGACTTCGTGCCGCCCTACAATCCGTGGGAACAGCGCATGTGCCTGGTGCCCGATGGCGACATGTTCAAGGCGATGGTCGATGGCAAGGCCAGCGTCGCTACCGGCCATATCAAACAGGTCGAGGCCGACGCGATCGTGTTGCAGGACGGCACCCGCATCGCCGCCGACTGCATCGTCACCGCCACCGGGCTGAAGCTGGCGGTGGGCGGCAAGATCGCAATCAGCGTCGATGGCTGCCCGGTCAACTTCGGTGACCACTTCTGGTTCCGCAACTGCATGTTCTCGAACGTGCCCAACCTTGCGGCGATGTTCGGCTATCTCAACGCCAGCTGGACGCTGCGGGTCGATGTGGTGGCGAGCTATCTGGTCCGGGTCATCGAACAGATGAAGGTGTGGAACGCGCGCTCGGTCACCCCGGTGATGGAAGAAGGCGCGCAGCCTGCCGAGGCCGGCATGTTCGAGGGCTTTTCCTCGGGCTATCTTGGCCGGGCCGGGGGGATCACCCCGCGCAATGCCCCCGACGGGCCGTGGCGGATCAATCAGGACTATCTGGCCGACCGGCGCGAGCTGGCCGAGGCCCCGGTCGACGACGGAATCCTGCGCTACGAACGCTAGATCCATGCTGGGCGGGATTGGCCCTTTACCCGGGCCACCCGCCCCGGCCATAAGCCGGTTATCATGGTCGAATCGTCCCGCATCTATACCGCCGCGCTGATCGTCATCGGCGACGAGATCCTCTCGGGCCGAACGCACGACAAGAACATCGCACAGGTCGCCAGCTGGTTGGGGGTGCAGGGCATCCGCCTCTCCGAAGTGCGAGTGGTGGCCGATGACGAGGCAGCGATTGTCGCCGCCGTCAACGCGCTGCGGACCGTGCACGACTACCTGTTCACCACTGGCGGGATCGGACCGACGCATGACGACATTACCGTCGATGCGGTAGCCGCCGCGCTGGGGGTGGAGGTAGTGATCCACCCCGAGGCCCGCGCCATGCTCGAGGCCTATTACGCCCCGCGCGGCGGGATCAACGAGGCGCGTCTGCGGATGGCCCGCGTGCCCGCCGGAGCCGAATTGATCCCCAACCGCCAGTCGGGCGCACCCGGGATCCGCTGCGGCAACCTGTTCCTGATGGCCGGGGTACCGTCGATCACCGCCGGGATGCTCGATGCGCTGACCGGCACGCTGGAAGGCGGCGCGGTGGTGCTGGCCGAAACGCTGGGCTGCTGGGTAGCCGAAAGCGAGGTTGCCGACCTGCTGCGCGGCACCGAACAGGCCCATGAAGGCTGCCAGATCGGCTCTTACCCCTTCTTCCGGGAAGGGCGCGTGGGGGCCAACTTTGTCATCCGCAGCACCGATCCGGCGCAGTTGGCCGCCTGCGTAGCGGCGCTGGCAACAGGGCTCGACGCGCTGGGCCGCCCGGCGATCGCGGGGGGCATCTGAGCGCGCCGCTGATCTTTGCGGCGGCGCTGGCCCCGGTGCTGGCCCCCGCCGATGCGGCAACGCTGGACCGGTTCGAGGCGCTGCTGGCCAGCCATGACAGCGCGACCGAGGCACTGGCGCTGTGGTGCGCCGCCGAACACCTTGCTCCCACGCCGGAAATTCGCGTCCGGCGGATCACCGGCGCCGATGCCCCGCCCCCGCCGGGGCTGGCCCGCCTGCTGGGGGTGGGGCCGCGCGCGCGGATCGGCTATCGCCATGTCGCGCTGACCTGCGGCGACCGCGTGCTGTCGGAAGCGCACAACTGGTATGTCCGCGCCCGGCTCAGCCCGGCGATGAACCACGCGCTCGACACCAGCGACATTCCCTTCGGCCGGGTGGCGGCCCCGCTGCATTTCCGGCGCGAGGCGCAGGGCCGGCAACGCGGACTATGCCCCACCGGCGCAATCACCACCCACCGCGCGCTGCTGCGGCTGGCCGACGATGCGCCGCTGGCGCTGGTGGTTGAATGCTATACCGCCGCCAACCTTGCGGGTGGCGGCGGCAGCTAGAACGGGAGCGGGATGAGGCCACAGCGCCACCCCGACTGCGATCAGTGCGAAGTAGCGCTGACGAAATCGGCCACCGTATCGTGCAGCCCCTTCAGCGATGCCTCGTTGAGGTAGACCATGTGGCCCGAGGGGAAATAGCGATAGGTGATGTTCTTGCGCAGGCTGTCGGGGATCGGCAGATGCTCAAGCTCGTAGACCCCTTCGAAATAGGGCGTCGCCAGATCGTAGTAGCCGCCGGTGTTCAGCACCTTCAGGTTGGGGTTCTGCTTCATCGCCTGCGCCAGATCGAGCATGACATTGGTGGTCTGCCCGTTGAAGGCCATCGGCATGCCCGGCGCCTGGTGCGCCATGTTCCACGCGGGGAAGACCCCGGCGAAGATCTTGAAGCCGTCCTCCGCCGGATACTTCAGCGTTGAGCGAGCATAGTCGTTCCACGCCGCCACATAGGCGCTGCCAACCGCACTGATCATCGGATCGTAATCGGCTTCCTTGCTCAGCGCATCGAGCGCCGGGCCGGAAAAGCGGGTATCGATCCGCCCGGTGGTGATCCCGCTCGCGGACTGCAACTGCTGCGAGAACTGCCCGCCGGCAATCCTGAGGTCGCTCTTGAGGATATAGTCCGCCGGCAGCCCGGTATAGCGCGCCAGCTGTTCGGCCACCTTCTGGCGTTCAGCCACCGGCAGGCGCCCGCCCTGCTGCAGCGCGGCGGCATAGTCCGTCAGCGCATAGTGCTCAACCTCCTTCAGGAAGGGCTCAAGCTCGGCCGGGCGGGTGCCGGCCAGCCGGTTATGGTACCACGCGGTAGCGGCATAGGTCGGCAGCGCGGTGACATAGGCAGTGTCGACCCCCGGGTTCAGCCCTGGCCCATCGGGCGAAAGGTCGAAGTTGAGGATGGTGGAGAGCAGGACCACGCCGTTAAGGTCGATCGAAGCCCCGGCCAGCCGGTTGGCCAGGACCGCCGAGCGGGTGGTGCCATAGCTTTCGCCGAACAGATACTTGGGCGAGTTCCAGCGGCCATACTTGTTGAGGAACTGCTGGATGAAACGGGTGAAGGCTGCGCCATCGGCGTCGACGCCCCAGAAGGCCTTTTCCTTGTCCTTGCCCGAAATGCGCGAGAAGCCGGCGCCCGGCGCATCGATGAACACCAGATCGGCCACGTCGAGCAGCGAGGAGGAATTGTTGACCACCGGATAGGGCGCGGCCGGGGTATGCCCGTCCTCACGCACCACCACCCGGCGCGGACCGAAGGCGCCCATATGCAACCACAGCGTCGCCGAACCCGGTCCGCCGTTGTAGATGAACATCACCGGACGATGGCTGTCGCCGCCCTGCTTGAAATAGGCGGTGTAGAACATCGAGGCCTCGGCCCCTGCCGCTTCCTTGTCCTTTTCGCCGGCGGGCATGGTCTGCACCTCGCGCCAGTGGACATCGTCCCAGCCATCGGGGTGGACCACCAAGGTGCCGGCGACAGCCTGATAGGCAACCGGCTTGCCGCCGATGGTGACGGTGCCGGTGCTGGTGACTTCGGCCGGCTGGAAGATGCGGTTGGGGCCGGGCTTGCTGTCAGCAGGCTTTTCGCTGGCCTTTTCGGCCCCCTTGTCGGCGGCGAGCGAGGGCGCGGCGGCGGCGGCGAGGGCAAAGGCAGAGAGGCTGGCAAGCAGGGTCTTGACGGTCATCAGGGAAGCTCCGCAATCTGGGTCGATTGGCAAGAGTGATGCGCGCCCGCGCAATCTTTGGCAAGCCCCGGTGGCCACCTTTGGCAGGCAACACCGTGATCGGTTGCTGCCTCCTCCTCCCGTCCCCGCGCCGGCGCCTGCTTCTGGCATCCCTTGGCTGGTCATCAACGGAGCAACACCGACGAGTGCTTGGCGGCCACGGGCAAACTGCCAACAAAAAAAGGGCCGGAGGTTTCCCCCCGGCCCTGTTTCCGTTCCACTGGGGCTGAAATCAGCTCCCCTGGACCTGTGCGAGGTCGACCTTGAGGCCCGGGCCCATCGACGAGGACAGACCAACCTTGCGCAGGTACTTGCCCTTGGCGCCGGCGGGCTTCGCCTTGACGATCGCATCGACGAAAGCGTCGAAGTTGGCCTTCAGAGCCTCGTTCGAGAAGCTCATCTTGCCGATGCCGCCGTGGATGATCCCGGCCTTCTCGACGCGGAACTCGATCTGCCCGCTCTTCGCGGCCTTCACCGCGTCAGCGACGTTCGGGGTCACGGTGCCCAGCTTCGGGTTCGGCATCAGGCCCTTGGGGCCGAGCACCTTACCGAGGCGGCCAACGATACCCATCATGTCCGGGGTGGCGATGACGCGACCGTAGTCGAGGTTGCCGGCCTGCATGTCTTCCAGCAGATCCTCGGCACCCACCTTGTCGGCGCCGGCGGCCAGCGCCGCTTCGGCCTTGTCGCCGCGCGCGAACACCGCAACCTTGACGTCCTTACCGGTGCCCGAGGGCAGCACGACCATGCCACGGACCATCTGGTCGGCGTGGCGCGGATCGACGCCCAGGTTCAGCGCAACCTCGAGGGTTTCGTCGAACTTGGTGGTCTTGAGGTCCTTCAGCAACTGGATCGCCTCGTCGACGCCGTACAGCTTCTGATTATCGCCCAGCTTGGCGGCGAGGGCCTTCGCGTTCTTGGTCAGCTTTGCCATTGTTTCAGCCCTCCACAACCGAGAGGCCCATCGAACGGGCCGAGCCCTCGATGATCTTGGTCGCCTGATCGATGTCGTTCGCGTTCAGATCCTTCATCTTCAGCTGCGCGATTTCCGCGAGCTGCGAGCGCTTGATCGTCCCGGCGGAAACCTTGCCCGGCTCCTTCGAACCCGACTTGAGGCCCAGCGCCTTCTTGATGAAGAAGGTGGCCGGCGGGGTCTTGGTGACGAAGCTGAACGAGCGGTCCGCATAGACGGTGATCACCGTCGGCAGCGGGGTACCCTTGTCGATTTCCTGCGTGGCAGCGTTGAAAGCCTTGCAGAATTCCATGATGTTGACGCCGCGTTGGCCCAATGCGGGGCCGATCGGCGGGGCAGGCTTGGCTTCGCCAGCCATTACCTGCAGCTTGATGTAGCCTTCAATCTTCTTGGCCATGTGGCCACTCCTTTCACCCTGTCAGCCGGCGCACCGGCTTCAGATCAAGCGGTCAGACAGACGCATGAAACGTCCTCCCGCGCGGATTCCCGCCAAGGGCAACCCTGTGGCCGGAAGTGGGCGCGCCTAGCGGCAAAGGGCCGCGAATGCAAGGTGTTTGGCGCGTCGGGCAGCGACAACGAACTATTCGCCCCGATCGACCGCCCCGGGCAGGAAATAGGCGTTGGCAACGCAGCAGCGAACCTCTGCCACGCGCACCGCGTTCACCGAATGCCACGCGGTGCCATCAACGCCGATCAGCACCAGCCGGTTGAAATGGCCGGTGATAGTGCGCGGCAAGCCGCCGGGGCCCTTGTCCCACAGCTGGAGGTTGCCGCCGTGGGGCTCGTCCCAGCCGGGGCTGACGTGCCATTCCAGCGTCAGCACGCGGGTCCGGCGGCGTTCCGGATCGTGGCCATCGTCGCAGTGGGGCTGACGACGATCGCCCTCGCCCATCGCGCTGATCGCGGCGGCATGGCTGGCGCAATCGGGCTCGAGCCCGGCCAGCCCGGTAATCTGCGCCAGCTGCGCGACCACGGCGGGGTGCCGAAAAGCATGGACCGCTGCCGCCAGCAACGGATCGGCAGCTTCGGCGGGTGCCATATCAAGGGCGCTGCCGCCAAACAGGCTTTCGCGCTTGCGGACCTCGGGCGCGGGAAAAGCCGCGCGCACCGCATGGGCCACGGCATCGGGCATCAGGCCATCAACATAGGCAGTGGGGATCCGCCCCGGCACCTGCCACTGCGCGCGCAGGCCATCGGCCGCCGCTTCCAGCCGGCTAACAATCAGC
>Ga0007815_1000295_pt1 | contig 15994 bp, 17 predicted proteins | sample CryBogCBE02Aug09_FD_71212 | JGI IMG/M metagenome (GOLD analysis project Ga0007815, IMG submission 71212) | Freshwater microbial communities from Crystal Bog, Wisconsin, USA - CBE02Aug09 | ecosystem: Environmental > Aquatic > Freshwater > Lake | place: Crystal Bog, Wisconsin, USA | collected...
CATTGGATTGATCAACGGTGTTGTTCGTAAATTGGCAGGTGTTGATGCTAGTGGGAAACAAATTTGGACTGTGGCAGGTTCAATTAAGATTGACCCCATGGGCAATATTTTGCGATTCACTGGTATTCCTCGCAAGATACAAAAAACATTTGAACCAGTTCAGGCCGTAGTATCTAGTACACCCGATTTGGTTGAAGCATAATGCATTGGCTTGTACCACTTGCATTAGTAATAACCGGCAATCTCGGTTGGGCATTAATCGTTACATTTTTGTTTCTTCTTGCGGAGATTTGATAAATGAGCATGCACCTTGAAGGTCCGTGGCTTTCCACGACTGGCAAAAAGAAGGGTAAGAAAAAGTTTGCTTCTGCTGAAGCCAAACGAAAATCAGAACAGCTAGATCGTGAATGGCAAGAGTTGCTCAAACGGCAAGGCATCGAGCTTGAAGAAAAGCGCCGTAAGCGAGCAATGAGTGCAGGTAGTTTGAGCGGTTCTTATAGCTTGGCTATCCCAGAAGGTCGTAATACTACTGCCCATATTCAGAGCCGTGGCGATTTAACAGGATCCGCTACACTAGCCCCTGCTAAAGTTTATACAGGTACCAAAGTCAAAGGTATCGCAACCATGCACAAGTCAAATGCAGTACCAGTTTTTAGTGATGAAGAAGCTGTTGAAATTTCTAAGATGCGTCGAGGTTAACATGAATTATATACCACCAACATATACAATTCCACTTAAGGGGCTTGTTGACTATACAGACATCATGCGATTCTGTAGAAAAAATGATATACAGATCTATGTTTATGAATTTTCGTGGAAAACACATATTGTAAAATATGGTATCCAACATCGTTACGGCGGCAACGGCAATGACTATGGTGAACGGCTCTATACTCAAATCGGTCATATGCCAGGATGGGAAAAACAAAATCTTAAGAGATCGCAAGAAACTAAGAAAAATATTGACGAGTTGATTAATAAAATCGAGTCTACCTTTAATTGCAAATTTTGCAAAGATGATATTACTGTAAAAATTATGGATTATACTAATGCACCATTTGAATTAGATAATCCTAGAGCAGAACTCCAAAGAATAGAAGACGGGTTATCGGACCTTCACAATTCAATATATGGACATCGCCCGATGGGAAATAAAACAATTCCTACTAATAAGAAAATTCCATTGCTGAGATCGACAAATTTATGGGACTGGAATTAAACAAATAAATATCTTGATGAAAACTACACTCAATGAAAAAATAATTGCCTACTTGGCACTAATTAGCGGATTGGCAGTATCGGCGGTAGCAGTCTATTATTCAGTTTCTGGACTGGCTTCGATATTTGCGGCCGCTGTTACACCAATCGTTATTATGGGCGTAGCCCTGGAGATCAGTAAAATTGTAGCCAGTGTTTGGCTAAAACAAAACTGGAATTCAGCACACTGGACACTCAAAGTTTACCTTAGCGTAGCCGTTGCTCTGTTAATGGTTATTACCAGCATGGGAATCTTTGGGTTCCTTAGTAAAGCACACAGCGATCAAAATTTGGTAAGTGGCGAAATCACAGCCAAAATTGCAATCTATGATGAACAGATTAAAGTAGAAAAGGAAAACATCGATGTTAACCGTACGGCGCTTCAACAGATGGATCAAGGAATTGAACAAATTATGGCTCGATCAACAACGGAAGGCGGTGCGGAAAAAGCCGTGGCTATCCGCAAGGGTCAACAAAAAGAACGTCAGCGTCTACTTGGCGAAATCGCCGCAAGCCAACAGAAGATTGCTAGCCTCAATAATGAAAGAGCACCAATTGCGGGAGAGATTCGTAAAGTCGAGGCAGAAGTAGGCCCAATCAAATATATCGCGGCTTTCTTTTATGGAAACACAGATCCTGCTGTCCTAGAACGAGCAGTTACTTGGGTCATTCTTATTATCATTGTGGTGTTTGATCCGCTGGCATTGATACTATTAATTGCCAGCCAGGCCAGTTTCCAAAAGTTTCGTGATCGTGAGACAGAGCCAGAAGAAGATATCCTTAGTTCAAAAGAATTCTTTCCACATGAGGAAGCTCCTACCATTGCCGAATTAGATACATTTGTTGGTGAGAAGCCTACTGAGGAAGAACTTGAGGATCCTTTATATGATGTCGATGACGGTACTTTTTTAACACCGCATCAAACAAATACAGATAATCCTATAGATTTTCCCAAAGCCGAAACAGTAGCATCTGCTCCTGTACCTATAGTGGCTAGAGAAGAAAGTCGCACAGTGAGAACTAAAGTATTTCCTCGAACCAGCATCACTGTACCACTTCCTGAAACTTATGTTCAAAATGAAGAACAGTCAGAAAGCAACACATGGTCTAGTGTCACTAATGCCATTACACAAGAAGAGTATATGGCGCAAGCACAAAATAAACAACAATCTAAGGCAGATTAATGGCAGGAAAAATTACCCTAATCACTCCGCCTGATTTTTTTGAAACTTTAAATCCTGGAATATTATTTGTACACCTCGATGCTGAGGAACAGGATGCTGTTAGCAAATGGTTAGGCACACACGATATAGAAGAAGACATAAATTTTTATGTGTTCGAAGGCGAACCAAATGTACCTTGGTTTTTTCATGCCGTGGCAGTCTGTGAGCATAAGTATATTAACCTAGATGATGTAAATTTTATTACAGGTGCATTGAGTGGTTATGTACTAGGCAAAGGTAACTTTTGTTACAAGACTTCAAATGATAATCTTGCCTCTATATACAGCTTCATTAACGGTAATCGAGTTACTCATATAGAACAATTCTTAGAGAGAGTATTTGGTGTCCAAACAAACAACAACCCATAATTGTGATTTTTGCGGTAAGAGCAAAGAAGATGTTGAAAAATTAATAGTAGGGGAGCATGCGGCAATCTGTAATGACTGCATCACCCTATGTGTGGATATTCTTGATGATGAAAAAGTCAGAAGTATAAATCCCGATAGAAAGACTATTAATCCCAGTGCTATTAAAGACTACCTTGATGACTATGTTATTGGGCAGGATGATGCTAAGATTGCACTGAGTGTAGCAGTGGCACAGCACTACAAGCGAGTCAACAATACTAATAAAAATATTAAATTAGAAAAGACCAATGTATTGCTTCTAGGCCCTACAGGCTGCGGTAAGACCATGCTGGTTAAAAAGATAGCAGAGCATCTTGATCTTCCTTTTGCCATCTGTGATGCTACAGGTATCACAGAAGCCGGTTATGTCGGCGACGATGTAGAAAGCATCTTGACTAGATTGATTTCCGAAGCAGATGGAGATTTAACTCGTGCGGCTCGTGGCATTGTCTATGTTGACGAAATTGACAAGATTGCCCGTAAAGGTGAGAATGTGTCAATTACACGAGATGTAAGCGGTGAAGGTGTACAGCAGGCCCTGCTAAAAATGATCGAAGGTTCAATAATGAGGGTGCCAAATTCCGGCAAACGCAAACATCCATCGAGTGATGTAAATGAAATTGATACTAGCGGTATCCTTTTTATCTGTGGTGGAGCATTTGTTGGCTTGGACAAGATTATTGAAAAACGCACAAACAAGCGCGGTGTCGGATTTAATGCCAGCTTAGCCACTGACAAAGAAGATTTAACCAACATCTATAGACTAACTACAACCAAAGATATTATACAATACGGCTTTATTCCTGAGTTTGTTGGACGATTTGGTATTACGGTTAATGTTGATGAACTAACTGTAGAAAATCTAGTCCAGGTACTTAAAGAACCAAAAAATAGTTTGATCAAACAATATCAATATCTGTTTGAAATTGACGGAATTGAATTGGTGTTTGATGAAGATGCATTGGAAGACATTGCTCGCAGGGCCAAAGAACTTAAAACCAATGCTCGTGGATTAAAAAATATTATTGAAAAAACTCTACTGCCTTATCAATTTGATGCAATTAATCTAGTACAACGAGGTTTATCCAAAATTGTCATAAGTAAAGATACGATAGCAGGGAATCCTGCCATGATGATTTTTGATAAAAAAGTAAAGAATGAACAGAAATAAAAAAGACACGGTTAGGGGTCTAAAAGTCGTTGTAGGCGACATGCCCATTAATGCGGCATTGAGAAAATTTAAACAAAAGGTCGACGATTCTGGAAAGCTAGAAGATGTAAAGGCCAATATGTTTTACGAAAAACCCACCACTGAGCGTAAGCGTAAAAAGGGTGCGGCCAAGGCTCGATGGCGTAAAAAACTTAGAGATAACGAGCTACCTAAAAAAATGTATTGACATATCTGATTTTTTCAGTTATAATAGTTACTGTTGCTGAAAGGTCTTATGTCTAGTGAACATTATCATCAAGGTAGGAGTATGGAGGAAAATACAGATCTCCATGCCATTCTTAAAAAAGAATTAAAATTCGACAGTATCGATGTCGATGGTTCAACTCTTACCAAAGGTGATGTATTTGGTATTAAGGGCGATACCAAAACTCCAATCAGTGTTAAATTTGCCAGCCCAAAAAATACTCAGGTTCACCTAACCACACTGAATAAGTTTTCAAAACTATTAAAAATGCCTGCTGAGCACAAGGCAGTATTTGAAAAATTTTTGGGTGTTAACGATACAGCGGTATTTGAAAGCTGGACTGGCTACACTCTAGATGCCTACGAAAAAGGGCACCAGCGTATTAAGGGCAGTAAGATTGAGGGATGGGCAGAAACTGTCGACTGGGTCAATTCTGTAAAGCCCCAATTAACCAAAATGCTTATCCAAAGTATAGGTGATGAAGACAGTGTAAAATATCTAGTTTGGATCCAAAAGAAAACTCGAGTACTACAGATTGTTGATGTAGATAAACTAGTACCTTGGATTATCGAAAAGTGCGTTTGGAATATTACTCCCAAGGGTACTGTTTTAAAATGCGCTACACCCGATGGACGGCCTATCCTTACTCTACAGATGAAGGGCAATCGATTAGCAGAAGGCGGATACAATCACGATCCCCAATTTCAAATATATCCCTATTGGCCTGAAGAATTTGTATTACATAAAACTGTTCTAGTTGAATGATACTTCAGATAAATTTTACAGGTCGTATTAAATTATTTTATCGAATCAATACTGAAATCTTGGCTGTAGAAAATTGGGCCAAATTGATAGATTCAGTTAAAGTAAAAGATCTCTGTGATATAAATCATAAGAGTGCTACAGGTAATAAACCTTTAGTTGATCAAAGGATCAACAGATTATACGAACTTGCTGATATTCTAAATAAGGCTATACCTAATTCTATAATTAGAGAATCGCTTGATGTAGACAACAGGCAAGAAGTACTTAATCGTATGCATGTTCATTTTCCTAACATACATAATGATCCTAAACTACAGAAATTTGATTCTGCCGCAACTGAATACAATGATATTATACATTGGTTAGAAAATGAATTTAGGTGTAAAGACAGTTCCAGATTTAAAATCTTTTTAGACTTCAACAAAAGCGGCTGTAGTTTTTATGATATTGATCCTAGTGATTATAAATGGTTTACTCCTTTTATAAGATTTGGCGATTTATCTTTACACTATACCCATGTAGGACGACATGCTAGAGAACTTTTCAGTGCTAGGGATCTAACATGTCCAAAAGATCAGTTTGTTCCTCAATCAACATATTCTGCTTCTTGTGTACTTTGGTTTATGAATAATGTTTTTGATGATCCAAATTTTAAAAATCAATACATTTTGGATTGGAAACAATTCTATAAAGATCGTGGAGATAAACGATTCTTTGGATATGCTATAGATGATCCTAATCTACGGTTTGGATATATTAAATTAGGACAATTGGAAAAAATCACAGTCGATCGAAAAGAGTTAGAGTTTGATAATCTGGATAACATAAACACAATTAGGCAACACCTACTCAATGAAAATTTGACAAAAATCAAAATTGATAGTAAAATATAACTTTACAGGAAATCATCATGGCAAAACATTTAATGGTAGATATGGAAACTATGGCAGTTTCTCCAAATGCAGTAGTACTCAGTTTAGGTGCGGTACATTTTAATCCCTATGGTAACGGATATGGAGATAAACTATATTTTCGTGTTAGCATTGATGACCAAGATGCCCTGGGTCGCGAAATCGATCCTAATACCATTGACTGGTGGAGTAAACAAGATCCTGCTATCATGGAAGAAGCATTTAGCTCAGACAACCGTATTAGCCTTGTAGATGCTATGGAACAGTTTCATAAGTTTGCTTGGGGTTGTGACGCATTTTGGAGTCATGGGGCTACCTTTGATTTGGTTATTATAGAAAATCTTTGCCGTCAACTAGGACGCCCTTTGCCATGGAATTACTGGCAATTGCGAGATACTCGTACACTTTTTGACCTAGGCTACGATCCAGATATGCCACAGGCCGGAAAACATGATGCTCTACAGGATGCAATCCGTCAGGCAGTGGGTGTACAAAATGTTTATGCAAAATTAAAGATTAGACCGAGATAAATACTTACATGGCACAAGATTATATCATTTCATCCTCTCGAGAGCATCATGGTTCCTTAATTACACAACTTGTAGGAATGATCGCCTACAATGCTGTTTTTCCGTTTTCCTATGCAGACGAAACTAATTTAGTATTAGAATACTTCACAGTAGACTCTGCTCCATTAACTATTGATAATGCTCTGCTTAGATATAAAGCAGATAGCACTATATATAAAGATGTTGAGTTTGATAAAACTGGATATTTTACAATAGGAGTAGTACACACTGAGAATGCTCCTAATTATGCTCATATAAGAGAAAGAACTGATTCTCCAAATTTTATTGCCATTACATGGAATGATCAGGATCAAAATGAGTTATTGTTGAATAGTTATTTTAGATGGGTTAACATTGCAAACGATGACAAAGGGAAAACACTTGAAAATTCCAGTACCCATACAAAATGGTTAGCATTAAGATTTCGACAGTTATTTGGCATCGATTTTACATCTGGAGATGAAATTACTGTCGATCAATTAAAATCATTGATACTGGCTGAATCAGGATACAAATCACAGTATGTGGCCAAACAGTTTTATGAACCTAATTTTGGTACAGTACCCGACGATCTAGCCAGTAGATTTTTAGTATTAAAATATTCCGATTTATTTGTAAAAAATTCAGATGGATCCTATCCTACATTAAACAGTATATTGGCATTCACCGGTGGCACAATCAATGATGCGTTATATAAAAATTATGATGATTTTGCCGCAGCCAGACTGACATTTATCAATAAATGGGCTCCTTGGATCCTAACAGCATAATTTCCAAATGGATTCTCATTATGTGGTTTCTTTTACAGCTGGAACCTCCGGTAGATTTTTAGCCGCAATAATAAGCCAGTTGGTTTATGATTTAAAAATCATATGGGAATATTCAAAATATAATTCTTGTCATGTTCGAGGACATGTTAGTGCAAGGGTCGATCATAGAAATAATGGTGGCCCACACAGTCCTAACTTCTGGAAAAATCTAACATTCTATCCAACTTCCGATCTCCCTATAGGAATTGAAGGCACCCATGTCTATCCAAATTGGGATGATTTAAGAAATCATGAGTTGGAAATCAAACCAATTATCATTACATATACCCCAAAAGATGTATATGAAACTGAGACAAATGGTTTTTATAAAAATGTAATGGAGGCATTAGATGAGACTCCGGAACAGCAACTTGAAAGAGATCCACATTTTATAAGAAGTTTTGCCGCATCCTATTATAGACATTTTGGAAAAAAATTTGATAAGTCAGTGCCTTTGGATCTAAAGACAATTGAAGAGCTTTGTTTGGTCCGCGGGAAGAAAATAAGTCCTCCAAACGATGTGTTTTCATTTTATTCTCACAATTTATATGTTCCAGATGATTTTTCAAATAAGGTGTTAATAGTTCCTTATAGTGAGCTATTCACCGAATCAGAGAATGGATATCTAATATTAGATAGATTATCTAATTTTGTCGGACGACCTATCAATGATATAACATTGCAGAATTATAAAAATTATGTAAATGGAAGACATAATTTTATAAAAAATTATGCACCTTGGATACTTAATCCTAGAGAACCCACAGCGAACGAAATTAAAGGTTGGGATATTTAAATCCTCTACATAGATAAAATTATGCACCCTGGTTAGCCAAATCAGATTGACCTATGATAAAATAGGTTGTATAATAAATACATATAGCAAAGAGATAGACTCCTAGCAACATTTTATACAAAGGATTTTTGTATGTCAAAAAAATATAATACTCTTGTCCTCATTGGACGCTTTCAACCTTTTCACACAGCTCACTTGCTATTGGCAAGCCGTGCTACTGCACTTGCTGACAAACTGATTTTTATCTGCGGTAGTGCTAATCAGCCACGCACCTACAAGAACCCATTTACATTCAGTGAGCGCCGTCAAATGATTTACGAAGCTACTCGAGGCTTTGGCGGTACACTCAATGTTAGTATTGAACCTAACCCAGATACCATTTACAATGACCAAGCATGGGCTGTCCGTGTACAGGCATTGGTTGCCAAACACACCAACCCCGGTGATCGAATCGGCATTATTGGCCACAAAAAAGATCCAAGTAGTTTTTATTTGGACATGTTTCCTCAGTGGGGCTTTGAAGAAGTTCCTTTGTTAGAGCCATTGGACGCAACAGACATTCGTGAATTATATTTCAAGCGTGATGTCAATATGAAATTTATTCAAGGTGTTGTTCCACATACTACATTTGAATTTCTAGAGTCGTTCAAGGATTCAGCAGAGTACGAACAGATCATTCGCGAGCGTGAGTTTGTAGTTGAATACAAGAAACAGTATGCTGGATTAAAATATCCTCCAATCTTTAGCACAGCAGATGCCGTTGTTATTCAAAGTGGACATGTACTGTTAATCAAACGCCGTGCTGAACCCGGTAAGGGCTTATGGGCACTACCTGGCGGTTATGTAAACGCTACAACAGATCGTAGTGTTGAAGATGCCATGCTTCGTGAACTGCGTGAAGAAACAATGATTAAAGTACCAGCTCCGGTACTTCGAGGTAGTATCAAACAAAGTCGTGTATTTGATGCGATTGACCGTAGCCCAAGAGGGCGTATAATAACACATGCTTTCCACATCCAGTTACCAGATGGCGAATTACCAAAAGTCAAAGGTAGTGACGATGCAGAAAAGGCTAGGTGGGTGCCTATTGCTGAAGTCCGTAGTGATGAATGCTTCGAGGATCATTATGAAATCCTACAGCATTTTGTAGGTGCATGAGCGATAGACGCAAATGCTTTTAACTTTAAAGGAACTTTAAAATGAAACTCGCTAAAAACATTATCTTAAATACTGATAGCTACAAAGCCAGTATGTTCAAACAATATCCTATGGGCACCACTGGTGTTTATAGTTACATCGAAAGCCGAGGCGGCAAGTATGATGAAACAGTATTCTTTGGACTCCAGGCCTTTATCAAGGAGTACCTACTTGAGCCTATTACCCAAACCGATATTGATATTGCAGATGAAATTTGGACTGCTCACGGAGAGCCATTCAACCGATCAGGCTGGCAATATATACTTGACAACCATGCCGGTTACCTTCCTGTCGTTATTAGGGCTGTACCTGAAGGCACAGTGGTTCCTGTTAAAAATGTTTTGGCAACAATTGAAAACACTGATCCGCAATGCTACTGGCTCACAACCTGGCTCGAGACCGCCCTTCTAAGAGCCATTTGGTATCCTACTACCGTAGCCAGCAACAGCTACGAAAGTAAAAAGATTATTTTAAAATATTTGGAGAAGAATGGTGATCCAACTACTATTGATTTTAAATTGCACGATTTTGGTGCTCGTGGGGTTAGCTCTTTGGAAAGTGCTGGAATCGGAGGAGCCGCGCATCTTGTCAACTTCATGGGTAGTGACACTATTAGCGGTGTTCTGTATGCTAGGGAGTATTACAATGCTGGCATCGCTGGTTTCTCAATACCTGCCGCTGAACACAGCACCATCACCAGCTGGGGTCGTGACAACGAAGTAGAAGCATATCGCAACATGCTCACACAGTTTGCCAAGCCAGGTAGTATTGTAGCCGTTGTTAGTGACAGCTACGATATCTACAATGCCTGCAAGTTGTGGGGTACTGAACTTAATGCAGAAGTTGTCAACAGTGGTGCTACCCTTGTTGTTCGTCCTGACTCAGGTAACCCAAGCGAAGTTGTTGTAGAATGTCTTCGTATACTTGAAAAGTACTTTGGTAGTACTATTAATGACAAAGGTTATCGTGTACTACGCAATGTTCGAGTAATCCAAGGCGATGGTATTGATCACAGCAGTATTCGCAGTATTTTGTTCTGCATGGATATTGCAGGATACAGCGCCGATAACATTGCGTTTGGACAAGGCGGAGCATTGCTACAGGCAGTTGATCGCGATACTCAAAAGTTTGCGATGAAATGTTCTAGTGCTGAAATCAACGGAGAATGGCGTGATGTGCAGAAAGATCCTATTACCGACCCAGGTAAGAAATCTAAAGCAGGTCGTGTTACTCTGTGGACCAACAGCGGTGGTGAGTTTGCCAGTGGTGTTACTGCACCGCTTGGTTGGACTGACAAAGGCACAGGATGGACTGACGCATTGTCTGAAGTCTTCCGTGACGGTAAACTTGTAAACGAAATTAGTTTCGAGCAAGTTCGAGCAAACGCTCGCAAATAAACTGTGAAATACAATTGACAGGGGAGCAATTCCCCTGTATAATTTACACACATAAACAACACACTGAAAGTTTTATACAATGTCATACTTTTTGAAATCAGGTAACACATTCCGCGTTTCTACTAAAGAAGCTATGGATCTACATGAGAAGTTGCCAGCAGGTAACTATGTGGTTAAAGAGATGCCAATGGACGGTCCTCTTTACCTTGAACACATTGAATCGTTTGAAATCAAGGGCAAGCGTTATGGCGACCTTGACAAGAACACAGACCGTATTTTGAATACATTTATGGATCGTAGTGCAAGCACAGGTGTCATGCTTGCAGGTGAAAAGGGTTCGGGCAAGAGTTTGCTGGCCAAGAACTTGGCTATCGAAGCGGCCAAGCGTTTGTCTATCCCTTGCATCGTTATCAATGCACCTTGGGTTGGTGACAAGTTTAATGCCTTCATGCAGATGATTGAACAACCCTGCATGGTCTTGTTCGATGAATTTGAAAAGGTCTACAATAGTGATGACCAAGAAAAAGCATTGACCTTGTTAGATGGAGTATTCCCTAGCAAGAAACTGTTTGTCTTGACATGTAACGACAAGTGGCGTGTGGATCAACACATGCGTAACCGTCCTGGTCGCTTGTTCTACATGTTGGACTACAAAGGTCTTGATGCCAACTTCATCATGGAATACTGTGATGATAACTTGAAGCCAGAGCTACAAAAGCACACTGAAAAACTGTGCCAAATTGCGGCCCTGTTTGCTCAGTTCAACTTTGACATGCTTAAGGCTACAGTTGAAGAAATGAACCGCTACGATGAAGGTCCAGAAGATGCTCTGCGTATGTTGAATGTCAAGCCAGAGTTTGATTCAGGCAACAAGTTCACTATTAAGTTGATTAAAGACGGTGAGGAAATCAAGTCTACTGATTTGGAACGAGCTGAATGGAATGGTAACCCACTTCAAAGCTCAATCAATGTTCATGTCAAAGAATATGACGATGAAGTAGATGAGGATGGTGATTTGGACTGGGAATGGGGCACTATTAAATTCAATCCTGGTGATATCAAGAAGATTGATAGCCAAACTGGTAAGTTTGTTTTTGCCAATGCCGAAGGTATCCAAATGGTATTGAGCAAGATCCAAGAAAAGAACTTCCATTACTATGATGCATTTTAACCAATTTGGTTAACCTAATTAAAAGCCGGCTTGACACAGTCGGCTTTTTCTTGTATAATAGTATTACGGTCGGAAGTAAATGGTTGAAAACGATCGGAACAATGCTGAACATAAGTAAGCGGAAAGATATTACATGACAATGCAACTTAAAACTCGGGCCGCTCGTGCTCCCAAAGCAAAGCCTTACAATAAAAAACAGGCTATCCTAAATTTCGTTAAGAACTTCAAACACCCGTTTGATATGAAGGAAGATAGTATCGACCTTCGCGAAATGTCCAAAAATTTTAATAATGGTCCTATTCCTTGTGAGGAAATTCACAAGGCTATTACTACAGTCTTAGGGCCAAAATTCCATAATATTACATTTGGTCATGACCCGAGTGGTGGCTTCTTAGGTTATGCGCCAGGTCAGCGTCCTAAAGAATACTTTGATTATATTGACTGGTATGATCTTTGGTTGTGGACAATCTTTCAACGAGATGTTGCTCCTAATCACTGTGAAAAAATTTATTACGACTTTGACGAAAGTTCAGTCATTGTCCCCTGTATCATTAAAATTACTCTTCTAACCGGCAAGACCATTTACTGCGTCTGGGACGGACACCACACTATCCAAGTATGTCGCCTAAAAGGTTATACAAAATTCCCTGCCTGGATCATTGACCTGGATCAATTTACAACTGCCGAAATTGAAAATGCAGGATTCGGCGACACAGATAACGAACGCATTAAATTTGGTTGCTGGATTGCCGGACGCAACATGCGCCGAATCAATGGCCTGAACAAGCGTATGTTGAGCCCATACGATGACTTTATGGTTGGCTATGAAACTGAAGATGCCAAGTTTGTTGCAATGATGAATATACTTAATGCAAATACCTGTGCTCCAAAACGCCATCCTGTTGTTGCAGGTGCTTGGACACAGATCAAGAGTGGCATCGAGTGCTTTGAATTAGAAGGTCCTGCAGGTCCGTCTAACGGTGTCTACTGGTCTCGTGCATTGGCATTTCATCGCAAGAACTGGCCAGCAAGCTATTTGGTATTGGAAATGTTCCGTCCTATGACTTATCTATATCAATGGGCGGCAATCCAAGGGTTCAGCCTGCCTTCTAAGTTTGATGATGAGCTTGCTCAGATGTTAATTAACGAATGGGGTTCTGCTGAAGAAATTCAAGAAGGTATCAAAGAAAGCTATTGGACTGCGGTTAATAATAAAACATTAATTGGAACGCAACCTCAGCACGATAAGTTCCGTGTGCTAGATGGCATTATTAATTTCTACAAACAACGAGGTGGCAAAGTGATGTTGCCTGCTCCTAGTTGCCAATGGACTGTTTGAAATGAACGGCAATAAACTATTTTACATATTCAAGGACCCATTAGGGTCCATTGATAGCAAAGTGGGCATTACAGGCCATCCAGCTGTTCGGCTGGGTGTTTACCAAAATAGCTACAGCAAAAAAAGCCATACAGCCTGCTTTGATGTAGTCTATATTGGACCTGCCCGTGCTATCAGTCTTTTAGAAAAAGCCATTAAGAAAGATCTCAATTTGGATATCGAACGAGATGGGCGTGGACATTCAGAGTGGGTTAGTCAAACCTATGCAACTATTGAATCCAAAATTGATGAGATTATCCATGGGTACCGTTTCAAAATCCAAAAGATTCCTAAAAAATATCTACCGTTGAATGTAGATAATTTGGATATCTTTCTTAAAGAAGTGGTTGACAAATAGGTAAAACCACTGTATAATTAATACATACAGACAAACACACTACTGAAAGGTTTTTATGATTCTTACTAATGCTCCACAACACGAAGCTGTTTTGAGCAATGTCGGCGAAATTGGTGAATTCCGAATTCGTAATAGTGCCAAGGCATTTAACATTTTGTCATCAGGTTTGTATGCGAACAAAATTCGAGCAATTATTCGTGAACTTTCTTGTAATGCTGTCGACTCACATGTTGGCGCTGGTCGTGGTGATATTCCTTTTGATGTACATCTTCCTACAACCTTAGAACCTTGGTTTGCTATTCGCGACTACGGTACTGGCTTGAGCCATGATCAAGTCACTAGTATCTATACTACCTACTTTGAAAGTACCAAAACTGGTTCCAATGATTTCATTGGTGCCTTGGGCTTGGGTTCTAAGAGCCCATTCAGCTATACAGATAACTTTACTGTTACCGCTATCAAAGATGGCCGTAAAGGTATCTACAGTGCTTTTATCAACGGTGAAGGTGTGCCTAGCATTGCCCAAATGATGGCCGAAGATACTGACGAACCTACAGGCGTTGAAGTCAAGTTCAGTGTAAACGACACCTACGACTTCCGTAAGTTCCAAGACGAAGCTCGACAGGTCTATACCTACTTTAAGTTGCGTCCTAATGTAACCGGTGTAACAGATTTCCAATTCCGCGATGTGGAATACGAATCAATGGACATCGTTCCAGGCGTTCACAACTACAAGAATCGTAGCCAAAGTATGGCTATCATGGGCAATATTGCTTATCCAATTGAAGTTCCTCAAGCAGACAAGAGTTTGGGAAATTTGCGTACCATGTTGACTTGCGGTTTGGAAATGCATTTTGCTATTGGCGAATTGGACTTTCAAGCCAGCCGTGAAGGTTTGAGTTATATTCCACAGACCATTGCGGCTATCAAGACCAAACTAGAAGCTGTTAATGGTGCGTTGGCAACGGTATTGGCCAAAGAAGCTGACGCTATTGATAACCAATGGCATCGTGCTTTGTTCTTGAAAAAGAAGAAAGAAGAAGACCTGTGGTCTACAGCAGTGGTCAAGTACATCACTGATACCAATTTTCCTTTGGCAAATCCGTCAAAGGACCGTTGGAGTCTGTTGGTTACACCCAAGATCACTGTTAAAGAACTGGCTGAAAAGTACAACATTGTGCTGAATGTGTTTACTCACGGTGGAGGCAGTAATACCAGTTCCAATGTTAATGCCCGAACTGAACACATGGCCACTCCTGGCGGTTCTGGCTATACTACCGTTACTCAATGGCCTTTTGAAATTTCTAATGGTGCTCGTTTTGTTATTAACGATTTGACTATTGGTGCAACTGAACGAGCTAAGTATCACTGGAAGAATACTCCACGAAACAAAGACAATTCGGGTACGCATACAGTATTTGTCATGTCCAAGTCTAACAAGATCAAGCCAATGGATACTAAGGCGTTCTTTGCGGCTATTCACAATCCTCCAGAAGACTGGAAGATTTTGGCTAGCAACTTGAAGGAAAAGCCACGCCAAAATGCTTCGTTGAAGAATGTAACTATCATGAGCCTGCAACAACGAGGCTACGGTGGTTACTATCGTGAACGCGAAATGGTTTGGAAAGACGCAGGTAAAGCCGACTCGTTCGACTCTACCAAAACTTTCTACTACTTGCCTTTGAGTGGCTTTAGTGTTATTTCCAAAGTTGGCCATAGCTTTGATGTCAAACAATTCTTCAATGACCTGAAGAACTGCGGGGTGCCAAATTTGGTAGGTGAAACTATCTACGGTGTTCGTAAAACTGATATCAAGTTTATCGAAGGACAGTCAAACTGGATTAACATTGAAGATCATATTGCCAAAATTTTGTCTACTGTTGACGACAAACTTTTGATGAGTTTGGTATTGGCAATGGTTGACAATTATGATCTTTGCCACTATAATAATAGTATCGTCTACTATGTAGACAATGCTGATAGTCCTTATGTTAAATTGGTAACTCAATTTAAAGGGTTCAGTAAGGTCAAGTATAGTGAACAAAGTTTGAAGAATCTGTGCCGCTTGTATGCTAAAAATACTGTTTGGGATCCATCGGCGGCAGTGGCAAAATTTGAAGCAGAGTGCAAGGCCATGTATGAACGATATCCATTGTTCAAATATTTGAGTCGTGCTCCAAATGAAGAAGTGGCAAAGTACATTAACCTTATTGACACATAGGAAGTTAAAAATGAAAACATTTGATACATTTGAGCAGGTAGAAGGAATGGGGGCGTGTGTGAAGCGTCCGATAGTTGTTCATGCTAAACAGATTAATGAGGAATTCCGAGTTAATACTCT
>Ga0007815_1000301_pt1 | contig 15817 bp, 13 predicted proteins | sample CryBogCBE02Aug09_FD_71212 | JGI IMG/M metagenome (GOLD analysis project Ga0007815, IMG submission 71212) | Freshwater microbial communities from Crystal Bog, Wisconsin, USA - CBE02Aug09 | ecosystem: Environmental > Aquatic > Freshwater > Lake | place: Crystal Bog, Wisconsin, USA | collected...
AGTGGCTGAAACCAACGGTTTGCTAAACCGTCGTACTGGTAAATCCGGTACCGAGGGTTCGAATCCCTCCGTCTCCGCCATCATGCCCTGATTTTATTGGATTATTCCGATAATCAGGCGGCTATGCCCTTAAGCGTTCCCTTAAAGGCTGCGTGACTGCAGGCGATTTGCCGCACATGGATTCGGACGGTTTTCCCGTTCCCGCGCGCTATCCGCCACTCGCTATTGCTTTGGCGCCGCGTATCCGGCAGCCCCTCGATATGGATCGCGCTTACCTTTCGATTGCCGCCGCCGACGTGGAACGGGCCAGCGACAATGAGTTATTCGGGCAACTGGCGCTTAAGCTCCCCTTTGCGGTTGAGCCAACACAGAGCGCCGCCTGGGAATACCAAATCCGGCAACTGCGCGATCTCGCCCATGAACTGCCCTCCGCCCACTTCTTCATGGAATTCCTAATCCCGCGGATGGGGCGACGTGCCGATCTGATCATCTTGCACGCCGGCATCGTGTTCGTGGTCGAGTACAAGGTCGGCGCGCGCCAATTCGACCGGTCCGCTCTCGATCAGGCATATGGCTACGGGCTCGACCTCAAGCACTTCCATGAAACAAGCCACCACCTGCCCATCGTGCCGGTTCTGGTGGCGACCGAGGCGCCGGACGGAGGCTCCCCAGTGCTGCAATGGGATGCCGATCGCTTAGCCCGCCCTCTGCGCGCTAATGCGCGGGCGCTTGCTCGCACTATCCAGCAGGTCGAGGATGACTGGCCCGCACAGGCTATCAATCCCGCGCAGTGGGTGGCAGGACGCTATCGCCCGACGCCCACGATCGTAGAAGCTGCGCAGGCCCTCTATCGGGGGCATGACGTGGAGGAAATCTCGCGCTCGGAGGCGGGCGCAATGAACCTCACCCGCACCGCCGATTATGTTGCCCAGGCGATCGAAACGGCAAAGCGCGAGCAGCGCAAGATCATCTGCTTTATCACCGGCGTGCCCGGGTCTGGGAAAACGCTTGCGGGGCTCAACCTCGCCACTGCGCGGCAGCGGATGCATGGCGACGAGCATGCGGTGTTTTTGTCCGGCAACGGTCCGCTGGTGGAGGTGTTGCGCGAAGCGCTGACGCTCGACGCAGTGACAAAGGCAAAGGAAGCCAAGCAGGCGACCAGCCGTGCGCAGGAACACCGACGCGCCTGCGCCTTTATCCAGAACATCCACCATTTCCGTGATGATGCCCTCGCATCCAGTTCGGCGCCGATAGAGAAGGTGGCGGTCTTCGACGAGGCACAGCGCGCCTGGGACGTGGAGCAAACATCCAAGTTCATGCAGCAGAAGAAAGGGCAGATCGGGTTTTCGATGTCCGAGCCTGAGTTTCTGCTCAGCGTGATGGACCGGCACCCCGACTGGTGCGCAATTATCTGCCTGGTCGGCGGCGGTCAGGAGATCAACACGGGCGAGGCCGGTATCGAGGAATGGTTGCGCGCCTTGCAGCGGTCTTTCCCGCATTGGCAGGCACACGTGCCCGACACCCTCACCCACGCCTGCCAAATCTCGGATGAGGTGCTGGCGCCCGACCTGCACCTAGCGACCTCGATCCGTTCCTTCCGCGCAGAGAGACTGTCGGACTTCGTCGGGCACGTCATCGATGGTGATTGCACTGCAGCTGCCCGCGTGAAGGCGGAACTGCCAAATTACCCACTGCTGATTACCCGGGACCTGGATCAGGCGCGCAAGTGGCTGCGTTCCCAGCGGCGTGGCAATGAGCGCGCGGGATTGCTGGCATCCTCGAATGCAGCGCGGCTGAAACCCTATGGCGTGTTCGTGAAGGCGAAGATCGAGCCCGCCAAGTGGTTTCTTGCGCCATCTGACGACGTGCGCTCATCCGACGCCCTGGAAGATGCCGCCACCGAATTTGACGTCCAGGGGCTTGAACTGGATTGGGGTTGCCTGTGCTGGGATGCAAATCTGCGCCGCAGTGTGGGCTGGCAGACCATGCGATTTCGGGGATCGAGGTGGGAAACTATCAGCGATCCCAGCGCCCAGGCATATCTCGCCAATTCCTATCGTGTGCTGCTGACTCGCGCGCGGCAAGGTTTGGTCGTGTTCGTGCCGGAGGGCAGCGACGAGGACGCAACACGGCCGTGCCAAGAGTATGATGCGATCTACACATTCTTGTGCGAGTGTGGGTTTGACGAAAACGTGGACTGAAGGCGCGAGCCCAGAAGCAACACCGACCACCCAGCTACACGCGGACGCGCGCACGATAGCGGGGGATCGCTTCGAACCCCTCAGATTCTTCGTTTTAAGGCGGAATGAACGCGAAGGCATGCGCAGCCCATCCCGATGGCTGCGTCCCCAGACGGCATCGCGCGCAATGGGCGGGAACACGTGGAACGTCTGAAGTGGGCAAGTGGCGAGACTGACGTTCGCGCGTAGCACTTGTCGCAAATGTAGCGGGCGCGTTCGTCGATTTTGAAAATACGAATTCGAACGCTGTACTCGCTACAATCGCTAAGCGCGCTACACGGGAGGGGCTAGAGCTGTCCGACCGAGAGGTAATTGGCTGCGCGCCAATAGGCATCGATCGGCCGCAACTCTTCGGGATCGAGCACTGGCACTATCGCGCGTGTTGCATGTCTTGCTTCCATCTGGCGCGATCCCGATCATCGGGGCATTCGCCGAATGGGCCATGCCGGTATCAAGCAGGATAGCAGGCCGGGCCGAAGCCCAAGCAGGATCGGAAACTACTCAGCTGCGCAGCGCTATGTTGCGATCGTGCGCTTCCGTCGCGATCGCGCAGCTTTTGGTCGCAGCTTGGACGACTTCCGCCATATATTGCTGAAAGAACTGCTCGGACAGCATGTCGGTGATCGGGGAAAAATGGACATGCTCGGACGAACCCAGCGAAAACACGCGGTGCAGGAAGCGATCAAGCACTGCGATCAGCGATTGCCATTGGCCTTGTTCCTCAAGCCAGAGCTGCGGATTGCCCGATGACGTGAAGCTCAGGAGATGTGCGCCCGCGAATTTCGATTTCACGTTCCGCTGACGCACCTCGGTGTAGGAAAAGTTCGACCCCAGAACGCGATCGACATAGCCCTTGAGCATCGCCGGCGGCAGGCCGAACCAGATCGGATAGACGAACACGATCACGTCGGCAGCAGCCAGCATGCTCATTTCGTAAGCGACGTGCGGGCTCTGGCAAAAGCCGCGCGTGCCCGGGCGCTCCTCGCTGCGCAGCACTGGGTCGAACCGCATCGCGTAAAGATCGCGCAAGATTGCCTTCTGGCCGCACTCCGCGACCGTATCGCAATATCTGGCGGCCACAGCGGCGTTGAAGCTGTGCGCTTCGGGATGGCACAGGATGACGAGGTGGCTGGGCACAGTGGAGGCGGATGCGGGGGGGGCGGGCATCGTCGGGTTACGGCCTTGTTCTTGGGGCATGAACACATGATTCCGCGACAGGCAGGCCCGCTCAACTATCGGAATACCCCTATGGCGAAGTGGCGATCAGATCATCGCCGCCAGCAGCGCGTCAATCGAGACGGTCGCGAACGTGGTGAAGCTGTCCGCTACCGCATAAGGCAGCATCAGCGTCCGGCCGACCGCAATGGCACCGCAACTATAGATCACGTTGGGCACATAACCGTCGCGTTCGAACAGGCTGGACCGTAGCAACGGTTCAGCCAGCCGCCCGAGCACTTTAGCGGGATCGGCCTTGTCGAGCAGGCACGCCCCGATGCAGTAATTGCGTACCGGACCCACGCCGTGGATCAGCACCAGCCAGCCTTCGTCGATTTCGATCGGGCACCCACAATTGCCCAATTGGACGAATTCCCAAACCCAGCGCGGTTTCAGGATCTGCACGCCGGCATCCCAGCGATGGAGATCATTCGATTTCAGAAGCCAGATATTCTCGTGATCGAGCCTGCCCAGCATCGCATAGTGTCCGCCAATCCGCCGCGGGAACAGGGCCATGCCCTTGTTAAGCGCCGCCGGTCCGCGCAGCGCGTTCATCTCGAAAGTCCCGAAGTCATTGGTTCGCAGCAGTTCCTCGCGGATCTCCTCACCGCTGAATGCCGTGTACGTGCCGAAGTAAGTCGGATGACCGTCATCGTCGACGAACCGCACCATCCGTAAATCTTCGATACCATGGCGCTGCCGGTAGGTGATCGGGAAGATCACAATTTCGGACAAGTTGCGGCTTTCCTCGCAGGAGAGCCGCACACCTTGATCATCCGGTTGGCCGTCGGGGATCAACTCGATGCGGGGCGAAATCGCCTGCACGCTTGCTGCGTCCATAGTCACTGTCGCTTCGGATGAGAAAACCCCGCTGCGAAAGGTGATCGACGAGACGTGACCTTCGCCCACTCCGCGCAGTGACAGGATGAAGCGCAATGCACCGGGGGCGACCCCAGCCTGGTCGGGATGCGCGACGATGCTGGGATTGAAAAGTGCGGCCGCCTCGAACGAATATTCCTCGCAGAAGTAAGCGCCGATCAGCAATGCCCGCGCATCGCTAACCGCACTGGCCGTGATCATATGGCCGTTTACCTCATGGAATCGGCGCAGCAGGACGTCTTCGATATTGCGATGGCGTTCGGAGAGGCCTGCTATGACGCGTGCCAGTTCAACCCGAAGCTCGGTCTCACCAAGGCCGAGCACTCGGTCGGCAAGGCATTGCGCCCGCGTCGCCTGCGAGCTGCCGGGCAGCAAAGGCTCGTCCGCAGGAACGAACGGCCGGATGACAACGCGCGACGGATCGGCGCGCAGTTGGATCGGTAAGTGGTTGACGGACAGCGGGGAAGTCGACACCCGCACGCCATCGGCGCAAGCTGGCCGCCAGAACAGCTTCGGAAACTACGCAGCGCATGCGTGGTTTCCGGCACTTCCCACTTGCCACTGAAAGGCCGACGCCTCGCCAATGAAAAGACTGATTGCATTCGATCTCGACGGCACGCTGGCGAAAAGCAAGCAGGCGGTCGATCCCGAAATGGCGGCGCTGCTGTGCCGGCTGACCAATGTTTTCGACGTGGCGGTGATGTCGGGAGGTGACTGGCCGCAGTTCAATTCGCAACTGGTCGGCCAGTTGCCAGCCGGGACGGATCTGGCACGGCTGCACTTGCTGCCAACTTCGGGTACCAAGCTCTATCGCCATGTGGGCACCTGGCAGCCGGTTTATGCCGATGCGCTGACCGCCGAAGAACGCGCTGGTGTGATTGCGGCGCTCGATCAGGTCATCACCCAGCTCGATCTCGACAGCGGGCAAAGCTGGGGCCCGCGGATCGAGGACCGAGGGACGCAGATCACCTTCTCCGCGCTCGGCCAGCAGGCGCCAATCGACGCCAAACATGCCTGGGACCCGGACATGTCGCGCCGCAAGCAGCTCAAGGCCTTGCTCACCCCGATGCTTCCCGGTTTCGAAGTGCGTACCGGCGGCTCGACCTCTATCGACATCACGCGCGAGGGTGTCGACAAGGGCACGGGCATTACCCGGCTGTCCCAGGAAACCGGTGTGCCGCTCTCGGCCATACTGTTCATGGGCGACGCGCTTTATCCGGGTGGCAACGACTATGCGGTGACCGAAGTGGGCGTCGATGCAATCCTGGTGCGAGATATCGAAGACACCCGGAAAATCATCCAGACGATCCTGTTTCTGGCCCCGTGATGACACGCGTGGGTTGGCAGCCCGTGTTGAGGTGTGAGTAGTTTCCGAGGCTGCTGGCCGGGCTGCCTCCTGCGTAAACTCAACGCATCGGAAAGCGATGCCATCTGCATTGCCATCCCCTTGCGAATGGACTCAGCATGAAAAATCCCGAAGCCGTCGTCGCCGTTTTTGCCGATCACGCCGCCGCCGAGGTCGCAATCAAAAAACTCGGCCTGGCCGGCTTCGAGATCACCCACCTCAGCGTCATCGGCAAGGGCTATCACACCAGCGAGCAGATCGTCGGCTTCTACAACCAGGGTGACCGCATTCGCTTCTGGGGAACCCGCGGCGCGTTCTGGGGCGGATTGTGGAGCCTGTTCTTCGGCGGCGTGTTCCTCACCGTGCCGATCGTCGGGCCAGTCGTCGTTCTGGGCTATCTCGCCACGGTCACCGTCGCGGCTCTCGAAGGCGCGATCCTGGTCGGCGGGGTAAGCGCCATTGCCGCAGGGCTCTATGGCCTCGGCATCCCCCGGGACAGCGTGCTTGAATACGAGACTGCGATCGAAGCTGATAGCTTTCTGGTAATGGCACACGATACGCCGGGCCGGATCGCGCTGGCCAAGGGCATCCTCGAGATGGCCGAAGCGCAGCAGGTCGATGTCCATGCCGGCGACGGTAGCGCCGCACCCGCCACCGAGCCTGCGCTTGTCGAAGGCTGACACGGTCTGATGGCAGCGGCAACCGACAGTCCAGATCCGAACTCGATCCTCATTTTCAATGCCGGGTCGTCGAGCCTGAAATTCACGCTTTTTGCAGCAATCCCGACGCTGCCGGCGTTGCTGCGCGGAGAAGTCTCCGAACTGGGGACCGCGCCGCATCTTGTCGCGCAAAACGGCGCGGGGAAGTCGATCGTCGATCGGCACTGGCCGGCCAGCGGCGAACGGACCTTTGCTGACGTGCTCGACGCCTTGCTCGCTAGGGTCGATGCTCAGCCTGGGCATGTACCATGCGCACAATTGCTAGATCAGCAGTTACTGCCTCTACGCGCCGTTCGCGCCGCCTTCGGGACTGGTGTGGGTTCGCGTCGGCCACGATGCGCTTCTGATCGATCGCTATGACGGCGAGATCATCCAGGTGCGTTACAACGTTTTCTACTGAGCCTCGGAGCAGCGGTACGGTGCTCGAATCTGCGCCGCCGTTCTGGTCGAAGTCCATCGATGAAACCTGCGCCGCGCTGCAATGCAGCCGCGATGGCCTGAGCGCTGCTGCGGCAAGCGCCAGGCTTGCGCAATACGGCGCGAATTCCGACGCCGAAGCCCGTCGTGTCGGGGCCTTGCGCGCCATCATGCGCCGACTGCTCGAACCGCTTTCGCTGGTCCTGCTAGTCGCCGCGATCATTTCGGCCGCGACGGGCGATGCGATTGGCGGTTCGATCATTGCAGCGATTTTGGTTGCCTCAATCGGGCTCGATACCTTCCAGGAAGGCCACGCCGCGAAAGCCGCCGAGGTCCTGCGCCGGTCGGTCGCGCTAACCGCCGAAGTGCGGCGCGACGGTGCGTACCGCCAAGTGCCTGTGGGCGAGGTAGTGCCCGGCGACCATATCCGTGTCCGCGCCGGAGACATCATCCCGGCCGATGGGCTCGTGATCGAAAGCACCGCCTTTGCGGCCAATGAGGCCGCGCTGACCGGTGAACCCTACCCGGTCGAAAAACGGCCAGGACCTGTCCCCGGCCTATCCGCGAGCGAAGCGACCGGTGCCCTGTTCCGAGGAGCGGTCGCGCAGACCGGCGAGGCCATAGCACTGGTGGTCAATACCGGGCGCGTGACGATTTTTGGCGCCGCCGCCGCAGCGCTGGGTCAGGCGGCAGAAACATCGCCATTCGAAAAGGATTTGCGCGCCTACGGCTTGCTTACCGCGCGGCTGACCATGGCGCTGGTGCTGGTGGTGCTTGCGACGAGCGTGTTCTTCGGGCGTCCGGTACTGCAATCTCTGCTGTTCGCGGTCGCGCTCGCGGTCGGGCTCACTCCCGAGCTGTTGCCAATGATCACCACGGTCACGCTGTCGCGCGGCGCGATAAGGCTGGCGAAGCGAAAGGTTATCGTGAAGCGGCTCGCCTCGATCCACGATCTGGGCGCGATGACGGTGCTGTGCACCGACAAGACCGGCACGCTTACCTCGGCCGAGATCACGCTCGCGCGCAGCATCGCCTTTTCGAGCGGCGATGACCCCAAAATCGATGATCCACGCCCGGCGAAACTGGCTGCGATCGCGGCAATCCTGAGCGGCGATCGCGGCGCGCTCGATAGGGCGCTGGTCGCCGCCAATCCGCAAGCAACAGCGGGCTGGACCAGCCTCGGCCGCCATCCTTTCGATTTTGATCGCAGGCTGGGATCGGTGCTGGCAAAGGGCCCCGATGGTCCTGCGCTGATCGCAAAGGGTGCGCCCGAGGCAGTGCTGTCCCTTTGCGCCTCGTTCCGCCGCGATGGTGGGGTCGTGACGATGGGCGATGCCGAACGAGCGGCCGCAATCGCGCAAGTCCATGCGCTGGCCGAAAATGACGGATTGCGGACAATTGCCGTCGCCACACGCATCTGGGAGGGCGCCACCTGCGACCCAGGTACGGCCGACGAAGCTGCACTGGTTTTCGAAGGCCTCTGTGCCTTCGCCGATCCCCCCAAGCCCACCGCCGCCGCCGCCATTGCGCGGCTGGCTGCTGCCGGTGTGCGCCTCAAGATCCTCTCGGGCGATGATCCGGTCGTGGTCCGCCGTCTCACCGGGCTTGTCGGCTTGCATGCCGACAGGGTGCTGTCGGGTGCCGATATCGCACATCTCAGCGACGATGCGCTGGCGGTGCAGGTCCGCACGGTCGATGCTTATGGCAGGCTTGCACCCGACCAGAAATCGCGGCTGGTCCGTGCGCTGCAGGCCAGCGGTGCGGTTGTCGGGTATCTTGGCGACGGCATCAACGATGCGCCCGCACTCAAAGCTGCGGATATCGGCTTGTCGGTATCGGGCGCGACTGGAGTGGCGCAAGCCGCAGCCGACATGATCCTGCTCGATACGGATCTCGCGGTGGTGGCCGACGGAGTCGAGGAAGGCCGCCGGACGTTTGCCAACATCCTCAAATACGTGCGGATGGGGGCGAGCTCGAACTTCGGCAACATGCTGTCCATGGCGGTCGCTTCCCTGTTCCTGCCGTTCCTGCCGATGCTGCCGACGCAGATCCTGCTCAACAACCTGCTCTATGATGTTTCCGAGATCGGTATTCCGTTCGATTCGGTCAGGCCCGAAGCCTTGGCGAGACCGCAAGTGTGGGACATGCGCGCACTGGTCCGGTTCGCGGCTGTCATGGGGCCGCTGTCATCTGCCTTCGACCTGCTGACATTTGGTGGACTGATCGTGCTGTTCCAAGCATCACCTGCCGAATTCCGAACCGCCTGGTTCGTCGAATCGATGGCGACGCAGATCCTGGTGATCTTCATCATCCGCACCAACGGACGGCCGTGGGCCGACTTGCCGCGACCGGCTCTGGCGGCAACGTCGTTGGGCGCGCTTGTGGTCGCAATGGTCCTGCCATACACGCCAATTGCGGTCATTTTCGGGTTCGAGACGCCGCCATTGGCGATGACCGTTGGCATTCTGGTGCTGGTGGCGATCTATCTCGCTTCGGCAGAATGGCTCAAGCAGTTCGCGATCGGAACGATCCCGGCGCAACGGAAACACCGCAACTCCCGGTCGCATGCGACCCGCTAGGCTACCGGCGGTAACAAGGCGGCGAATCTCGGCATCGGCCAGCGCATCGTCGAAAACCGCTGCGCCGCAATGATGCAGCAAATCGGGGCCAATTGCTGCCCGAACTGGCCCGCACCGCGCAGGCGGCGGCGGCCGAGATTGCTGCTACCCGGCCCTGAGTACATTCCGATCCTTATCGTTCGGGCACTGACCTGCGAGGGCTGAGCGGCCGAACTGTTCGGCTCGAGGATAGACCAGTGCCCGACGCGATTGCCCTCAAACCGCCCAGAGAACTTACCACCCGGACCGGATTCAGCTTCCACGTCCGCGCGGCGCAGCCATCGGACGAACCTGCGCTGGCAACGTTTTTCACCCATGTCTCGCGCGACGATCTCAGGTTTCGTTTCCTGACCGGACTTAAGGAAGTCGGCCATGATCGGCTGCTGGCGATGACCACGATCGACCACCGGCAAACCGAGAACTACCTCGCCTTGGTCGACGGCGAGGCAGAAGTGATTGCCACGGCCATGCTCGCCTGCGATGCGGACATGAAGACCGGCGAAGTGGCGATCGCGATCCGACAGGACTACAAGGACCGGGGTGTCAGCTGGGCGCTCCTCGCGCACGTCGCCGATTGCGCAGAAGCCAAGGGCCTCACCACGCTCCAGTCGATCGAGAGCCGCGATCACCATGCCGCAATCGCGATGGAGCTGGAAATGGGTTTCGTCGAAACTCCCTACCCCGACGACCCGACGCTCGTGCTGCTTCAGCGAACGTTGCCACAGCATTGACGCGTGCCTCAATGCGACACCTTACATGTCCAGTGCTGGCACTGATCTTATCGGGGTGCACGGTCGGGCCGAATTACCACCCGCCCGGTTCTGCGGCGCTAAAGGTGCCCGAGCAATACAATTCCGCCCCTTTGCCAGGCGGCCCCTCGGTCGATCTCGAAACATGGTGGACCAGCTTCAACGATCCTGTGCTGTCGGATCTGATCGCCACGTCGCTTTCCGCCAACAACGACATCGATGCGGCTGTGTCGCGGTTGCGCGCGGCTCGGGCAGCGGTGCGCGGCGCGCACGGGGCGTTGCTGCCGGTGATCGGCGCAAGCGCGGGGGCCGGGGCGACCCGCACGCTGCGCGGAACCGACAGCGACGGTGAGACGTACAGCGCCGGTTTCGACGCTTCGTGGGAGGCTGACGTATTCGGCGGCAACAAGCGCGCGCTGGAAGCAGCCCGTGCTACGGCAGAGGGCAGCGAGGCCACGCTTCATGGCGTCCAGCTCTCAATCGCGGCCGAAGTCGCGGCCAACTACATCGACTTGCGATCAACGCAGGCTGCGATCGCCATCGCCCGGGCCAATCTCGGCTACCAGGACGATACCGTCGAAATCGCCGGCTGGCGGGTCCAGGCAGGGCTAGTCGGATCGCTCGACCTTGAACAGTCGCGCGTGCTGCGCGCGCAGACCGCAGCCACCATACCGGCGCTCGAAACCGCTTTTTCAGCTGCGGCCAACCGCATCGCCGTGCTCACAAGCCAAGCACCTGGGGCGGTGACGACCTTGCTGGCCAAACCCGCCCCGATTCCGCTCGGGCCCGACGCCATCACCACTGACCTGCCGGCAGAACTCCTCCAGCGGCGCCCCGACGTAGTTGCAGCTGAGCGCCTGCTTGCTACCGAAACCGCGCGGATCGGGGTGGCGACCGCGCAACTCTATCCCGCGCTGCGCCTGTCGGGATCGCTGACCTCGTTGTCGACAAGCCTCGACGGGTTAGGGGAATCGATCCTGGGTGGCCTCGCAAGTGCGATCACCGCGCCGATCTTCCAGGGTGGCCAGATCCGCGCGCAGATCGCCGGACAAAGCGCAACCGCCGATGCGGCACTGGCCTCCTATCGCCAGGCGGTGCTGGTTGCGCTTGAGGATGTCGAGAATGCGCTGGTCGCGCTTCGAAACGCCAAGCGCAACGAAGATATCCGGATTGTGGCCCAAAGCGCTGCGCAGACGTCGTTGCTTTACGCGCACAGCCAGTATCGCGCCGGGCTGATCGACTTTCCCTCGCTCCTGCTCGCGCAGCAAAGTCTGCTTTCGTCCCAAAATAGCCGAAACACTGCCCGCGCCGCGCGCGCAACCGCATTGATCCAGCTTTGCACGGCGCTGGGCGGCGGATGGAGCGTCGTACGGCTGCCGCCCGGAGTGACGTCGTGACCGAAACCAGTCCAGCAGCTCCCGCGCCTGCCGTCCCGCCACCGTCGCTCGATGCGTTCCTGGGCGCCAAGCCCGCTTCGGCCTGGCAGACTTATCGCAAATGGGCGCTGGTTGTGTTGGCCGTGGTTGCCGTGCTGGTCGCCACCTGGTGGATTTTCGGCCGTGGCGGCAGCGCGCCCAACTATTCCACGGAAGCGGTTACGCGCGGCGATTTATTGGTGAAGGTTTCCGCCACCGGCAACCTGGCGCCGACGACGCAAGTCTCGGTGGGGTCCGAATTGTCGGGCCTAGTTACCACGGTCACGGTCGATGTGAACGACAGGGTCGTCAAAGGGCAACTGCTGGCGCAGATAGATACGCTGCGGCTGACCGATGCCGTCAAACGCAGCCAGGCAGCGATGACTTCGGCGCACGCGGGTGTCGGCCTTGCCGCAGCCACGGTGCAGCAGGCGCAGGCGCTTCTGGCCCGGTTGCGCCAGGCCTACGCGCTGTCCGGCGGCAAGGTCCCGTCGGGCACCGAACTCGATATTGGACGGGGTGATGCTGCGCGCGCTGTGGCCAATCTGGGCGTGGCCCGCGCCGCGGTACAGTCGGCCGCCGCGCAACTTTCGACCGACACCACAAACTTGCGCAAGGCGAGCATCCGCTCGCCCGTGACCGGCGTGATCCTGTCGCGACAAATCGAGCCTGGGCAAACCGTCGCCGCCTCGTTCAACACGCCAACCCTGTTCACGATCGCCGAAGACCTCTCGGCCATGGAGCTTCAGGTCAAAGTCGACGAAGCCGACGTGGGCCAAGTCAAGCTGGGCCAGAGCGCGACGTTCACGGTCGATGCATGGCCAGGGCAAATCTTCTCGGCTCACATCAAGCGGGTCGACGTGGGGGCAAATGCCACCACCGCGACGACCACTTCGAGCACATCCACGGTCGTGTCCTACAACGCCGTGCTGACCGTCAGGAACCCCGACCTAATCCTGCACCCCGGAATGACCGCCACCGCCGATATCGTCACCGATGACGTGCGCGGTGCGCTGCTCATTCCGAACGCCGCGCTCCGCTTCAAGCCGGCGAGCACTGCGAAGACGCCGACCGCCTTCAGCATATCGATGGGACCGCAACGCAAGGCGCGCGTCAAACAGTCGAAAATCGGAACCGGGACGCAACAGACGATCTATGTCCTCGACAAGAATGGCGCTGCCCAGCCGGTGCTGGTGACAGCCGGATCAAGCAACGGAACGCTGACCAGCGTGACCTCGAACGCGTTGCACGCCGGCGACAAGGTCATCACCGGATCACTGGCAGCCGCCAAGTGAATGCCCCTGCCCCCGAGCCGATTATCGCCTTGCGCGGGGTGACCAGAACCTTCGGCAGCGGAGAGACCGTGTTCCAGGCGCTCAAAGGGATCGACCTCGACGTCATGCCCGGCGAATTCGTTGCGGTGATGGGCGCATCGGGTTCGGGCAAGTCGACGATGATGAACATTGTCGGCTGCCTCGATGTGCCCACATCGGGCAGTTTCCGGTTCAAGGGCTTCGAAGTTGGCAACCTCGGCCGCGACCAGCGCGCGATGCTTCGGCGGCGCTACCTGGGTTTCGTTTTTCAGGGGTTCAACCTGCTGGCGCGAACGACCGCGCTGGAGAACGTCGAACTGCCACTGATCTATCGCAGAGATGATGCCAGCTCGCGCCGCATAGCCTCGATGGCCGCGCTCGAAAAGGTCGGGCTGGCCGACTGGTCGGGCCACACCCCGTCGGAGCTTTCGGGCGGACAGCAGCAGCGTGTCGCGATTGCCCGCGCCATTGTCACCCAGCCCGAAGTGCTGTTGGCCGACGAGCCGACCGGCAATCTCGACAGCGAACGCTCGCGCGAAATCATGGCGCTGCTGAGCAGCCTCAACCGCGATGCGGGCATTTCGATCATGATGGTGACGCACGAACCCGACATGGCGGCGTTTGCGCACACGATCATCCACTTCAAGGACGGCATGGTCGAAAAGCGCGAGAAGAACCTCGCGATTGCTAACGGTAACGCCCCGACGGATGCAACCGACTGATGATCGGCATCACGATCATTCTCGCCCTGCGCGAGATCCGGCGCCACGTCATGCGGTCGTTCCTGACCACGCTTGGCATTATCATCGGCGTGGCTGCGGTGGTGACGATGGTCACGCTCGGCAACGGCGCGACAGCAGCGATTTCCAGCCAGATTTCAAGCCTTGGATCGAACCTCCTCACCGTCCGCCCCGGTCAGGGCTTCGGTCGCGGCGGCGGCGCCGCTTCGCCCCCGCCGTTCGAGGAGGTCGATGTCGATGCGGTGCGCAAGCAAGTTGCAGGTGTGCTGTCGGTGGCGCCGCAGACTTCGATTGCGGCCACAGCAATCTACGAAGCGCAGAACTGGTCGACCACGGTCACCGGCACGACCAATGACTACTTCCAAGCCTCGCACCTCAAGCTCAGCGCCGGGCGCATCTTCAGCGATGCAGAAGTCGATTCAGGCAAATCGGTATGCGTGGTCGGCAGCACGGTCATCACCAACCTTTTCAAGGGCGGCGATCCGGTGGGCAAGACCTTCCGCTTGAAAGCGATTTCTTGCCAGATCATCGGCGTGCTCGAAACCCGCGGCGCCGCTGGTTTCGGGCCCGACCAGGACGACCAGGTCGTCATGCCGATCAAGACAGTGATGCGGCGCCTGACCGGCAACCGCGAAGTCCGTGCATTCCAGGTCGGCGTAGACCCGGCTTACGACACCACGGCGGTCAGCGCTTCGATCGCCGCGCTGTTGCGCGAACGCCGCAAAATCGGCCCGAACGCGGACGATGATTTCAACATTTTCGATTCCAAGCAACTGGCCGACACGCTCTCTGGCACGACCAAGACGCTGACACTGCTGCTTGGTGCGGTTGCCACAGTCAGCCTCATCGTCGGCGGGATCGGCATCATGAACATCATGCTCGTCTCGGTTACCGAACGCACGCGCGAGATCGGCATCAGGCTGGCCGTGGGTGCAGTGCAAAGCGAAGTGCTAATGCAGTTCCTGGTCGAGGCGGTTGCGTTGTCGTGCCTCGGCGGCCTGCTGGGGCTAGGGCTGGCGCTCGTGGCAACGCTGGCCATTTCGCCGCTGATGGGCATTCCATTCGTTTTCGACCTTCAGATCAACCTTTTGGCCTTTATGTTCTCGGCCGCCATCGGCATTCTGTTCGGATATTTCCCCGCGCGCCGCGCTGCTTCACTCAACCCGATCGATGCGCTGAGTCACGAATGAAGTGGTAGTGCCGAAAACTCCTTTTCGATTTTCGGAGCTGCCAGAATGTGGGTCTGAGCTGGGTCCGAAGTTTTTCGATCGACAAATATTATGAATTTCCAGCATTATAGCGACGCTCGATGAACCCATCCGTCTCCGCCGCCCAGTGCAGTTCCGCATGGTGATCTGCGTCTGCGTGATGAGCGCTTTTTAACAGTATGGCAGGTACCGGCAGGCAGCGGCGCTGCCGGTTTACGCAGGGCTGGGCCGCTTAGCCGTAGTGGGCGAACAGGGCGAGTGCTGCGGTTACCGTCAGCGCTCCGCCGATCCGGGTGGCGACCTGGGCGAAGGGCATCATCGCCATGCGGTTGGCCGCGCTGAGGATGGCGACGTCGCCGGTGCCGCCCTGGCTGGCGCGGCAGGCGGCGATAATGCCGGCCTCGACCGGGAAAATACGCACCAGCCGGCCGGCGAGGATGCCGGTGCCAACCAGCGTGACCACAGTGGCCATGATTGTCACCACCACCGGCACGCTGAATGCCGAGGCGAGCTTTTCCCACGGGGTCTTGGACACGCCAATCGCGAACAGGACCGGATAGGTGACGATCTGGGCGAAGAACTGATAGTTGCGATAGGCGCCCTGCTCGATTGCGGTCGGCACCGCGCGCGCCAGCTTCAGCGCCACAACCAGGAACAGCATGGTCACCGGACCGGGGAAGTTGGTCCAGCGCTGCACCAGCGCGCCAATCGTGAACAGCGTCATCGCCAGCACCACCCCGGTGCCGATGTCCTGAATGGCGGGGCCTGTCTTGGCAGCCTGCAGCACCGGCAGATCATCGGCATCTTCGGGGCGCAGGTGGCCGTTGCCGGTCAGCTGCGGGTGGCGCTTGCCCATCAGGTTGAGCCCGCCGGCGATCAGCACCGCCATCAGGTTGCCGAACATCACCGCAGGCAGGATTTCGGCCAGCAGCGGCCCCTGCTTGAGCCCCGACAAGGCC
>Ga0007815_1000309_pt1 | contig 15584 bp, 13 predicted proteins | sample CryBogCBE02Aug09_FD_71212 | JGI IMG/M metagenome (GOLD analysis project Ga0007815, IMG submission 71212) | Freshwater microbial communities from Crystal Bog, Wisconsin, USA - CBE02Aug09 | ecosystem: Environmental > Aquatic > Freshwater > Lake | place: Crystal Bog, Wisconsin, USA | collected...
CACCAAGGCTGTGCGAACCGACGACATAGATTTGCTTCCCGTGACTGCACTGGCGGGATGGCCCGCCGATGGATCTTCGATGGAAGCGACCCTCCATCACCCGTGCAGTCAAACACTCGGGCGGGCCTTGGGCGCAATGCGGTTAGCCAGTGGCTGCCGTCCCATCTTGGGATTCGGCTGGAAAATCAGCGATCCTCGGCCGCGCTGTGCCGGATCGGGACAGAATTCAGCCGCGCTCGCCCACCGTGTCGCCCTCGTCGAACAGCGTCGGCTGGCCGCTGGGTGGGGCAAGGCCAAGGTGGCGCCAGCCATGTTCGTTAAGGCAGCGGCCGCGCGCGGTGCGGGCCACCAGCCCCAGCTGGATCAGGAAGGGCTCGATCACATCCTCGATCGTGTCGCGCGGTTCGGAGAGGCCGGCGGCCAGCGTTTCCACCCCCACCGGGCCGCCCTTGTAGATGTCCGCGATCATCGTGAGGTAACGCCGATCCTGCGCGTCGAGGCCCAGCGCGTCGACTTCCAGCCGGGTCAGCGATTCGCTGGCCAGTCGCGCGCTGATCGTCGGTTCGCCCAGCACCTGGGCAAAGTCGCGCACCCGGCGCAGCAGGCGGCCGGCCACGCGCGGGGTGCCGCGTGCGCGCCGCGCGATCTCACGCGCGCCATCGGGTTCAATCGCCACGCCCAAGAGGCTTGCGCCGCGGGTGATGACCTTTTCCAGCTCGGCCTCGGTATAGAATTGCAGCCGCACCGGAATGCCGAACCGGTCGCGCAGTGGGGTGGTCAGCAGCCCCGCGCGGGTGGTTGCGCCCACCAGCGTGAAAGGCGGCAGGTCGATGCGCACCGAGCGGGCCGAGGGGCCCTCGCCGATGATCAGATCGAGCGCGCGGTCCTCCATCGCCGGGTAGAGCACTTCCTCGACCTGCGGGTTGAGGCGGTGAATCTCGTCGATGAACAGCACGTCGCCGCTTTCCAGATTGGTCAGCAGCGCGGCCAGATCGCCCGACTTGGCAATCACCGGGCCAGAGGTGGCGCGAAAGCCCACGCCCAGCTCGCGCGCGACAATCTGCGCCAGCGTGGTCTTGCCAAGGCCGGGCGGGCCGAAGAACAACACATGGTCCATCGCCTCGCCACGCGCCTTCGCGCTCTCGATGAACACCTGTAGGTTGCCTTTGGCCGCCGCCTGCCCGACGAATTCCGTCAGCGACTTCGGCCGCAGCGCGGCGTCGGCATCGTCACCCATGCGCTGGGGGGTGAGGAGGGGGTTGTCGCTCATCACCCCGCCGTCCGCTTCAGCGCCACGCGAATGAGCGCGTTCAAGTCCGCCCCATCACCCAGTTCCTCCATCGCCCGGGCCACGGCATCGGCTGCGACCTGCGGTTTGAAGCCAAGGTTTTGCAGCGCCGATGCCGCATCGCTGGCCGCGCCGCCTACCGGAGCCCCCGCCACCGACGCACCGTCGGGCGTCGCAGGCAGGGCGCCGACTTTGTCTTTCAATTCGTTAACGATCCGCGCCGCCAGCTTTGGCCCCACGCCCTGCGCGCGGGCGACCATGGCCGCATCGCCGCCGGCGCAGGCGCGTTGCAGTTCGGCGATGCTCAGCGCCGAGAGGACGGCCAGCGCCATCTTGCTGCCCACGCCCTGAATACCGGTCAGCAGGCGGAACCATGCCCGTTCTTCGCCACTGGCAAAGCCGATCAGCCGCCAGTCGTTCTCGCTCACCTGCATTTCGGTGTGGAGCACGACCGCCTCGCCCCGCGCGCCAAGGCCAGCCAGCGTCTTGGCGCTGGCCTGGACGAGGTAGCCCACCCCGCCAACGTCAACCACTGCCCAGTCGGGGCCGAAATCATCAAGGGTGCCGGTCAGCTTGGCGATCATGCTTTGTTCTATGGCAGGCTTGCGCGCGGCGCGCAACAGTGGCACCGAAGCACGATACAGGGGGGTATATGGCCGGCGGCTGGTCGCGCGATGGCGCGGTGGAAGAGCAGATCGAGGATACGGTGCGCGATGCCGTTGCCGGTGCGCGCGCGCGGCTGCCAGCGGGCGACAGCCTGACCCATTGCGAGGATTGCGGCGAACCCATCCCCGAACGCCGCCGCACGGTGCTGGTGGGGGTACGGACCTGCGTCGCTTGCCAGTCGGAGCGCGACAAGGACGTTCGCCACAGCCTGATCAACCGGCGCGGCAGCAAGGATAGCCAGTTGCGGTGAGCATGCCGGCCGCCAGTCAGAACCGCGTGCCGTGGCGTGTGCTTGCGCTGGGCGTGGCTCTGCTGGGCCTGTGGCTGCGGATGCGGGCCTTTTCGCCGTTTGAGATCGGCTATGCCGACGAGATCATGCAATACCTCGAGCAGGCCAAGCGGATCGCTACCGGCGATGCCATCGTGCCTTGGGAATACCGCTATGGTGCGCGCAATAGCCTGATTGCGCAGGTGCTGGCGGGCCCGTGGTGGCTGGGCTGGAAGCTGGCGCCGGGCACTCTGACGGCGATGCTGGCAGCGCGCTGGGCCTTTCTGGGCCTGACGCTGATGGCTCTGCCCGCGGCGTGGCGGTTGGGGTCGGCCACGGGGCGTGCGCATGGTCTGGCGGCGCTGTTCGTGGTGGCGGTGTGGTACGAAAGCGTGCTGCTCTCCACCCTGTTGTTGTCCGAAGTGCTGGGCGCGGCGCTGCTGCTGGCCGGGGCCGCGTTGCTGCTGGGTGAAAAGCCTTCGCGCGGTGTGCTGCGCTGGGCCGGGGTGCTGCTGGGGCTGGGGGTGGTGGCGCGGCTGCAATATGCCCCCTTTGCCGCGGTGCTGGTGCTGACCGCGCTGGGGCGGCGCTGGGAGCACTGGTGGCCGGTGGTGCTGGGCGGGTTGGCGGCGGCGGCGCTGGGCTCGCTGTCCGACCTGATGGCCGGGCGGGTGCCGTTCGCGTGGGTCTGGGTCAATCTGCACTACAACATGGCCGAGGGGCGCGCGGCGCGGTTTGGGGCGCAGGGCCCCTTTGCCTATGCCACCATGCTGATCGATCACCTTGGCCCGCTGTGGCCGCTGTTGCTGGCGGCAGCGTTGGCGGTGCCAGCGCGGCTGCGCCCGCTGGGTTGGGCGGCGCTGGCCAACGTGCTGTTCCACAGCCTGATCGCACACAAGGAATACCGCTTCATCTGGGCCTCGGTGCTGGCGCTGCTGGTGCTGGCGGCGGTGGGCATGGTGGTTGTCGGGCGGCGGCTGCTGGCGGGGCGGGTGCGTGTGCCGGTGGCGGCGCTGGTCTTTGCGCTGTTCTGGCTGATCGCCAGCCTTGCGGCCAACAATCAGTCGGGCGGCGCGCGCGCTATGCGCGGCGGCGCACCAATAGCCCTGTCGGCATTGAAGGCCGCGCGCGATTCGGCGACTTGCGGCATCGCTGTGCCCGACCAGTGGCGGGCGAACGTAGTGAGCGCATTGCTCGAGCGCGAAGTACCGCTGTATGTCGCGCCGAAAGAAATGCTGACCAGCGGCGCGGCCCTGCCGGTGGGGCTGGCCGGTGCCGCCAACGTGCTGATCATGCCAGGCCCGCAGGCGGGGGCTGCGGGCTATGTGTTTGGGGGATGCAAAGTCAGGGAAGCGTTGAAGGCCTGCATCTACCGCCGCGCCGGCCCGTGCCAGCCCGACCCTTACTGGACCTATCAGGCCGCCCTCCAGCGCGAAGATCTCTAGCCCCATTGCACCTTTCGTGGGCCCGGCTTAGCCTGCCGCCAGATCGTTTTCGGGAGAAGTTGCCATGCCTCAAGTCCATCATCGGACCTGCCACATCTGCGAGGCCAGCTGCGGCATCGTGGTGACGCTGGAAGGGCGCGAGGTGGTCTCGATCCGCGGCGATGCCGACCATACCCTGTCGCGCGGCCACATTTGCCCCAAGGCGACCGCCATCGCCGACCTCCACGCCGATCCGGACCGGTTGCGCGGGCCGCAAAAGCGCGTTGGCGATACCTGGGAGGCGATCGGCTGGGAGCAGGCCTTTGCCGAGATTGGCGAGCGGATGCGGGCGATCACCGCCCGCGACCCGGCTGCCGCCGCGCTCTACCTCGGCAATCCCAATGCCCATAATTACGCCACCACGCTCAACACCGGGCAGCTCATCAAGGCGCTGGGTCGCCCCTCGGTCTATTCGGCTTCCACCGTCGATCAGGTGCCGCATCAGGTGGTAAACCTCAGGCTGTTCGGCCATTCGGCGCTGTGGTCGATCCCCGACATGGAGCATGCCGAAACGCTGATCGTGCTGGGCGGCAACCCGATGGCCTCGAACGGCAGCCTGTGGGTCACCCCCGGCTTTCGCGAGCGTGCGAAGGCGATGCGCGCGCGCGGCGGGCAGCTGATCGTGATCGACCCACGCCGGGGCGAGACCGCCGAGGTGGCTGACCGGCACATTTTCGTCCGCCCGGCGACCGATGCCTGGCTGCTGGTGGCGCTGCTCAAGCGCGTGCTCGAACTGTCGCCGCCGCGCCTGCCTGAATGGGCCCGCAACTTTGCCGTGGTCGAAGCGCAGCTGGCCGCTTTCGATGCCGCCAAATGCGCTGGCATCGCCGGGGTGGCGGCAGAGGATATCGACTTTCTCGCCCGGCGCATGCTGGCCGGCCCCGCCGCGCTCTATGGCCGGCTGGGGGTCTCGACGCAGGTCCACGGCACGCTCAACTGCTGGCTGATCGCGCTGATCAACCTGGCTGCGGGGCAGATGGACCGGGCGGGCGGGATTGTCTTCCCGCAGGCTCCGGTTGATCTGACCGCTGCACTGGGCGCTGGCGGGGCCGGGCGCTGGCGCAGCCGGGTCGGCGGCCATGCCGAGGTGTTTGGCGAATATCCCGCCTCGGCGCTGGCGGAGGAGATCGAGACACCGGGCGCGGGGCAGATCCGCGCGCTGGTCGTGGTCGCGGGCAACCCGGTGCTGTCGGTGCCCAACGGGGCGCGGCTGGGGCGGGCCATGGCGGGGCTTGAGCTGATGGTTGCGGTCGACATGTACCGCACCGCCTCGACGCGGCTGGCCCACTACATCCTGCCACCGGTCGGGCCGCTCGAGCGTGACCATTACGGCCTGTTCCAGATGGCGATGGCGGTGCGCAATTTCGGCAAGTATTCTGCCCCGGCACTAGTGCCGGAGCCGGGCGCCTTGCAGGATTGGGAAATCCTGCGCGGGCTTGCCGGGGCCATTTCGGGCAAGCCGGTGCAGGCCCCGCCGCCGCGCGACATGCTCGACGGGCTGCTGCGCGCTGGCCCTTATGGCATCGGCCTTGCCGAGCTGGAGGCGGCGGAGAGCGGGATGGATTTTGGCCCGGTCGCGGGGGGGCAGATGCCGGCCCGGCTCAAGACCGCCGATGGCCTGCTCGACTGTGCCCCGGCAGAATTCCTTGCCGCGCTTGCCCGCCTGCCGTCGCAAGTGCCCGAGCCTGCGGGCGACCGGCTCCAGCTGATCGGCCGCCGCCATGTGCGCTCGAACAATTCGTGGCTGGCCAACAGCCGCCGCCTGACCAAGGGGCCGGACCGCTGCACACTGCTGATCCACCCGGATGATGCCCGCGCGCGTGGTGTTGCCGATGGGGCCGAGGCCGAGGTCAGCAGCCCGCGCGGCGCGGTGCGGCTGAAGTGCGAGGTCAGCGACAGCATGATGCCGGGCACCGTCTCGATCCCGCACGGCTGGGGCCACGGGCTCGATGGCGTCGGCCTGTCGGTGGCGCGCGAACGCCCCGGGGTCTCGATCAACGACCTGACCGACGATACTGCCATCGATCCGCTTTCAAACAATGCCGGCCTCTCCGGGGTGCTGGTGGAGGTGCGTGCCCTATGAAGAAATCCCTGATCTGGCTGGCCCTGACTGCCGCCACTGCCACCATTGCCGCCGCCCCGGCGCTGGCTGCTGCCCCCAGCCCCGAAGAAGTCGCCGCCGCTGCGCTCAAGGCCGCCCCGGTGTGGGATGGGCACAACGACGTACCCGAACAGCTGCGCAACCGCCGCAAGGATGTGCTGGCCGGGTTCGACTTTCGCGACACCACGCACGAGCCGGGCGAGGACAAGTGGAGCGATCATCCCTCGGGCAAGGTCGATCCGATGCAGACCGACCTGCCGCGCCTGCGCGCCGGCAAGGTGGGGGCGCAGTTCTGGTCGGTCTATGTGCCCGCCGACCTGTCCGAGCCGCAGGCGGTGCAGGCGACGCTCGAACAGATTGACGTGATGAAGCGGCTGATCGCGCGCCACCCGGCCGAAATGCAGTTCTGCACCGACAGCGCCTGCGTCGAAGCAGCGTGGAAGGCCGGGCGGATCGCCAGCCTGCTGGGGATGGAAGGCGGCCATTCGATCGGCGGCAGCCTTGCCGTGCTGCGCCAGATGCATGCGCTGGGCGCGCGCTACATGACGCTGACGCATTTCAGGAACAACGCCTGGGCCGACAGCGGCACCGATGCCCCCGCGCACAATGGCCTTACCGACTATGGCCGCACCGTGGTGCGCGAGATGCAGCGGCTTGGCGTGCTGGTCGATCTCAGCCATGTCAGCCAGAAGACCATGCTCGACGCGCTCGATACCGCGGGTGCGCCGGTGATCTTCAGCCATTCGGGCGCACAGGGGGTCAGCGCGCATCCCCGCAATGTGTCCGATGCGGTGCTCGACCGGTTGAAGGCCAACGGCGGGGTGGTGATGGTCAACTTCTTCCCCGGCTATGCCAGCAAGGCGCTGTTTGCTTGGAATGTTGCCATGGCCGGCGAAGCGGCGCGGCAAAAGGCGCTGCATCCCGACCGGCCCGACCTTGCCGCCGCCGCCATCGCGGCATGGGAACAGGCCACTCCGCGCCCGTCCCCGACGCTGGGCGATGTCGCCGACAATATCGACTATATCGCCAAGCGGATCGGCACCGATCATGTCGGGCTGGGGTCGGACTTCGATGGCGGTTCGGTAGGGATCGCCGGGCTGCCCGACGTTTCGGCCTACCCGGCGCTGCTGACCGAACTGGCTCGGCGCGGCTGGGCGCAGCGCGATCTCGAAAAGCTCGCCAGCCGCAACATGCTGCGCGTGCTGAAGGCGGCAGAAGCCTACAGCATGGCCCACCGCGCCGACCCGCCGTTCGAAAACGCGACCACTTTCTGATGGTCACGCAATCGCTCGGCACCCACAATTTTGTCGAGGACCCGCGCAATGCGCAGGTGCTGATCAACATCAACGGCGCACTGGTGCCGCGTCCGCAGGCGGTGGTTTCGGTCTTTGATTCGGGCTTCATGCTGGGCGACGGGGTGTGGGAAGGGCTGCGGCTTCACCGGGGCCGGCTGGCCTTCCTCGATGCCCATCTCGACCGGCTCTACGAAGGCGCCAAGGCGATCATGATGGATCTCGGCCTGACCCGCGCCGAAATGGCCGCGCGGCTGGAGGAGACCATCGACGCCAACGCGATGCGTGCGGGCGAAGGCGTGCACATCCGCCTGATGGTCACGCGCGGCATCCGCTCCACGCCCTATCAGGACCCGCGGGTGGTGATCAGCCCGGCGACCGTGGTGATCATCCCCGAATACAAGACACCGCTGCCCGCGACGATCGAGCGCGGCATCCGCCTGTTTACTGTCCACGTCCGGCGTGGCGACCCGGCGGTGCAGGACCCGAAGCTCAATTCGCACTCGAAGCTGAACTGCATCACTGCCTGCATTCAGGCCGCGCAGGCCGGGGCCGACGAGGCGCTGATGCTCGACCCGCACGGCTTTGTCGCAACCTGCAATTCGACCCATTTCTTCATTGTGCGCAAGGGCGAGGTCTGGACCAGCAGCGGCGACTATTGCCTGGCCGGGATCACCCGCGCGAACGTGATCCGCGTCTGCCGCGAGGCGGGCATCCCGGTCTTCGAGAAGAATTTCTCGCTGACCGAGGCGCATGGCGCGGACGAGGCCTTTGTTACCGGCACCTTCGCCGGGGTGGTGCCCGTTACCGAGATCGACGGGCGCAAGCTGACCGAAGGGCGCGGGGCCATGGTCGAGCGGCTGCAGGGCCTCTACCGAGCGCTGATGGACCGGGACTGCGCGGGGTGAGCCACCCCGTCCGCATCGCGATGTGGTCGGGCCCGCGCAACATCTCGACCACAATGATGCGCTCGTTCGGCGCGCGGGCCGATTGCGCGGTGTCGGACGAGCCGTTCTACGGCGCTTTCCTGAAGCACACCGGCGCCGATCACCCGATGGCCCCGCAAGTGATCGCGGCGATGGACTGCGACTGGGCCAGCGTTACCGCTGCGCTCAACGGCCCGGTGCCGGGCGGCCGCGCGGTGTGGTACCAGAAGCATATGCCACATCACATGGCGAGTTCGAGCAGCATCGCGCAATTCCCCGACCATGCCCATGCCTTCCTGATCCGCGAGCCTGAGCGGGTGGTGGCCAGTTATGGCGTCAAGCGCGGCGCGGCGACGCCTGAGGATCTCGGCTACCAGCGCCAGTGGGCCTACTGCCAGTGGGTACTGGCGCGGGGTCAGACCCCGGTGGTGGTCGATACCAGCAGCTTTCTGGCTGACCCGGAGGGCAAGCTGCCCGTGCTGTGCGCGCGGCTGGGGATCGCGTGGGATCCCGCCATGCTGCGCTGGGCGCCGGGCATCCATGCCGATGATGGCATCTGGGCCAGCCACTGGTACGATGCGGTCGCCGCCAGCACCAGCTTCGGCCCACCGCCCGGCCCGCTGCCCAGCCTGTCGGGCGAGGCGGCACAGGTCGCCGCCCAGTGCCGCCCGTTCTACGAGGAAATGCGCGCCTACGCGATCTGACGCGTCGGCGTCGCCGGTCAGTCTCGCAGCAGGTCGTTGATCGCGGTCTTGGCGCGGGTCTGCGCGTCGACGGTCTTGACGATCACCGCGCAATAGAGGCTCGGCCCCGGCGTGCCATCGGGCAGCGGCTTGCCGGGCAGGCTGCCGGGCACCACCACACTGTAGGGCGGCACCACGCCGATATGCACTGCGCCGGTCGCGCGGTCGACGATCTTGGTGCTGGCGCCGATGAAGACCCCCATCGACAGCACCGCGCCCTCGCAGACCCGCACGCCCTCGACCACTTCGCTCCGCGCGCCGATGAAGCAATTGTCCTCGATCACCACCGGCCCGGCCTGCAAGGGCTCCAGCACCCCGCCGATCCCGACCCCGCCCGAGAGGTGAACGTGCTTGCCGATCTGCGCGCAGGAGCCAACCGTCGCCCAGGTGTCGACCATCGTCCCCTCGCCAACGTGGGCGCCGATGTTGACGAAGCTGGGCATCACCACCACGCCCTTGCCGATATGCGCGCCGCGCCGCACCACGGCGCCGGGCACCACGCGGAAGCCGCCTGCGCGAAAGCGCTCCGCATCCCATCCGGCGAACTTGGAGGGCACCTTGTCGAAGGCCGGAGCCCCGGCCGCGCCGTTCTCGACCACCACATTGTCGTTGAGGCGGAACGACAGCAGCACCGCCTTCTTCAGCCACTGGTTGACCTGCCAGCCGCCCTTGCCATCCGGCTCGGCCACCCGGGCTGCGCCGGTATCGAGCATTTCGAGCGCCGCCTCGACCACACGGCGCACGTCGCTGCTGGCCGGGGTGACGGTATCGCGGGCTTCCCACGCGGCTTCGATCTGGGCCTGAACTTCGGACATGGGAACTTCGGACATGAGCGGTAATCCTTGGGCTGGGTCTTGCCTGTCGCCTATCGCCTTGGCGGCGGGTCGGCAAGCGCCGAGGCATGCCGCGCTTACGGTTAATCCGCGCCATTAGGCATTGCGCCCCATGCTGTGCCAGCGCGGGACGGGGGCCGGCAAAGATGGTGAACGCGGCTTGAGCGCTGGTCCGCTTGCCCGCACTCCTATCCGTGATTTTGCGGATGAGGCGACCGGCGATGCAAGCGTTCCAACCTGATTGCTCGAACCCGGCACGCGCCATGCGGCAGCGGCAGTGGCTGGCGGGAGGTTCGCTGACGCTGGTGGTTGGCCTGCTCTCGGCCTGCGGCGGGGGTGGCGGCGTCAACAGCACTCCGGCCTCGACAAACGGGCCGGCAGCCTCAAGCCCTTCGCCCAGCGCGACGCCGACGCCGAGCGCCACACCAACGCCGACGCCCAGTGCCTCGGCCACGCCGACCCCGGCCCCCGCCGCCAGCGTCGCGCCCAGCCCGACGCCAACGCCGACATCGACACCGACCTCCACGCCGACACCTGTGGCCACCCCGACACCAACCCCCACTGCGACCACGGTGCCCAGCATCACCCCGACCCCGGCTGCGACTTTCCAGACTGCCGAATATACCCGCTCGACCGGCCCCTCGTTCCACGGTGCCTTGACCGGCTGGGCGGCGGGGGCGAGCGGGCAGGGTGTGACGATCGGCTTCGTCGATTCCGGGATCGATACCGCCAACCCCGAATTCTACGGCCGGATCAGCGCTGCCTCGGCCGACCTTGCCGGCAGCCGGGGGCTGACCAACCCCGACGATGTCCACGGCACCAATGTCGTGCAGGTCGCGGCGGCGGCGCGCGACAACAACGGCATCATGGGCATGGCCTTCAATGCCACCGTGCTGATGTACCGCGCCGACGCGCCCGGCAGTTGCGTTACTGCGGGCGGGTGCAGTTTCGACGATGCGGTGATCGCCACCGGGATCGACCGCGCGGTCAGCAATGGCGCCAAGGTGATCAACCTCTCGCTCGGCGGTTCGGCCCCCTCCACCGGGGTCACTGCCGCCCTGGCGCGCGCCGCCAGCGCCGGGGTGGTGGTGGTGGTTGCCGCCGGCAACGATGCCGCGGCCAACCCCGATGCCTTCGCCGCCGCCTTGCGCGCAGCGGGCAATGGCAATGTCATCATCGCCGGGTCGGTCAACGATCAGAGCCAGCTGTCGAGCTTTTCGAACAAGGCCGGCAGCGAGGCGCAGAACTACCTTGCCGCGCTGGGCGAGAGCATCTGCTGCACCTATCAGAACGGGATCATCAAGGTCACCGTCCAGAACGGCCAGCAATATATCGAGGTTTCCAGCGGCACCAGCTTTGCCGCGCCGCAGATCGCCGGGGCCGCCGCGCTGCTGCGGCAGGCCTTCCCCAACCTGACCGCGACGCAGGTCGTCAGCCTGCTGCTCAGCACCGCGCGCGATGCCGGGGCCAGCGGCACCGATGCGGTGTTCGGCCGGGGCATCCTTGATATTGCCGCCGCCTTTGCCCCGCAGGGCGTCACTCATGTGGCGGGCACCACCACCCAGCTGGTGCTCAATTCGACCACTGCGGTCACTTCGCCCGCCATGGGCGATGCCACCCAGACCGGCACTGGCCTCACCACTATGGTGCTCGACCGTTATGGCCGGGCCTATCGCGCCGACCTCTCGGCCCAGCTGGCCACCGCGCAATTGCAGCAGAAGCTGCTGGGCGCACTGGGGGCCCGCACCGATACCATCGATACCGGCACCGACCGACTGGCGATGGCCTTTACCGTCGATGCCGGCGGGCAATCCGCCGTGCTGCCGTGGTCGGGCCAGCTGCGGCTGAGCGGGGCCGAGGCCAATCAGGCTCGCGTGCTGGCCGGGCGGGTGATGGCCCGGCTGACCGGGCGGACCACGCTGGGCATTGCCTATGGCCAGGGGGCGGACGGGATCACCGCGCAGGTTGCGGGCCACGCCCAGCCCGCCTTCCTGATCGCCAGCAGTCCCGCAGACGACACCGGCTTTGCTCGCGCCGATCAGGTCGCGCTGGTGCTGCGCCGCCAGTTGGGGGCTTGGGGCCTGAGCTTCAGTGCCGAACGCGGCGATGCGCTGAACGGCGCGCCGCAGCGGCAGGAAGGTAGCGCCGCGCTGCGTGGGCCGCATGCCGGCACGATGCGGATCGCTGCCGGGCTGGACCGCCAGGTGCTGGGTGTCGATGCCGCGCTGATTGCCAGCTGGCTGGCCGAGGACACTACCGTGCTGGGCGGGCGCTTTAACCCGGCGCTGGGCGTGCGCGGGGCCGATACCATGCTGATCGATGCGCGCGCGGGCTTTGCCCCGGCGGCGGGCTGGCGGGTCAATCTGGCGTGGCGGCAGGGCTTTACCCGGGTGCGCGGCGGCGGGCTGCTGGCCGCCGGCAGCAATCTGGCCAGCAACGGCTGGTCGGTGGACGTGACGCGCACGGACGCGCTGGTGGCTGGCGACAGCCTTGGCCTGCGTCTTGCCCAACCGCTGCGGGTGGCGACCGGTGGGCTGATGCTCAACCTGCCGGTCGGCTATTCGTACGACACACTCAGCCCGACCTATGCGCTGCGCCAGCTGAGCCTTGCGCCAACCGGACGCGAGATCGACGCCGAACTGGCGTGGCAGGCCCCGCTGTGGGGCGGCGCGGCGACCACTGCGCTCTATTGGCGGCGTGACCCGGGCAATATGGCCAGTGCGGCTGACGACAAGGGCCTGGCGCTGCGCTGGAACGGCAAGTTCTAGCGGGTGGGCATGGGCCGGTGATGCACCTGCCAACCTCGTGACGGCAAACCTCCCCCTCGACGCGGGCGGCCCGCGCCGATAGCATGGTGTTTTATTGCTGGGGGGCCGCGCGCCAATGCATATCGTTTTCAGCCTGATCGGCATGGCGCTGATCCTTTCCATCGCCTTTGCTCTCTCGGCTGACCGACGTGCCATCCGACCGCGCGTCGTCGGCGCGGCCTTTGCACTGCAGGCGGGCTTTGCCGCGCTGGTCCTCTATGTGCCCGCCGGCAATCGCGCGTTGCAGGCCGTGGCGGGCGGGGTGGCCGATCTGCTGGCCTACGCCCACGCCGGGGTCGATTTCCTGTTCGGGCCGCTGGCTGACCCGAAGATAGGCGGGCACAGCTTTGCGATCGCCGCACTGCCGGTGATCGTCTTCTTCGCGGCACTGATCTCGATCCTCTATTACCTTGGCGTGATGCAGCTGGTGATCCGCTGGATCGGCGGCGGGCTGGAGAAGATCACCGGCATCAGCCGGGTCGAATCGCTCTGTGCGGCCAGCAACATCTTTGTCGGGCAGAGCGAAGCCCCCTTGGTGATCCGGCCCTATCTCGCCGCGATGACCCCCAGCCAGCTGTTCTGCATGATGGCAGTCGGCATGGCCGGCGTGGCGGGCACCATTCTGGCTGCCTATGCCAGCATGGGAATCCGCATCGACTATCTGGTGGCCGCCGCCTTCATGTCGGCGCCGGGCGGCATCTGCATGGCCAAGATCATCATGCCTGACCCGCCGGGCGCGCTGCACGAGCCTGAAGAAGATGGCGAAACCGCTGCTGCTGGCGAACCCAAGCCTGCCAACCTGATCATGGCCGCCAGTGAAGGCGCGCAAACCGGGGTGCGGCTGGCGGTGGCGGTGGGGGCCATGGTGCTGGCCTTCGTGGCACTAGTGGCCTTGGCCAACGGCCTGTTCGGGGCGGTCGGCGGCTGGTTCGGCTATCCGCAGCTCTCGTTCCAGCAGGTGCTGGGCTATGGCTTTGCCGGGGTCTTCCGCCTGCTGGGCGCGCCGGACTGGGCGCAAGCGATGCACGCCGGCGGGCTGTTCGGCACCAAGCTGGTGTTGAACGAATTCGTCGCCTTCATCGATCTGGGGCAAGCGAAAGACCTCTCGGCGCAGACCGTTGCCCTGGTGACCTTCGCGCTGTGCGGTTTCGCCAATTTCAGTTCGATCGCGATCCAGATGGCGGTGACCGGCAGCCTCGCACCCAACCAGCGCCCGGTGATCGCTCAGCTGGGGGTGAAGGCGCTGGTGGCCGGCGCGCTGTCGAACCTGATGAGCGCGGCCCTCGCGGGGCTGTTCCTCTCGCTGTGACCCCGCCCCGCCGTCAGCCGGGGATGCTGGCGCTGGCCGGGGCGGTGCTGGCCCTGATGGTGGTGATGCTGCTGGCGCTGCGCGGGCGCGGCTGGGTCGAGCATTGGTTTCATCCCCACCCCGCCGAGGTCGCGCTGGCTGCCGGCCCGACCGACACCGAATCGGCGCGCTTTGCGCTGTGCCGGGGGCCGTCGCGGGTGACCTGCGTGGTCGATGGCGACACCATCTGGTACCGCCACCAGAAGATCCGCCTCGCCGATATCAATGCCCCCGAGGTCAGCGAGCCGCAATGCGATGTCGAGCTGGATCTGGGCGAGAAAGCTACCGACCGGCTGATTGTGCTGCTCAACGCCGGGCCGTTCAGCCTGGTGCCGCTGCCCGACCGCGACGAGGACGTCTATGGCCGCAAGCTGCGCACCATCATGCGCGGTGGCAAGAGCCTGGGCGGCGTGCTGGTGGCCGAAGGGCTGGCCGAACGCTGGGTCGGCTATCGCCGCGACTGGTGCCGTTAGGCCATCCTGCCGCCGCGCCGCGCCCATCGGGGCGGAAATTCGCCATCGGCGCTGGACTAGTTGTTAATACTTATGCTAGTAGACTAGGTGTGAACTTGGAGTGTTGACCTATGGCTTCGGAATTGCTGGCTCTTCTCGCTGCGGGCGGACTTATGGCGGCGGGTGCCAACCCGGCGTCCGAGACGCGTTCGGCGCAGGCTTTGCCGGTTGGCAAGTTCGTGGCAGTCTCCGCTCCGGCCAAGGGGCCGATGGGCCGCTGCCTGGTCAAGCCGGGCAAGTTTGGTGGCAAGGCCGCTGTGGTCTGCGGCAAGCAGAACCTGCAGGCCGCAGTTGCTGGCGGGATCGCCGGCGGCTTGGGCGGCATTTCGGCGGGTGTCCTGCCCGTGGTGATCACCGCCACCGCGGTGGTTGGCGGCGTGGTCGCCGGGGTCGCCACAGGCAGCCAGTGCCTGAACCCAGGGCGCTGAGCACTCTCCCCAATTTTCGTCATGCTGCACCGCTGACCGGCCAAGGCCGGACGGCGGTCGGCTGCGATTTGTCCAGCTCATCAACGCGGAGCTGTCGCTAGCGCTGGACGCCGACTCTCTGGCCATGCTAACCTTTCGGCTACAAGTGAGCGCGAAACGATGACGTCCTCGGCATTGCCGGCAGTACTGGCCACAGCCGTTCGGAGAGGTTCCGGACTGAACCGGCGGTCTGCTTGCAGCACGGATGTTCGATGACTGCCCGCCCCGTAACCAGCGCCCGCTTCGATCCGGCAATCTGGACTGCCGCGGCTCTGCTGGGTGCGGCCCTGCTGCTGGGGGTTGCGGCGCCTTATCAATTGGTGGCTGAACTGGGCGGCGCAGCGCTGTTCGCCGTCTGGGCGCTGCGGGCCCCCGGCGCGCTTCTCGCGGTGCCGAGCCGTGTCTGGCTGCTGGCCGCACTGCTGGTCGCGCTGCCGCTGCTCCAGTTGGTGCCGTTGTCGCCGGCCGTCTGGCAGGCCCTGCCTGGCCGGGCCGTGGAGCGCGATGCGCTCGCCCTGATCGGCGCGGCCGACAGCTGGCGCCCACTCAGCCTGACCCCGTCGTGGACGGTCGCCGCCGCGGTGCAGATGACCATGGCCGCTGCGGTGCTGGTCATGTCCAGCGCGCTGCCCCGGCGCGGTCGCGCGGTGGTCCTGGTGGTGATTACCGCTGCCGCGTTGCTGTCGCTCGCCGCCGGGGTTGAGCAGGTTGCCGGCATCGCCTTTGGTGGCGACGCCGCGGTGCCGGGCGCAGGCCAGCGCTTCCTGCTGGGCTTTCAGGCCTACCATAATGACGAGGCGTTGCTGCTGCTGATCGCCTTGCTGGCCTTGGCGGCGCTGGTCAGCGATC
>Ga0007815_1000315_pt1 | contig 15513 bp, 13 predicted proteins | sample CryBogCBE02Aug09_FD_71212 | JGI IMG/M metagenome (GOLD analysis project Ga0007815, IMG submission 71212) | Freshwater microbial communities from Crystal Bog, Wisconsin, USA - CBE02Aug09 | ecosystem: Environmental > Aquatic > Freshwater > Lake | place: Crystal Bog, Wisconsin, USA | collected...
CGCGCCGATATCGCCCACCTTGATGCCCGCCTGGCGCAGGCAAAACCAACCGGAGATGCCGCCGTGACCCTTGGCCGGCCTGCCACCCACGCGGGGGCACACGAATGAGCGCCCTGCTTTCGCTGCGCGCCGCCGCGCCCGAAGATCTGCTGAGCGCGATGGCGCTGTTCATCCTGCTGTGGTCGGCGTGGAGCGGTGACCGCGCCGCGCGCGCGATCACCGGGCTGGCGGTGCTGTCTTTGGTAGCGGCCTCTGCACTGGTGGTGCCGGCGCTGTACCACGGCCTGCTGGGGGTGGAAGCCTCGGCCTTTGGCGGGATGTACAGCGGCGATTCCTTCGCCGCCTTTGCGAAGCTGCTGATCTATGGTGCGGCGATTGCCGCCTTGCTGATTGCTCCGTCGTTCTTTGACCGCCTCAAGGCCATGCGCGCGGAATATCCGCTGCTGGTGCTACTGGCGGCGCTGGGCATGGGGCTGATGGTTTCGGCGACCGACCTCGTTTCGCTCTACATCGGGCTCGAGCTCAATTCGCTCGCCGCTTACGTGCTGGCGGCCTTCTACCGCGCGGACAGCCGCTCGGCCGAGGCGGGGCTGAAGTATTTCGTGCTGGGCGCGCTGGCCAGCGGCATCCTGTTGTTCGGCATGAGCCTGACCTACGGCTTTGCCGGCGGCACGGGCTTTGCCGCGATCCGCGCCTCGCTCGCCGGGCCGATGGGTGTTGGCGCCAGCTTCGGCATGGTCTTCATGCTGGCCGGCATGGCCTTCAAGATCAGCGCCGCGCCGTTCCACATGTGGACGCCCGATGTTTACGAAGGCGCGCCGACCCCGGTGACCATGTTCTTCGCCACCGCGCCCAAGGTTGCAGCGCTGGCCCTGACCATGCGGCTGGCGCTGTTTGCTTTCGGGACCCAGTCGCTGGCCTGGCAGCAGATTGTCATGGCGCTGGCGCTGCTGTCGATCGTGATCGGCGCGCTGGGGGCAATCGGGCAGGGCAATATCAAGCGCCTGCTGGCCTATTCGTCGATCAACAATGTCGGCTTCATGCTGGTTGGCCTTGCCGCCGCCACGCCTGCCGGCGCCGCCGCGATGCTGACCTATCTGGCGATTTACGTCATCACTTCGGTCGCGGGCTTTGTCGCGGTGCTGATGCTGAAGGATCAGGACGGCGCCCCGGTTGAGGCGATTGCCGACCTTGCCGGCTTGTCGAGCCACCGCAAGGTGCTGGCCGCCTGCCTCGCGATGGTGATGTTCAGCCTTGCGGGCATTCCGCCGCTGTTCGGCTTCTGGGGCAAATTCGTGGTCTTCCAGGCTGCGGTGGCCGCCGGGCAGGTTGTGCTGGCGACCGTCGCCGTCTCCGCCAGCGTGATCAGCGCCTTCTACTACCTCAAGGTGGTGAAGGTGCTGTACTTCGACGAGCCAGCGCTGAAGGCCACCGGGCGCAGCGATTGGTTGCATCAGGCACTGTTGCTGGCGGCTGCTATTGCGATTTCGCCGCTTGGCTATCTGGCAACCCGCCTGCTGGCCGGGGTGACGCAGGCGGCTGCGGCCGCGCTGTTCCACGCCGCTTGATCGAAACCGTCGCCGCCACTGGCTCGACCAATGCCGACCTCGCCGCGCGGCTTGCCGCTGGCGAGCCGCTGGCCGAGGGTTTCTGGCTGGTCGCCGACCGGCAGCTCAACGGGCGCGGGCGGCAGGGCCGGGTCTGGTCCGATGGGCTGGGCAATTTCATGGGCTCGACACTGGTGCGGCGCGCAGCGGGTGATCCGCCAGCCCCCAGTCTTTCGCTCGCCGCAGGGGTCGCGGTACAGGCGGCCTTGGCGCCCTTGCTGCCCCCGCTGGCGCAGCCGCAGCTGAAATGGCCGAACGACGTGCTGGTGCAGGGGGCTAAGCTCGCCGGGATTCTGCTGGAGGCGGGGGGCGATGCGCTGGTGGTCGGCATTGGCGTCAATCTGGCCAGCGCGCCTGCAGTGCCAGGCCGCGAAACGCTGGCGCTGACCCGCTTCGGTCCCGCGCCAGACCGCGATGGCTTTGCTGCGCAGCTGGCCAAGGCCTTGGCCGCGGAGCTGGCCCGTTGGCGGCAATTCGGCCTTGCCGCACTGATCGGGCGCTGGCAGGCGGTGGCCCATCCGGTAGGCACGCCGCTGGTGGCGCGCGGCGCTGGCGACAGTTGTGGCGATCTGGCCGGGCACTTTGCGGGTCTGGCTGAAGATGGGGCCTTGCGCCTGACGCTGGCGGACGGCACCACACGGGTAATCCACGCCGGCGATGTCGAGCCGGGTTGAGGGAAGAGGATCGGGCACGATGCTGCTGGCAATCGACAATGGCAATACCAACGTCAAATTCGCGCTGGTCGACAGCGCGGGTGAGATTGTCCAGCGCTGGCGGATCGCCACCGATCTGCGCCGCACGGCCGACGAATACGCCGTCTGGCTTGACCAGTTGCTGCGGATGGAAGGCTATTCGCGCGCCGATGTCACTGCGGTGATGGTGGCAACGGTGGTGCCACGCGCGCTGCACAACCTGCAGGTGTTGAGCCAGAAATACTTCGGGGTCGAGGCGCTGGTCGCTGGCCGTACCCCGGTGGAATGGGGCATCGCGGTGAATGTCAACGAGCCGCGCGCGCTGGGGGCAGACCGGGCGGTGAACGCCATCGCGGCGCAGGCGCTGGAGGCGGGCGACAAGATCGTCATTTCCTTCGGCACGGCGACCACCTTCGATCATGTCGGTGCCGACGGGTCCTATCTTGGCGGGTCGATTGCGCCGGGGGTCAACCTCAGTCTCGATGCGCTGTACAACGCCGCCGCCATGCTGCCGCGCATCGGCATCGAGCCGCCGCCGCACGCCGGGGTGATCGGGCGCGACACGGTCGGGCAGATGCAGATCGGCATCTACTGGGGCTATGTCGGGCTGATCGAAGGCCTGCTGGCGCGGATGAAGGCCGAGATCGGCGCGCCGGTAAAGGTTATCGCCACCGGCGGCCTTGCCACCCTGTTCCAGCAGCACAGCCACTTGTTCGACCGGGTAGAGCCCGACCTGACCCTGACCGGCATCGCCCGGCTTTATCGCAAGAGTGTTCTCCCCGCATGACCCGTCCCGGTAACGAATTGCTGTTTTGCGCGCTGGGCGGTTCCGGCGAAATCGGCATGAACGTCAACCTCTATGGCTGCGAGGGCAGCTGGCTGATGGTCGACCTTGGCATGAGCTTTGGTGCGGCGGAATACCCCGGTACGGAACTGATGTTTGCCGACCTCGCCTTCATCGAGGAACGCCGCAAGGATCTGCTGGGCGTGGTGCTGACCCACGCGCACGAGGACCATATCGGCGCAGTGCCCTATTTCGCCGAGGAACTGGGCGTGCCGCTTTACGCCACACCCTTTACCGCGCGACTGGTGGCGGAAAAGCTGGCCGAGGCCGGGCTGACCCAGCAGGTTGACCTAAGGGTCATCAACCATTTCAACCAGTTCGATCTGGGGCCTTTCGGCATCCGCTATGTGCCACTGGCCCACTCGATTGCCGAGGGCAATGCGCTGGTGATCGAGACGCCCTATGGCCGGATCTTCCACACCGGCGACTGGAAGCTGGACGACGAGCCGCTGGTCGGCACTCCCGCTACGCCAGCCGAACTGACGCGCATCGGCGACGAGGGCGTGCTGGCGATGGTCTGCGATTCAACCAACGTCTTCAACCCCAACGCTTCAGGCTCGGAAGGCGCGGTGGCGCGCGGGCTGGAGGCGGAGGTCGCCCGTCACAAGGGCAAGCGGGTGCTGGTCACCACTTTTGCCAGCAATGTTGCGCGGTTGCAGACACTGGCGCGGGTGGCGCGGGCCACTGGGCGGCAACTGTGCGTCGCGGGCCGTTCGCTCGACCGGATCATCAAGGTTGCGCAGGCCAGTGGCTATCTGAAGGATATCGGCGAAATCATCGATGCCGAGCGGGCGATGGACCTGCCGCGCGGCGAAGTGCTGATTGTCGCCACCGGCGGGCAGGGCGAACCGCGCGCGGCGCTGGCCCGCATTGCCGACAAGAACCATCCGATTGCGCTGGAAGCGGGCGACGTGGTACTGTTCTCCAGCCGCCAGATCCCCGGCAACGAGCTGGCCATCGGCCGCATCCAGAACCAGCTGGCCGCGCGCAAGATCGATCTGATTACCGACCGGCAGGCAGAAATCCACGTTTCCGGCCACCCGGGGCGGCCTGAATTGCAGGCGCTTTACGGCTGGCTGCGGCCCGAGATTCTGGTGCCGGTCCACGGCGAGCTGCGCCACATGCGCGAACAGGCGCAATTGGGCCGGGACAGCGGAATCCGCCAGACGGTACTGCAAAAGAACGGCGATCTGGTGCGGCTGGCCCCCGGCAAACCGGGCAAGTTTGGCGAAGTGCGCGCCGGGCGGCTGGTGCTGGATGGCGACATCATCTCGCCCGCCGATGGCGAGGCGATTGCCATGCGGCGGCGGCTGGCCGCCAACGGTTTCGTGATGGTGGTGCTGGGCACGGCGGGCAAGGCCGGCCGTGCGGTGCGGGTCGACAGCGTTGGCTTGCCGCTGGTCGAAGATCATGCCGCCTTCATCGCCGAGGCCGAGGCCGACGTTCGCACCGCGCTGGGTAAGCTAAAGGGTGGCCGCGCGCGTGACACCGACGAGGTGATCGAGGCTGCGCGCCTCGCCGCCCGCCGCGCCGCGCGGCGCTGGTGCGGCAAGAGCCCGCAAGTGAAGGTGTTGATCATGGATGGACCAAGCCAATGAAGTTGACCTCGATTGTCTCGATCTACACGCTGTTCTGGGTGCTCAGCTGCTTTCTGGTGATGCCTTTCGGCATCCGCACCCATGCCGATGTTGCTGGCACTGCGGATGCGCAGGAGCGAGTGGTCGGCCAGGTTGAGAGCGCGCCGGTCAATTTCAGACCGCGCCTGATTGCGCTGCGTGCAGCGGTGCTGGCGCTGGTGCTGTTCTCGCTGCACTACCTAAACTACACCCGCCACTGGATTACCGCTCAGGCCATCGCTGCGGCGCTGCCGATGCCCACGATCGGGCAGTAAGGTCGGCCAGTAAGATCGCGGGGCTGCTAGTTCCGCAGCCGCTCGATCGCTTGGGCCAGCGCGACGTAGAGCTTGCCCATGTCGGATGACAGCAGCGTCACCCCCAGTGCATGGCCGTCGCGGGTCGAGAGCAGCTGGCGCAGCATTGCCTCGAAATCGTGGATGTAGCGGCTGACGTGGTCGGCAAAGGCGCTGTCGTCGGCATAAAGCTGCATCACCGCCTTGGCCTCCGCCGGGTCGAGCAGTCGCACCGCGCGGCGGGTGAAAATCCCCCGGTCACCGCGCAGATAGGCGGCCCAGGCGGTGTCTCCAACCTCGGCGTCGAGCGCCTTGGCAATGTCGATGGCGTTGGAATTGAGGCTTTCGGTTATCAGCGCAACGCGGCGGGCGAAGTCGTGATCGACCTGCTCCTCGGCGCGGTTGCGGGCGTGCTCGACCCGGCGCTCGAGGTTGCCGACCAGTTCGTCGACCTTGGTCAACTGGTTGCGCATCTGCACGGCGGCCTCGCGCGCCACGCCCGCGGCATGGGCCGCCGCCTGCTCGAGTTGCCCGGCGATGGCATCGGCCTGATGGCGCATCGCCTTTTCGATTGCTGCGCCGCCTTGATCACCCATCGCCTCGGCAAGTGCCGCCACGGTTCGCGCGCCGCCCTCGCGGGCTTCGGCAACCAGCCGTGCGGTCTGCTGGCGCAAATGGGCCAGCGCGGTATCGAGCTCAGCCTCGGTCCGCGTCGTAAGGCTGCTGGCTTCAGCTGACAGGGCAGTCAGCCGCGCGTCGAGCTCGGCTAGGGCCTCGCCATGCGCTTCTGCCCGCCCGGCGATACCTTCGTGCAAGGTGTTGAGGCGCGCGCCGGTGGCCGCCAGCTGTTCCTGCGTTGCCAGCACATAGGCCGACAGTGCCTCGCCCCCGGCCCGCGCATTTTCCACCGCACCGCCCAGGGCGATGGCCCGCCGCTCGATATCGGCCAGCCGCTCCTCGCCGTGGGCAATCGCGCGAGGCAGTTCCTCGCCCGAATGCTTGGCTCCGGCGCGGATCAGTTCGAGCAGGCGCACAGCGGCATCGGTAACGCCGCCCAGCGCGGTGCTGGTGTCGCCAAGCGCTGTGCGGGCCTCGGCCAACTGCGCGGTCAGCAGGGCCAAACGCCCGCTCATTTCCGCTCCGGTGGCAGTGCCAGCCCCGGCGATGGTGCCGATCCGGGCCTCGATTGCGGCCAGCCCGGCGTCGATACCGGCATGGGCTTCGGCCAGCCGCGCGGCGGCGGCGGCCTGTTCGGCATGGCGTGCGGCCAGTTCGTCGTCGAACCGGGCGAGGGCCATATGCTGGCCTTCGAGTACCCCGTGCAGCGCTGCACCCTGCCGCTCGACTGCGCCGACCCGGTCGGCATGCGCGGCATCGAGTGCGGCCAACCGCTCGCCAAATCCGCCCAGCGCGGCATCCAGCTCGGCCCGGGTGCTTGTAATCAGGCGTTCGGCGGCCTCGCCAAATTCGTTGAGGCGGTTGAAGCCGCCGATCAGGTCCTGCAACTGGGCATGGGCGGCACGCCCGGCGGTGCCGATGTTGTTGGTGACGTCCTTGGCGGCGCTGGCCAGCACCGGCAATTGTCCGCGCAGCCGCTCCATATTGTCGAGCGCCGCGCCCGAAACACTGCCGATTGCCTCGATCTGGGTTGAGTTGGCGTGGATCAGCGCCGCCAGCCGTTCGGCGTGCTGCGACAGCCGCTCGGTCGCCTGCCGGCCCAGCGCATCAAGGTCGCGCGCCTGCGCGGCGATGAATTCGCGCGCCAGGCTCAGTTCGCCATTGGTGCTGGCCAGCCGCGCTTCCAGTCGCGCGGATTCGGATTCGAGCCGGGCGGCGGCATCGGCAAAGCGCGCTGCCTCGCGCCGGCTGCTGCGCATTACCAGCAGCCACAGCACTGCCACCAGCACCACCGGCTGCGCCCAAAGGCCCACCCATCCGGTAGCCTGCGCCGGGCTGGCGCGCAGAATTTCGGCCTGATTGGCCCAGACGAACCAGCCGGTCCAGCCGCCGATCAGCAGCAGCCCCAGTGCAGGCGCAAGCAGCGGGGCCAGGCTGCGGCGGGGGCGCGGCGTATCGTCCCAATCTTCTGCCCAGCCATCGGCATAGTCGTCCTGCGTCGGCGCCCAGGCCTCTGTAGCGGGTGCGGGGGCGCTCGGGGCCTGCGGGGAAGGGGCCTCGGCACCATCCAGCGCGACGATCTTGCGGTTTCTCGACATGGAAAACCTCTAGCATGCGCGGCGCGTTGATAAACCCCGGATTAACTCCTTGGTGTTAGCCCTTTCATCATGGCCTATTTCGCTGGAGACCTCGACGCCACTCTCGCCGCCGCCGCTGGCGAGGACCCGGCCCTGTTCAACGAGCTGCGCGGGGCCTTTGTCGAGAGCCTGGCACGCCAACTGGACCTGCTGGGCCGCGCCCGCTGCGATGGGAATTGGCATGTTGCGGCAATGCGCCTGAAGGGCCTTGCCGCCAGTTTTCACGCCGATCCGCTGATCGTGCTGGCCGACGAAGCAGTCGATGCCGCACCCGGCGACCCGGTGGTGTTGCGCAAGCTGCGGCGCTTTCACGCTGAATTCGTCGCCGGCTGAGCGGCCGGCCAAGCCCCCCGATCACGCTTGCCGTGATGGCGGCACGGGCCTAGAACGCCGGACCACTGGTCCGGGAGAAGAGACCTGCGCGTCGCCCTCTTAACAATGTTGGAAAGCGCCGGGCAGCCCGGGGCGCCGCTGCGTGCGGGGCTCTCGCTGGGCGGGGTGGTGCTGGGGCGGCACCAACTGGCGCTGATGCTGGCGCTGGGGTGCCAGCGTGTGGTCTGCATTGCCGCGCGCGTCGATCCGGCGCTGATTGAATTGCAGCATCTGGCCGAGGAGGCTGGCGCCCGCTTTCACGTCGTGCCCGGCCCGCACGGCCTGCTTGGCACCGTAACCACCGCCGATGAGGTTGTTGCTCTGGCCGACGGATTGTTGGCCTGGCCGGAAAGCGCCCGTGCGCTGATCGAGGCTGGCCCCGCCGTGCTGGTGCAACCGGCAGAGGCCGGGCTGGCTGCTGGTTTCGAGCGGATCGATGCCGACCATGCCGCCGCCGGGGCGCTGCGCATTCCCGGTCGGCTGGTCGAGCGGCTGGCCGACCTGCCGCCCGATGTCGATGCCTTCGCCGCGCTCCAGCGAATCGCCTGGCAGGCCGGGATTCCGGCGCGACCGCTGCCCGACGGGCTGGTCGCCGGCGGCCGCTGGCAATTGCTGCACGATGATGCCGCAGCGCAGGCCGCCGAGGCGCAATGGGTCGCCGCTTACAGCGCTGCAGCGGGCAGCGAATGGCCCAGCCGGTCCTTGGCGCGCTGGCTGGTGCGGCGCTATGGCCCAACCCTGCTTCATGCCGGCAGCGGGGCTGGCGCGGTCGCTCTCGCGGCATTGGTCGTCTCACTGCTGGCCCTGGCGGCACGCGGCTTTGCGCTCGCTTCGGTCGGGTTCATGCTGGCTGCCTTAGCGGCACTGATGTTCGAGCTGGTCGGGCTGATCGCCGGGGTTGAGGCCCGCGCGAGGCTCGAGGCGCCGCGCCTCAGCCTCACGGTGCTGGCCGGCGGCTGGGCGGGCGATCTGCTGCTGCTGGTGCTGGCCGCGGCGGCTATGCCCCCGCTGCCCGGCACCGGGCTGCCCGGGCGGCTGTTCGCGCCGCTGATGCTGCTCGGCACCTTGCGACTGGTCGGCGCGGTGGCGACCCAGCACTGGGCGGTGTGGCTGGGCGACCGGGTGCTGCTGGCGTTGGCGCTGGCGCTGGCCGCGTATTTCGGCCTTGCCCCGCACCTGATTGCCATTGCTGCGCTGGTGGTGCTGGCGGCCGGATTGGCCTCGGTTGGCGGGGCCCGCCAAGGCTAACGCGGGTTTAACCTCGATCTGCTAGGCCCACCGGATGATGACGCGCCCTGCTGATCCGAAGCCTGCGGACTCGGCCGAATCCGAACTGCGCCTCGCCTTGGCGCGGGACGATGCGGCTGTGGCCGGGGTCGGCCCGGTGCTGCGGCATCTGCTGGTAGCGGACGAACCGGCGCTGTTTTCCGAAGAGGTTGTTGCCCGGGTTCGCGCCGCGCTGACCGATCTGTCGGGGCAGTTGTGCCATGCCGTAACGGTCGCCCACGGCCTTGATGCTCCGCTGCCACCCGAAGATCCCGCCGTCGCCCGGCTGGTCCGTGCGCTGGCCGAGGTGCCGGGCATGCTGGCCCATGTTCACGCGCTGGCGCTGGAGGCGCAATTGGCCGCTGCCTTGCAGGCGCGAATCGGGCTTGATCCGGTGCTGTCGCCGCTGGTGCAAGCACTCGTCGCTTCCGACCAGCAGCGCACGGCCGCCGATGCGATGCATTTCCTTGCCGCTCAGGCCCGCCTGCACCGCCAGATCGGAACGATGCACCTGCCGCTGGGCGAGCTGCCGCCTGAATTGCTGCATGGCGCGCTGGAGGCACTGCGCGAGACGCTGGGCGGGGCCGGGGGCACGCTGCACCCGGATTTTGCCGCCTGCGCCGAACCAGCGGCCGAGGCGATCCGGGCCCGTTATGACGAGCGGGCGAGCCGTGCAGGGCTGGCAGCGCGGCTGGTGACCGGGCTGGGCGGTGGCTTGATTGCCGCACTGCAATTGCCGCATGCCGGGGTGGCGTTGTTCGCCAGCGCGCTTTCTTTGGCCTGTCAGCAGGATCGTGCCGGGGTGGTGCTGGCGATGCAGGGCGGACAGCACCTGCGGCTGGCGCTGATGCTGCGTGCCGCCGGGCTGCGCACCGCTGCGGTGAACGAAAATCTTGCCGCGCTTGACGCCCCGCCCGCGCCCGATGCGCTGGGCCGGCTCGACGCCGCGCGCGCTGCACGCCTGCTGGCGGGGGCCTAGCGGTGTCCGCCGCTTCCGCCCCGGCCGAACTTGGCGCGCGCACCGATGCCGCCGGGCGTCTGTTGGCTGCGGCCGAGCCGCTGGCCGCCTTGCAATTGCGCTGCGGCGGTACGCTGCCCGGTCCGATTGCCATTCCCGACCTTGCCGAACTGGTCGCCCGCGCGGGGGCCTATCGCCTGCGCCTCGCCCGTCCGATTGCGGCCGAGGATGGGCACGAGGCAGTGCGTGCTTGGGTCGAGGTGGTGCCGGAAATGGATTCCGCCGGGGCCTTTGCCGGCTGCCGCCTCACCCTTGCCCACTGGCAGACCGCGCCGCTGCCCGCTGAAGATGCCGAGGCGCTGGTCAGCCGCCATGCCGAGATCGACCGGGCGCTGGCTGAACTGACCGCGCGGCTGGATGCCCGGCAATGCCTGCTCGCGGTCGAGGCCGAGGGCGAGGACTTGGCCGCTGCCTTGGCGACGATGCGCGGGGGGATCGGCCGGCCGTGGACCGATTTTGTCGCGATTGCCGGCGATATCCACCGCCAGCCGCTGCACTGGCGGCTGCTGGATGGCGCCGAACTGACTTTGCCCGGCTCGGCGCGTCATTGGCGCGCGCGGCTGTTCCCGCATGGCCTGCCCGGTGGGGAACCGGCGGGGTTCGAGCTGTGCCTGACCTCGGACGAGGCCCCGCCCGAGGGGCTGCCCGAAGTCCCCACACTGTCGGGCGAGCGGCTCGTCGGGCGCGATCTGGCCCCGGTGCTGCGCCAGCCGATTGCCCGGATCATCGCCAATGCCGAGACGATCCGCGCGCGCATGGCGGGGCCGCTGGCCGACGAATATGCCCAATATGCCCGCGATATTGCGCAAGCTGGCGAGCACCTGCTGTCACTGGTCGACGACCTCGCCGACCTTGAGGTTATCGAGAGCGAGCAATTCGCCACTGCGCCCGATGCGATTGACCTTGCCGATGTGGCCCGGCGCGCGGCGGGCATTCTGGCGGTGCGCGCGCGCGACCGGCGGATCAGCATCGCCGCGCCCGATCAGGCTGCCCGGTTGCCCGCCACGGCCGAATTCCGTCGGGTACTGCAAATTCTGCTCAATCTGGTCGGCAATGCCATCCGCTATGCCCCCGAGGGGACGCGGATCGCGATCGAACTGTCGCACGTGGGGGGCGAGGCGCGGATTACCGTGGCCGATGAAGGCCCCGGCCTGCGCCTCGAACAGGCGGCGCGGGTATTCGACAAGTTCGAGCGGCTGGGCCGCAGCGGCGATGGCGGATCGGGCCTTGGCCTCTACATCTCGCGGCGGCTGGCACGCGCGATGGGCGGCGATCTGGTTGTTGAAAGCACCGCCGGGCAGGGGGCACGGTTTACGCTGGGCGTTCCGGCAGGCTAAGGCTGTCCCGCAACAGGCTTGGCGGGGCAGGGCATGAAACTCGACGGATTTCTGCTGGCAATTATCGGCGCGGTTCTGCTGGCCTTGCTGGCGCCGGGGTTGGGCCTGCCCGATGGGCCGCTGCATCTGGGGCTGCTGACCCGCGGTGGCATTGCGCTGGTGTTCTTCCTCCACGGTGCGAACCTGTCGCCTGCAGCCCTCCGCGCCGGGGCGAGCAATTGGCCGGTGCATCTGGTGGTGCAGCTGACGACTTATGCGCTGTTTCCGGCGATTGGTTTTGCGCTCTATTTCGGGCTTGCCCCGTGGCTGGGGGCGGAGGCGCGGCTGGGGGTGTTTTTCCTCTGCGCGCTTTCCTCGACGATTTCCTCATCGGTGGCGATGACCAGCCTGGCGCGCGGCAATGTTGCGGCGGCGGTGTTCGATGCCTCGCTCTCCGGCATTCTGGGCATGGTGATTACCCCGGCGCTGGTCGCGCTGATCGTCTCGGTCGAGGGGCGGGGGATCGCGCTGTTGCCGGCGATCCGCGATGTGATGGAGACGCTGCTGGTGCCGTTCGGGGCCGGGCAGCTGCTGCGCGGGGTGATCGCCCCGCTGCTGGCGGCGCGCAAGCCGCTGGTCAATCTGCTCGATCGGGGGGTGATCGTGCTGATCGTCTATTCGGCTTTCTGCGAATCAACTGCCTCGGGGCTGTGGCATAGCCAGTCGCCGCTGGTGATCGCCGCCATCGGGCTGATCGCCGCCGGCCTGCTGGCGCTGGTGCTGGTGGTGACCACTGTGGTGGCCCGCGCGCTGCGATTCCCGCTGGCCGACGAGGTGGCGACGGTATTCTGCGGCTCGAAGAAAAGCCTTGCCAATGGCGCGCCGATTGCCCGCGTGCTGTTCGCTGGCAGCCCGGCGCTAGGGATGATTATGCTGCCGCTGCTGCTGTACCACCAGCTGCAACTGGTGGTCTGCGCGGTGCTGGCGCGGCGCTATGCCGTGCGGATCGGGGCGGGGGAGGGCTGAGCCACTCCCCCGATAGGCCTCAGCGCTGGCTGAGCGGCACGTAATCGCGCTGCGTCGGGCCGGTGTAGAGCTGGCCCAGCCGATTTCTTTCGAGAAATCGGCCAGACTTGAACTCCGCGCCTTTCCCGACGTCTCAGCGCTGGCTGAGCGGCACGTAATCGCGCTGCGTCGGGCCGGTGTAGAGCTGGCGCGGCCGGCCGATCTTCTGGCCGGGATCGCTGATCATTTCGTTCCATTGCGCGACCCAGCCGACGGTGCGGGCGAGCGCGAACAGCGCAGTGAACATCGTGGTCGGGAAGCCGATCGCCGAGAGGATGATCCCCGAGTAGAAATCGACGTTGGGGAACAGCTTCTTCTCGACGAAATAGGGGTCGTTGAGCGCGATCTCTTCCAGCCGCAGCGCGGTTTCGAACAGCGGATTGTCGACCTTCAGCGCATCGAACACCTCGCGCACGGTCTTCTGCATCACGGTCGCGCGCGGGTCGTAGTTCTTGTAGACCCGGTGGCCGAAGCCCATCAGGCGGAACGGATCGTTCTTGTCCTTCGCCCGCTCGATATAGTGCGGGATGCGGTCGGGCGTGCCGATTTCCTGCAGCATGTTGAGCGCGGCTTCGTTGGCGCCGCCGTGCGCCGGGCCCCACAGGCAGGCGATGCCGGCCGCGATGCAGGCGAAGGGATTGGCGCCCGAGGAACCGGCAAGGCGCACCGTGCTGGTGCTGGCGTTCTGTTCGTGATCGGCGTGGAGGATGAAAATCCGGTCCATCGCGCGCTCAACCGCGGGCACCACCTCGTACTCCTCGGCGGGGACGCCGAAGGTCATCCGCAGGAAGTTGGCGGAATAGGACAGGTCGTTGCGCGGATAGACGAAGGGCTGGCCGACCGAATACTTGTAGGCCATCGCCGCAATCGTCGGGATTTTGGCGATCAGGCGGTGCGCGCTGATCTTGCGCTGCTCCGGGTCGCCGATGTCGGTCGAATCCGGATAGAAGGCGGACAGTGCGCCGACCACGCCGCACATCACCGCCATCGGGTGCGCATCGCGGCGGAAGCCGCTGAGGAAGCTGGCCAGCTGCTCGTGCACCATGGTGTGGCGGCTGATGGTATAAGTGAACTTGTCCAGCTCGCTCTGGTTGGGCAGCTCGCCGTTCAGCAGCAGGTAGCAGGTTTCAAGGTAGGTCGAGTTTTCCGCCAGCTGGCCAATCGGGTAGCCGCGGTGCAGCAGTACGCCCTCGTCACCATCAATATAGGTCAGCGCGCTTTCGCAGCTGGCCGTGCTGGTGAAGCCGGGGTCGTAAGTGAACATCCCCGTCTGGCCATAGAGCTTGCGGATGTCGATCACGTCGGGCCCGACCGAGCCCTTCAGCACCGCCATCTCGGTTTCTTTGCCGCCAGCGGCCAGCTTTGCGATATCGCTCACCATCAGTACTCCTGTCTTATGCCCCCGCCGTGGGTGCGCTGGCCTGGGCGGTGATCCGCGCCAGGCTTTCATCGCGACCCAACAGCACCAATACGTCGAAAATCCCCGGGCTGGTTACCGTTCCGGTCAAAGCCGCGCGCAAGGGCTGCGCCAGCTTGCCCAGGCCAAGCCCCAGCTCCTCGGCCAATAGCTTCAGACTGGCTTCTAACGTCTCAATTGTCCACTCCGATTCGCCCCCTAGCCGGGTGGCCAAAAGGGCAAGCAGCCCGCGCGCATCGCTGGTCAGCAAGGCTTCTGCCTTGGCGTCGATCGTCAGCGGGCGGACGGCGAACAGGAAGGTGGTGCTGGTGGCCAGCTCGTTCAGGTCACGCGCCCGTACCTTCAGCACCGGCATGGCCCGCACCAGCAGGTCCATGCCGAACGGCTGGGCGATGCGCGGCGCGATCAGCCGGGCCAGCCGCGTGTCATCGGCTTCGCGCAGATAATGTGCATTAAGGTTGAGCAGTTTGGCCATGTCGAAGCGCGAAGCACCCTTGTTGACATGGTCGATGTCGAACCATTCCACCGCCTGTTCGCGGGTGATGATCTCGTCGTCGCCGTGGCCCCAACCCAGCCGTAGCAGATAGTTGAACACCGCCTCGGGCAGCAGCCCCATCTCGTCGCGATAGGCATCGACGCCCAGCGCGCCATGCCGCTTGGAGAGCTTGGCCCCGTCGGCACCGTGGATCAGCGGGATGTGGCCATAGGCGGGGTCAGGCCAGCCCCCCTCGATCCCGTGCATCGCGCGGATGATGCACAGCTGGCGGAAGGCGTTGTTGATGTGGTCATCGCCGCGGATCACGTGGGTAATGCCCATGTCGTGGTCGTCGACCACCACCGCCAACATATAAGTCGGCGTGCCGTCGGATCGCAGCAGGACGAAATCGTCGAGCTCGGCATTGCTGACGGTAATGTCGCCCTGCACAAGGTCGGGAATCGTTGTCGCCCCATCGCGCGGGGCCTTGATCCGCACCACAAAGGGCACCTCGGCCGGCGCGCTGGCCGGATCGGCATCGCGCCACTCGCTCTCAAGGCGGAAGGGGCGGCGCTCGGCCTGCGCCTGTTCGCGCCGCGCGGTCAGCTCCGCAGGGGTCAGATAACAGCGATAGGCATGGCCGGCGTCCAGCAGCTGCTGAGCCACGGCGGCATGCCGGTCGGAACGGGCAAACTGGAACGTTGCCGGCTCGTCACCCATCAGGCCCAGCCAGTCGAGACCGTCGAAAATCGCGGCAATTGCCGGTTCGGTCGAGCGCGCACGGTCGGTGTCCTCGATCCGCAGCAGGTATTTGCCGCCGTGGTGGCGTGCAAACAGCCAGTTGAACAGCGCAGTGCGCGCGCCGCCGATATGCAAGTAGCCGGTGGGCGAGGGGGCAAAACGGGTAACGACCGGGACCGCGCCCGTCGCTCCGCCAAGCTTGCCCGCACTTGCCATCCCCGGATCCTTCCTGTCCTATGCCCACCATGGGAAGCCAGACCGCGCCTGACCCCGGCCCTGCCGCACCCGCTGTTGCGAGTGGGGGCGAGGCCGCCATTCCGGCGCGGTCCTACCCGATAGTCGCTGCAATGCAACATGGGATTTGGCGCAGCCGCTCCGCCATGTCCAGTGCCGCTGATATGGCCGAGACTTTTCTGCACGAGGCCGGGTTCGACCGGGGCCCGTGGCTGGCTGTGGCCTATGGCGTGGGGATCGCCGGATGGTTCGTGCTGGCCAACCGCTGGCAGTGGCTGGCGCTGCTGGCCGGCGGGCTGGGG
>Ga0007815_1000318_pt1 | contig 15433 bp, 14 predicted proteins | sample CryBogCBE02Aug09_FD_71212 | JGI IMG/M metagenome (GOLD analysis project Ga0007815, IMG submission 71212) | Freshwater microbial communities from Crystal Bog, Wisconsin, USA - CBE02Aug09 | ecosystem: Environmental > Aquatic > Freshwater > Lake | place: Crystal Bog, Wisconsin, USA | collected...
TGACGTGGGATCAGACTCAGCCGAGGACTTTTCAACCCACTGGTACCTCACGTGCTGGCGCTCATGCCCGTAAGCCCAAGCCCGCAAGCTCAAGCCCGCGCTTAGTGATCAGGGCCCGTGACCATGGCCCGTGACCACGCCCGGAAGCCGTGCACGGAAGCCGCGCACGTAGTCCACGCGCTTAGTCCACGCACGTAGTCCACGCACGTAGTCCACGCACGTAGTCCACGCACGTAGTCCACGCACGTAGTCCACGCATGTAGTCCACGCATGTAGTCCACAGGTCAAAGTTGTCCACAGCGATTCTTTCTTGATGCCCGCTTTGTCAGTGTGAGTTGTTTGCTTCATACATGGAGAGAGTCACAGGTAGCGAGCATTGGATTATTCCCAGCACTGAGGTTTACGTTCACGACGATGTGCGAACCACACGAACAAGTGGGGATAATGACATTGAATCAGAAGCTCTACGTAATTCGGAATTAGTGAATTACGAAGAGTTTGGTCCGCTAGCTCACTTGATGGCCGATCCAACAATTGAAGAGGTGTGGATTAATTCACCGCATCGTGTCTTCATCGCCCGAGCAGGCGTAAGTCAACTGACGAATGTCGTGATGAGTTCTCAAGGCGTGAGGGACCTTGTGGAGCGCCTGCTCATGTGGGGAGGTCGGCGACTTGATCTTTCGCACCCATTCGTGGATGCGCGCCTTCCTGATGGAAGTCGCCTACATGTAGCCATACCCGAAGTTACTGCCACACACTGGGCAGTGAATATTCGTAAACATTTGATCAGAGAGAAATCATTATCGGATTTGGCGGATCTGGGAGTCATGACTCAGGAAATGGCGACATTTTTGCAACAAGCTGTCGCAAGTGGTCTCAACATCTTGGTGAGTGGATCTACCCAAGCCGGCAAAACCACACTACTTAATGCGCTTGTAAGTGCGACCCCTAATCATCTAAGAGTAGTAACGATTGAGGAAGTATTCGAGTTAAAACCACGACTTCCAGATTGCATCGCGTTACAGACTCGACCTGCAAATTTGCAAGGTGAGGGAGAAATTCCGCTCCGCAAATTGATAAAAGAAGCTCTCCGGATGCGACCATCTCAGTTGGTCGTTGGCGAGATTCGTGAGGCGGAAGCCTTGGACTTACTTATCGCACTTAATTCTGGTCTACCAGGAATGGCAACCATTCACGCCAACTCAGCGCGCGACGCGATTGCAAAATTACAGACTTTGCCACTTCTTGCGGGCGGAAATATCTCATACGAATTCGTGGCTCCTATTGTGGCTTCAACGATCAATATTGTGGTTCACACGACAATTCTTCGTTCTACTGGCGCTCGACATATTTCAGAGATAGCTCATGTGACAGGGAGAACCGAGAATGATCGAGTTGAAGTTGAACCGCTCTTCACATTTGATGGAGAAACTTATCAACGCGGCCTTCTTGATCCTTTTAGACTTGTTGATTCGGAGAATCTTCGCGAGCAAAGCGCAACTTCAGGTAGACCTACATCGGTCGTCATGCGTGAAGAAGAGGCGTTTGCGAAGGAGTTTGGGCTCGTTGCGCCGCGTGAACAATCGTTAGCTCCCAGGGAGAGTCACTCCTCAGCGCCAAGTGAGCATTCGTTGATTCCAAGGGAGAGTCGTTCGTTAGTGCGACGCGAGCAGTCGTTGGTTCCTGGAGAGAGTCGTTCGATAGTGCGACACGAGCAATCGTTAATTTCCAACGAGAGCAGGTTCACTAATTCTTACCAGGTAGGAGAAATTGCAACACAACCAGTTACCGATTCGGCGCTGCCGGCTGAATATTTCCCTGAGACCGTTGTCAAATCCGAACGGAGGCTGATTTCTCGAGCTTCAGTTTTTGAAGCTGCGTCCACTCAAGGCCAACAAACACCGCAAGGCCAACAAACACCGCAAGGCCAACTAGCACCGCAAGGCCAACTAGCACCGCAAGGCCAGCCTCCAGTACAACGACCTTGGATTTTGCCTGATAACGGGCGACATCGATGAAGATCCTCGAAACCGATGAATTCGGCCGAGTTCAAGCACTGCCCATTCACATTATTTTTTCGGGTTTCTTCTGTTTTCTGGTCGCTCTGCTTGGAGTGAATTCCACTCGCTTAGCTCTCCCGTTTGCCCTCTTCGGCGCCACCATTCCACTAATAGTGGCTAAGCGAATAAACGAAAAACGAAGAGCACTACTCGCCACAATCTGGCCAGAACTCATCGATCACATGATTTCAGGCTTGCGAGCTGGTCTCTCAATTGCAGAAACCATTTGCTCGTTGGGTCATCGAGGTCCAGAAGAGTCGCGCAGCATTTTTCTCGAAGTTGAAACCCGCCTAAAAGCGGGTGATGACCTCACGGTTGTATTCGCGTGGATGAAGGAAATCTTCAACAATCCAATCGCCGATCAAGTTTGCGAGGTATTGGATTTCGCCCGAGGAGCGGGAAGTCGAGATACTTCGTTGACGCTAAGAACCCTGGGCGATTTTATTCGCGGCGATATAGCAGTTCGCGGAGAGGTTCAGGCGAAGCTCGGTTGGGTCAAAAATTCAGCTGTGGTTGCTGCTATTGCGCCGTGGATTCTGCTCTTGATTTTGTCGGCCCAACCCACAACCGTTGCTGCATTTTCAACACCCACTGGATTCTTGATTCTTGCTATGGGTGTCATGCTTAGTGGAATCGCATACCTATGGATGAGCAAGGTCGGAAGAATTCCAGAGATCCCCAGAATTTTTGCGGGCAGCGACCTTGTCACGTTGGAAGATAGGCGAACAAGTAATCGAAAAATTAACGTAATTGCTGGTGATCGAACGATGCCAAGCAATCGAACGATGCCAAGCGATATCACTATTGAAAAACCGATATTGAGAAAAATTCAGAATCGCCAGAATCTTGCAGCAAGTCGACTTGGTTTTAAAAAATGAGGGCATTTGCAATATACGTGCTAGCTCTTCCAATAATTGCTTTTGCGATCAATGAGTTGTGGGAGGAGTTTAGTTTCGAATTCCATAAAGGCTATGGCGAGTTTAGGTATAAACAAGCGTCAAAAAAGAGTCGTGGAATTGTCGAACTAGAGTTCCCGATGATCGTTGAGCTCTTTGCCATTCTTTTATCCGCAAACGTCAGCCCAGCTACAGCATTATCGAGAATAAGCGAGCGAGCGAGTGGAGAATTTGCTGGTGTCTTGCGGGATGCTGTTAAAGACATTCAGCACGGTGCAAATTTCGGCCAGGCGCTTGACATGTTAAGCGAAAGAGTTGCTTCGCCTATTGTTCGTCGATTTTGCGATTCGTTAATGATTGCAGTGGAACGAGGATCGCCTCTGCTGGAAGTGGTCGGAAGGCAGGTCGAAGAAGTTCGACAAGCACAACGTACTTCTCTGCTTGAAGCATCCGGCAAAGCTGAAATTGGATTAATGATTCCCGTGGTTTTCCTGATTCTGCCGATATCCGTCTTGTTTGCGCTATGGCCTTCTTACTTTTCTTTGGGTAGAGCCGTGGGCCTATGAAATTCTAAAACAAAGCTGGTTAGGTAGATCGGAGCTAGCCGCATCACGCCAACGAGAGGATCGAGAACTTCGAAAGCAGCGAAAGCATCGAGAACTTCGATGTGATCCCACAATCTTTAAGCAAACGTTGTTAAAACCATCACTGAATATAAGCAAATCTAGGAGGCCACAATGAATTCACCAGTACACACGATGATGCGAGTTATGAAGCCAGGCGTTTCAAACGGGTTAGCACGGGGCATTGCGAGGGGAGTGGTGCCAGGCGTTGCGAAGGGAGTCGCGCGGGACATTGCGAAGGGAGTCGCGCGGGACATTGCGAAGGGAGTTGCGCGGGGGTTAAGTCTGGCACTTACCTTCACTTCAAAGTTAGAAAAATTGTGCAAAGAAGTACCGATCAATGCGGCGTGCAGGTTGAACAATCAATGGAGAGTTAACTGGAAAAGCTTGTCGCGCACTCTCTCGGATGAACGAGGGGATGTACCAGGTTGGGTTCTTGTTGTTTTAATGACGACAGGGCTTGTAACTGGCATTTGGACTCTTGCTGCTCCTGAAATTGAGCAGATTCTTCGAACTTCACTCTCTTCTATGAACGGCATTCGATGATTTGCTCAACGACTCGCCCGACTGTTCACTCAACGACTCGTCCAATAGTTTGTTCAACGATTCATCCGATTGTTCGCACTCTGAGATCTGAAAAGGGAAATGTTGAGAGCGCGCTAACGTTGATCCCGCTCATGATTCTCTTCTTAAGCGTTCTTCAGGTTGGGGTCGGGGTTTACGGCCGAATCACTGCAGATGCCATCACTCAAGGCAGTGTTGCTAGGCAAGCCATGGGGGTCGCTAGTGCCGCAATTGTTGCGGAGGGAAGCGGGCAGGGAAATACCTCCGGGGGCTCCAGCAATGTGCAGGGTGGTAACTCGGGGAATACAGCCGATAGCTCGAATTCGAGCAACAGTACGTTGAGTGAACTTCTTAGTGTTGGAAGTGTGGTCGCAGTCCCGTTGCCTGGCGGGGGATCAATGGATATCGCTCACTCGTCCAATTCAATCCCAGCAATTTCTCCGCTGATGCCAAACTCTGATGCAATCTCGAGCGTAGGGATAGCTGTTCAAGAATGATCAAAGGAACTGCGACAACCAACTCGACCGTATTGCTCACAGTCATCAATGCCACTACCCCGATCAATGCCACTACACCGATCAATGCCACTACCCCGATCAATGCCAGCTGGATCCCAAGCGCTCATGGAGTTGTCACCCGGTGAATGTGTATGAAGATGTTTTGCGATCTGAGGATGGAAGCGCAATTGTCGAATTCGTAATTCTTGCTATCCCGCTTTTCCTGCCTTTGGTCATATATCTAACTTCGATTCATCAGTCAGCAACCGTTCAATCTGATTTGCTCATCTTGGCACGGCAGAGCGCTAGGGCCTATGTGACGAGTCCTAGTTCGGATTACGTAGAGTCACGTTTAAATGTGGTGCTAGATGCGTTTTCTCAACAAGTATTGAGCAAGCAGGGCATTTTGGAAGTGCCCTCGCTTACTGTGTCTTGCGAATCTGACCCGTGTTTGACTCCAAATTCACAAGTAAAAGTGGTCGCCACACTCATGTCCCCTGCACGGTCTTTCTCTGGGATTCTCAGATTCTTGGCTATACCGGCTCAGGTATTTTCGGCTTCTGATGTTCAAGTGGTGGATGCGTGGCGATAAGCAGCGGCGATATGGATGGTGCGGTTCGCGACGAGACTGGAAGTCTTTCAGTGCTGATAATCGCACTATTTCTGATTGTTCTAATATTTTCACTCAATCTAATCAATATCACTGACGCCTTTGTGGCTAAGAGAGAACTTGTAAACGTTGGGGAAGTAGCACTATCTCAGGCAGCCCATACATTGTCGCTCGATCGATATTACGCAGGAGATCGCACTGCCGATGATTCCGCAGGTGACGGCCAGGTTTACCGAGTTCCGATTGATTGCGACGTAGCCTCGCTAATTTTTAGTCACGCAATAAGTACTGCACAGCTCCGAGGTTCAACGATAACCATTTCAAGTTGGCAATGCGAAAATGATGAAATAACTGTCGGGCTCACATCCAGCATCTCTAGTGCCGTACGACTTCCTCTCAACATGAACTCATCTCGAGAAGAAATTGCTGTTTCAATGTCGGCTACATCGATTTTGGGAGGAATTCGCTAATCCTGCACCTGAAAATGATTTACGCGGGTCGATTGCCAACGCTTCGACCAGAAAATGATTTACGCGGGTTGACCCTTGTTCGTGTAGGTGTAAATATGGCTGATTAATAGCCATGAGTCAGCCGCCAGTTGGCAGGGCGATAGCTGCAACTTGGTCGAGTGATTTATCGAACCTCTTCGTGAAACCCTATACTCTGGTCCCATGGCAGCGCGTGAGTACCTTCTCGAAGTTAAAGCGCTGGATGCAACGCTGGTGAGCATTGAGAAAGTGCTTGACCTGCCAAAACTTAATGCGGATGCTGCTTCCCTTGAAGCCGAAGCAAGTGCACCGGACCTTTGGGACGATCCCGATAAGGCTCAAGTTGTTACGAGCAAGCTATCGCGTGTGCAGGCAACACTGAATCGAGTGACTGGAATCCGCCGCCGCTTGGAAGATATTCCCGTTCTTCTGGAATTAGCTCAAGAAGAGGGCGACGATAAGGCCCTTGCCGACATGGCCCATGAGTTAGACGATGTAACCAAGTCGATTCGTGACCTAGAAGTTCAAACTCTACTCAGCGGTGAATACGATGAACGTGATGCACTCGTAACAATTCGATCCGAAGCCGGTGGGGTAGAGGCCGCTGACTGGGCTGAAATGTTGATGCGCATGTATCTTCGATATTGTGAAAGGCATTCATATAAAGTCGATGTCCTAGAAACTTCCTACGCCGAAGAGGCTGGCATCAAGTCAACAACTTTTAGAGTGAGTGCTCCTTACGCTTACGGAACTCTCTCGGTGGAGCAGGGAACTCACCGTCTTGTGAGAATTTCTCCATTTGATAGCCAGAGTCGCAGACACACATCTTTCGCGGGTGTGGAAGTAGTGCCTGTTGTCGAACAGAGCGATCACCTAGAAGTAGATGAAAAAGAGATTCGTGTAGATGTGTATCGCTCTTCTGGACCTGGCGGTCAAGGAGTGAACACCACCGACTCCGCCGTTCGTATTACCCACATTCCAACCGGGATTGTTGTTTCGTGTCAGAACGAACGTTCGCAGATCCAGAACAAGGCAACCGCTATGGCGGTCTTGGCCTCGAAACTTCTTGAGCGTCGTCGCCAAGAAGAGCGAGCCCGCATCGATGCGCTCAAGGGCGACAACTCGGGTTCATGGGGTAATCAGATGCGCTCCTATGTTCTTGCTCCGTATCAAATGGTGAAAGACCTTCGAACTGACTATGAAGTAGGTAATCCAGCCGGAGTTCTCGATGGTGATCTCGATGGATTCATCGAAGCTGGAATTCGCTGGCGCATGAGTAGAGAACGCTCCGAATAGAGCTGCTTTCCTGCAGGGTGCGTGAAAAACTCACGGATCTGAATACTCCGACGATTGAGCAACCGACGACTCGGAGCGCTATGACCGGCACAGCTTGCTTCCTTCCCGCTGAAAAGTAGAACAAGTCGCTCTCCGCTTGCGTGGGTGGGTAGAAACTTGCTCTGCGCTTGCGTGGGTGGGTAGAAACTTGCTCTGCGCTTGCGTGGGTGGGTAGAAACTTGCTCTCTGATTTCCGATTTATGTGGATTTTCACAGGCTCAAAGGTGTGTAAACCGCGTGCGGAGAGCCAGATCTAACTAAACTGCGGCGGTGATTAAATTTGAGAACGTCACCAAGCTCTATCCAAAGCAAGAGCGTCCCGCTCTGGATGGGGTTGATTTGGAGATCACCAAGGGTGAATTCGTCTTTTTAGTCGGCCTCTCCGGCTCCGGAAAATCCACCTTCCTTCGCCTCGTGCTTCGGGAGGAGCACCCAACTTCGGGCAACATCATTGTTGCTGGCAAGGAATTGGGAACACTCTCTGCTCACAAGGTGCCTGAGCTGCGCCGTCAGGTTGGAACCGTGTTTCAGGACTTCCGACTCTTGCCGAACAAAACCGTTGCAGAGAACGTAGCTTTCACGCTCCACGTCTTGGGCTACTCCCAAAAAGAAATTAATCGTGAAGTCCCTGAGGTTCTTGAGCTAGTCGGCTTAGAAGAGAAGGCAGACCGTCGCCCCGGCGAGCTCTCTGGTGGTGAGCAGCAGCGCGTAGCGATCGCTCGCGCGTACGTGAGTCGTCCGATGATTCTCATCGCCGATGAGCCAACTGGAAACCTTGATCCAGCAACAAGTATCGGAATTATGAAACTTTTAGATCGGATTAACCGCGAGGGAACGACCGTCGTGATGGCAACCCACGATTCAACAATTGTGGATCAGATGCGAAAGCGAGTCATTGAACTTGAAGGCGGCCATGTGATCCGCGACCAAGTCCGCGGTGTTTACGGGTACACGGGCTGACGCCAAGTCGTATAGAAGCGTAAGTCAAGCAAGTTTTGTCTAAGCAGTAAGCAGTAAGCAGTAAGCAGTAAGCAGTAAGCAGTAAGCAGTAAGCAGTAAGCAGTAAGCAAACTGAATAACGAGTTACAGAAGATAATCAAAGGAGTCAAAAATGCGCGCAGGTTTCGTACTGAGTGAAGTCCGTATTGGACTACGCCGCAACATGACCATGACCTTTGCTGTAATCGTTACCGTTGCTATCTCTCTCACCTTGCTCGGAGTTGGCTTGCTTGCCAATTCACAAGTTCGAGTGATGAAGGATTATTGGTACGACAAGATTGAAGTCTCAGTATTCCTCTGCGGCGCACTTTCAGAATCACCGTCGTGCGCTGGTGGACCAGTAACCGCAGCCCAGCGTGCTTCCATTCAAAGCGACCTGCAGGCTCTGCCAGTTGTGCAGAATGTTTATTACGAGTCACAGGCTGAGGCATATCAACATTTCCAAGATCAATTTAAGGGCTCAGCAATCGCACAAAATGTCACCGCTGATCAACTTCCGGAGAGTTTCCGAGTAAAGCTCAAGGATCCAACCCAATTTGCCGTTGTTCAAAGCGCATTTGCTGGACGTCCCGGTGTCGATACTGTTCAGGACGAACGACTAATTCTTGATAAGTTCTTCAAGCTACTTGGGGTTTTGCGCGATGGTGCTTTGTTGGTAGGAATTGCCAGCATCCTGACTGCGATGTTGCTTATTAGCAATACTTTGCGGCTGGCTGCTCATAATCGTCGCAGAGAGACTGGAGTGATGAAGCTCGTTGGAGCATCCTCATTCTCGATCCAACTTCCATTCCTGCTCGAGGGGTTAATTGCCGCAATCGTCGGATGGGGCATTTCAACTGGATTACTCTCGGGCTTCAAGGTGCTTGTCGATAGCAAAGTTGCGCCACTTCTTTCATTCACACGATTCTTCACCTGGTCAGACGTCTGGACCGCATCAGCGCTATTGCTAGGTCTTGGTTTAATACTTTCTGGTGGCGCTTCAGCGATCACTCTTCGCAAATACCTCAAGGTTTAGGTTTAACAACGTCATGGTGAAGGAGATTGGGCGAAAACTCATTGCCCAAAATAAAAGCGCCAGACATGACTATTTCATTGAAGATGTCTGGGAGTGCGGAATTGTCCTCACGGGCACCGAAGTAAAATCTCTGCGAGCAGGTCGCGCATCTCTCATCGATGGATTTGCTCACGTGAATAACGATGAGTTATGGCTTGCAAATGTTCACATTCCTGAATACGTCGAAGGGACATGGAACAACCACACCCCGCGGCGGGATCGAAAACTCTTGATGCATCGCAAGGAGATCAACAAAATTGCGGGATCGATCAAACAAGGCGGACTCACTTTGGTGCCGCTCTCGATCTATTTTAAAGATGGAAAAGTAAAGGTTGAATTGGCGCTTGCCAAGGGTAAGAAAGCTCACGATAAGCGCAATACTCTGAAGGAGAAGGAAGCCAACCGAGAGATGACTCGTGCGCTTTCTAGGCGAAACTCGGGCAAGGACTAGCCCGAAGAGACTCCAATTTGGGAATGCCAAGGCCCCTCAACTGGATCTATACTCAAGATAGTTGAATCTTAAAATAAAGTCTCCCTAGGGGAAACGAGGAGCCATGCCAGCGGTAACAGTCAGTGACATAACAATTTTGCCTCGCGTAGTGAGCGAGCCGGGCGGCAAGGCCCGACGAGTTAAAAGTGTTACCACTGCACCGCAAGGTTTTGAGGGCGAAGGTTTTCCAGTTCGCCGAGCTTTTGCTGGCGTTGATCTGATGGACCTAGATCCGTTTATCCACCTAGATCAAATGGGTGAAGTGGAGTACGCACCGGGGGAGCCAAAGGGGACTCCGTGGCATCCGCATCGTGGTTTTGAAACAGTCACATACATCATCGACGGAATTTTTGATCACAAAGACAACCATGGCGGCGGCGGAACGATTACAAATGGAGACACTCAGTGGATGACTGCCGGTGCGGGAATCCTTCATATTGAAACCCCTCCAGAGCACTTAGTTGTGAGCGGTGGACTCTTCCATGGTTTTCAACTCTGGGTTAATTTGCCTGCAGCTAAAAAGTGGTCTGCACCTGCATATCAAGATATTCGCGCAGGAGATGTTGGCTTGCTCGCATCGCATGATGGCGGCGCACTACTTCGTGTGATTGCAGGAGAAGTTGCAGGACACAAGGGTCCTGGATCAACGCAAACTCCAATAACTCTCGTGCATGCAACACTTGCACCAGGGGCTGAGATGAGATTGCCATGGCGTAAGGATTACAACGCACTGGTTTACACATTGAATGGCGCAGGAACTATCGGCGATGAGCAGCAACCAGTCCATATGGGCCAACTTGCTGTACTGGTTGATGGCGACGATTTAGTTGTTCGTGCAAACCAGACTCAAGAGTCACGCTCGCCATCCATGGATGTGCTCATTCTCGGTGGCGAACCAATTCGCGAGAGTGTTGCCTGGATGGGTCCTTTCGTGATGAACACTAAGGCTGAAGTTCTCAAGGCATTCGATGATTTTCAGAAGGGCCTACTGGGTTCAGTTCCAGCGGAACACCTTGCTCCTAAGAAGCCGCTTAACCGAAGTGGTGAAGGATCTAAGTTGCAGGGGATTCACAACACCCCTGATGAATTGCAGAGCACCGACTAAACGGGCTGGCGAACCACCGGAACTAACCACCGAAACTAACCACCGCAAATTTCTTTTCATTATAAGAATTAACCGAGGAGCGATACATGGCACAACTATTTGATCCGATCACGATTCGTGGATTAGAAGTGAGTAATCGCGCGTGGGTAAGTCCAATGTGTCAGTACTCTGCAAAGGAAGGAGTAGTTGGCGAGTGGCACATGGTTCACATCGGAGCTATGGCGAGTGGTGGAGCTGGGTTGATAGTTGCTGAAGCAACCGGCGTAGTTCCAGAAGGCAGAATTTCTCTTGGATGCCCGGGTTTATATAACGATGCACAAGTTGAGGCGTGGAAGAAAGTAGTTGAGTTCGCCCATTCTCAGGGCACAAAAATGTCGATTCAGTTAGCTCACTCCGGTCGAAAAGGTGGAACTGCAATTCCAGGTTCCGATCACTTTATGGCGACAAAGGAGGAAGGTGGCTGGGAAGCGGTTGCTCCAAGCGCAGTAGCTTTCGAAGGCTATCCAGTCCCGCGCGCTCTTTCAGTAGAAGAGATCTCCGCCTTGGTTAAAGCATGGGGAGAAGCCGCTCAGCGAGCAGTGCGAGCGGGCTTTGATGCTGTCGAAATTCATGCAGCTCACGGCTACTTACTCCACGAGTTTTATTCACCGCTCTCAAATCTTCGCACTGATCAATACGGCGGCTCATTTGAAAACCGAACTCGCATTCTCAAAGAGGTCGTCGCATCCGTGCGTGCATCGATCCCAGAAACTATGCCGTTATTTGTTCGTATCTCCGCTTCGGATTGGACTGAAGGCGGCTGGACGATTGAGGAGTCGGTGCGTCTTGCTGGTGAGCTGCAACAATCAGGTGTTGACCTGATTGACGTTTCAAGCGGCGGAAACGTTCCACACGCCGCTATTCCGGTTGGACCCAACTATCAGGTGCAGTTTGCAGAAGCCATCAAAGGTAGTTCAACGATTGTGACCTCAACTGTCGGCATGATTACAGATGCACACCAGGCAAATGAAATCATTCAAAGTGGAAAGGCTGATGTTGTCATGATGGCACGCGAATATTTGCGTAATCCACGTTGGCCACTACTAGCGGCAAGTCAGCTTGGCGTGGAGATTAAGTGGCCTCGTCAACTCGAGAGAGGTAAGCCCGCTAAATAGGTTTCGGCTAACGCAGCCTAACCATTCGAGCGCGGCAAGCCGACTAAATAGGTTTCGGCTAACGCAAGGTAACCATTCGAGCGCGCCAAGCCGACTAAATAGGTTTCGGCTAACGCAAGGCAACCATTCGAGCGCGGCAAGCCAGCTAAATAAGCCAGCTAAATAAGCCAGCTAAATAAGCCAGCTAAATAAGCCAGCTAAATAAGCCAGCTAAGAAATTCGTTCAGCCGCAAAGTAGGTTTGTTTTACGGAATGTCGTTGATGGGTCGAGCCGCAACTAAATACGTTCGGCCAGTAGGTGAGGTCCATCTGCATGCACCGTCGGCAAAACTTTCCAGATGCCATTTGCCGTGAGTCTTCATCCGGTGGTGTCGCCTGCAAAGCATTCCCATGTTTTCAGGAGAGGTCCCTCCTCCAGCATCCCACGGTTGGGCATGATCTATGTCGGCTAATCGAGCCGGTTGGCGACAACCAGGAAACCTACAGACGCGATCTCGCGCCATCAGAAAATTTACAAGAGCCTGTGGTGGCGAATAGGTGTCACGGCCATAATCAAGCAGATTGCCCGTGATGGGATCGGTGACAAATCTTCGCCACTTTCCGTCAACTGCGAGCTCTCGAGCAATGGATGCAGGTATCGCTCCATACCCAGCCAAAATACCGGGATTTTCGCTGAGGCCCAGGAGTGTGGGAAGGTCGATAGTTAAATTTATTGTTGTTGGTCGACTATGAGATTGTGATTCATCGATATTTTCAGCGAGAAATGAATTGGCGATCTGCGCAAGAGCATCTGCTCGATGTTGGTCGAGAGACATAACGAGCTGCTCAAGTTCAACGGGATCAGCTGCCGTGTGATCAGCTGCCGTGTGATCAGGGTGGCTCGTGATGGCCCCGTGATCGCTCGAGTTCGCTTGAGGACCACTCACACTTCTCTCGTGCTCACTCAACTTGGCTTGCTGTTTGGTTGAAGCGTATTGGCGGGCACTCGGGACAACACCTGCACTATCGAACATGCTCTCCTTGATTCTCAACTTTTCGAGATTCTGATTTTTTCTTGCCAACTTATCAATAGCTAGCATCACGGTTTGGGCTTCGATAGCGGGGAGAAGTGCCACGATCTGAGCCATGCCGTGAGGTTGGGGATAGAAGCTCACCATTCTCCCTAGAACAGCTTCCTGCACAACTTCTTCAAATTCCCGTGGAGCAATTTTTGCGATGAGAGTTCGCATTTTGTTTGCGACTTGTGACGGAGTGTGAAATTCAGAGTGCGCGATAGCCTCAAGTTCAAGGCGTCGAATTTCGTGATCTGCTAATCCATGACGAATCGCCTCTGCGCTTTCTCGCGCTATGACATGAGCCTGTGCCGTAGAAATTTCGCCTGCGGAAAGCGCCGCACAGGTCTCTGGAAGGAATTGGGTAAGCGTTCGGGCTGTATCAATCCTCGTTTGCGCTGTACTTCCAGAAAGGCGCAAAGCAGTAGCGACTTCTTCGCGTTGTGCCTCATCAACATTCGAGAGAGCGCCTTCAGATTCCGTTGGCTCATCGCCGGCCACCGCGATAATCGCGCGCTGTAAGAGAGCTTGTAACCACCCTGTTTGTTTTTCGAGTGCGCTGAGATAGTCGATGCGTGCACTGCTTGAGAGTGTGAAGGGATCGATAGCGGCTAAGTCACGAAGTGAAGCTATTCCCGCAGGAGAGCGAAGGAGTCGCACAACATGCTCGCTGGTTGAAAACTGGTCGGCACCCACATGCTCGCTAGTTGAAAACTGGTCGGTACCCACATGCTCGCTGGTTGATACCGCGTCGGCACCCACCACATCACCAATTGCGACTGTATCACCGAACCCCTTATTGGTTTCTGTTGAAGCGACTGACCTCACGGTGGAATTCTGGGTTGCGAGGTTCATGGATGAATGATGTCGCTGAGCACCGACATTTGCAGGGGAGGTGATTCTTCCTGTGGATTAATCAACGAAGGTAATAACCTTTTAGAAATCACATCAACTCATCGCTGGCAGTGCGTAGAACGCACAAAGGTAAGAGAGAGCAAAACAAAACAAAAAAGAGAAAATCACAACAAAAAGTGGAGGTGCCGGGAATCGAACCCGGGTCCTCTAGCACTGACACAGAGCTTCTACGGGCGTAGTTCGCTAAACGTTTTCTCAGTCCTGACTCTCACGCAAACATGTAGTCAACGAACTCAGTTGTAGTTTATTTCCCCGATTACATCCACAACACTGTAACTAGGTAAGCCCTCTATCGACGCTAGGTTCCGAGGCGAAGGCGTACTCGGTCTAACGGATTTCTATCGCTTAAGCAGCGAGGTTGAAATCAGCGGCAGTTGTACTGGCGCTTATAGTTTTGCCAGGGTTATTGGTTAACGAGATCATCCCGGCTTCCTCGGCCCGCTTCCTCTGTCCCAACAACTAAAGTCGAGACCGTTCACCCCCATGGGTTAGGTTGCAACACAATTGTAAGTCATACCGAGCTACTCCACTAACCACGACCGACCAGTCTCGACAAACCGACCAGTCTCGACAAACCGACCAGTCTCGACAAACCGACCAGTCTCGACAAACCGACCCTTCGCTACAAGCCCTTGAGAGCGCTCACAACTTTCGTCAGCGAATCTTTAGCGTCACCAAAGAGCAACGTAGTTTTCGGATCGTAAAGCAACTCGTTTTCGATTCCTGCAAATCCAGGTCGCATCGAGCGCTTCATGAAAATGACGTTTCCAGCCTGCGAGACATCCAAAATTGGCATTCCGAAGATAGGGCAACCCGGAGTTGTTCTAGCAGCAGGGTTAACAACATCATTGGCACCAACGACGAGAACGACATCTGTTTGAGGGAAAGTCGGATTGACCTCATCCATCTCGACGAGTTGCTCGTATGGCACATTGGCCTCAGCCAAAAGTACATTCATATGTCCAGGCATGCGCCCCGCAACGGGATGGATTCCGTAGGCGACATCAATTCCCTTGGCCGAGAGCAAATCTGCCATCTCTCGAACCGTGTGCTGAGCTTGAGCTACCGCTAAACCAAACCCTGGAACTATCACCACGCGTTGCGCATAGTTAAGCAAGATTGCTACATCCTCTGGAGAGCCCGATTTCACTGGTCGAACTTCACCAGCAGCACTAGCCGCTTGTGGCTTCGCGGTAAACGCTCCAAACAGTGTTCCGAAGAGTGAACGACCCATTGCCGTTGCCATTAGCCGCGTCAAGATAGTTCCCGATGCACCCACAAGAGTTCCCGCAACGATCAGCAAGGTAGCTTGAAGAACGTATCCACTTGCGGCCACAGTTAGACCAGTAAAGGCATTGAGCAGCGAGATAACGATTGGTACATCCGCGCCACCAACCGGTAGAACAAAGAGCATGCCAAACAAGAGTGAGAGTATGGCCATCACAAGTAATGGCGTATTGCCCATCGAGTGTATTACCCACCCGGCTGTAAGAAGAACGCCAGCTAAAGTCGCAGCGATAACAAAACGACCTCCAGGGAAAATCACCGGGCGAGTAGTCATAATTTCCTGCAACTTTAAGAAGGTGATGAC
>Ga0007815_1000319_pt1 | contig 15382 bp, 15 predicted proteins | sample CryBogCBE02Aug09_FD_71212 | JGI IMG/M metagenome (GOLD analysis project Ga0007815, IMG submission 71212) | Freshwater microbial communities from Crystal Bog, Wisconsin, USA - CBE02Aug09 | ecosystem: Environmental > Aquatic > Freshwater > Lake | place: Crystal Bog, Wisconsin, USA | collected...
GCAGACAACCCGGTATGCGAATCGGTCGAGCCGATCACCCCGAACTTGTAGGGGTTCACGCCGGTGCGCTGCTCGATCATCAGGCCGCGCTTCAGCGCCTCACGCACGTAGGAGCCGGCATAGTCGCCCGGCTTGGTCGGCTGGTTGTTGCCAAGGTTGTTCATGTCCCAGCCCACAGTGCCATAGCCCGCGAACTCGTCGTTGCCCGACAGGAACGGATGGCTTTCGCTGTCGCCCTTGATCTGGGTGATCTCGACCACCGGCTCATGCGCGGCGCGGCGACGGGCATAGGCGGCGCTCATCGGCCCGCCATTGGGCTCGGTCAGCATGAACATCAGCCCGTTCGACAGGTTCGAATTGTGCGGGATCGCCAGCACCCGGCCGCCGGTCTTCTTCTCGTAGGCGTCCATGTAGTTGAACAGGGCGTCGGGAACGATCTCGCTGGTCGGATCGAGCGGCCCGACCTGGCTGACCTTGTCGACCCCATCGCGGAAGATGACGTTGCGGTGCAGGTTGTTGCCGCTCTGCATCAGGGTATATTCAAAGCCAAGGAAGGCCGTGAACTTGCCCGGCTCGTTGTAGCTTTCCACCGTCTTGAGCGAATCCTGCCAGATCGACATCGTCCGCTTGGCCGAGGCGTTCTTGTCCATCATCGCGGCGGGCAGCTTGTTGTTCATCCGCGCGAACAGCATTTCGGCGGTGGCCTGCAGCGATGCCTTGGGGCCCTGATGCATCAGGTCGTGCCAGCGCTTCATCCGCGGATCGGTGATCATGAAGCCCGGCGCATCGTGCAGCGCCTTGGTCGCGCCCAGCCCCTCGGCGTGGTCGGTCACCACCAGGAAATCGAGCGGACGCTCCAGCTTGGCCTTGATCCCGGTACTCGAGGTCACTTCCTCGCCCCGCGCGAAACGCAGTGCATCGGCGGGGGTCAGGCGGTTGCCGAAGCCGAAGGCATCAACCGAATTGCCGGTGTGGAGATGGGTGTCGCCCCAGAACACCTGTTCGGGAACGGCGGTTTCCTTGACCTCCGCCGTGGTGCCCAGCGTCTTTTTCAGCTGGTCGCAGCCCGCGAGCAGCGCAGTGCCGCACAACAGCGCAACAAGCCCCGCACGACGATAAGTGATGCCCCGGATCATGTATTTCCCTCCACCCCGTGTTCCCGCTTTGGCGGGCCTTGGAGCAAGGATTGGCGACCGGCGGGGCCAAGTCAAGTCGCCAGCTGTAACAGTCGTAAAACGGGCGGTCCCGCCGATTGCCGGATCAGTCGGCGCGCTGCTCGCTGTAATCGGGCAGCTGAAGGTTCTTGCGTCGCCCAAACACCCATTGCCAGGCGCGATACTGCGCGGCATTGCGCCGCTGGCGGGTGCGGAACCGGGCCATCAGCTCGGCCCGCTCACGCCGCTGGCGCCAGACCAGATAGCCGACCACCGCGCCGGACAGCGCGATCAAGGTCCACAACCAGAGGGGGATGGTTTCGAGGTGCATCGGTTCCGGACATTACCCACCCTGCCAAGGCATGATTGCACACGGCGCGGGAGAGAGGTTGATGTGGCCCTAACCACCTGTCATTTCAAGATGATGAACGGCCCTGACGAAAAATGAGCGCAACGTCCAATCCGCCCAAGTCCGCAGCCAGTCGCCTGCCGGGGCTGGAACTGCTGCGCTTTGTTGCCGCGCTGTGCGTGCTGCTGCTGCACGTGCGCGCAGTGTTTGGCGGGCAGCAGGTGTTCGGACGCGGCTATCTGGGAGTCGATTTCTTTCTGATGCTATCGGGCTTCCTGATGGCAAGGGTGCAGGAACCACGTCTGGCCGCCGGAATGGCCGTGGGCGGCTTCCTGCGCGCGCGGCTGTGGCGCTTGTGGCCGATGATGACCGCCGCCTGGGCGATCGGGCTGCCGATGCAGTGGTTGCGCGCGCGCGACGCATGGGATTTCGCCTGGGTATCTGCCGCCAACCTCGCGCTGGTGCCGGTGCTGGGGCACAGCTTTCTGTTTCCGGTCAACATCCCGGCCTGGACGATCCTTTACGAGCTGCTCTGCAACACCGCGCATGTGCTCGCGCTGCGCCACTTGCGCGGGCGGTGGTTCGCGCCGCTGCTGCTGACGCTGGGCGCCACTTCGGTGTGGGTCTGCCGGCACTATCTGGGCCTCAACGTCGGGCCAAAGCCCGATACCGCGCTGGCCGGCGTGGTGCGCTGCCTGTTCGCCTATGCGCTGGGGATCGCACTGGCCCGCGCCGTGACAGCCCGCCAGCGCCCCCTCCTGCCCGGCTGGTGCGGCTGGCTGGCGATACCGGCAATGCCCATCATCCTTGCCGCCAGCTGGGCGCTGGGGGTGCGGGTCTGGTGGTTCGACCTTGGCTTCGTGCTGCTGGCCTGCCCGCTGATGCTGCTGGCCGCACTGGGCCTGACCCGCTTCCCGCGTACCGCTGGCTGGCTGGGGCAGTTCGCCTTTCCGGTCTTCGCCTTGCAGATGCCGATCCTGCAAGGCAGCCAGCGCCTTGGCGCGGGCTATTGGAGCGGGTTGGCGCTGGCCATGGCAGGCGGGGTTGCGGGTATTCTTGTGCCGCTGGGCTGGCGGCGGTTACGCACCGCGATGTGAGCCCGCCGATTGACATCACATTGCAGTGTGATAATTCCAACCCATGAGCACATTGATCATCGATCGCGTCCGCCGCCTCGTCACCGACGGTGGACTGACCCGCGCCGGCCTCGCCCGCGCCGCCGGCCTCCACGCCAACACCTTGCGCGATTGCACGGAAGCGGACTGGAACCCCACCGCCGATACGCTGCGCAAGCTGGAACTGTTCCTGTCGGACAACGACGAGACCCCGGTGCTGGTGCCGATCGAACAGATCATCGACGAAGCCCGCAACGGCCGGATGTACATTCTGGTCGATGACGAAGACCGCGAGAACGAGGGTGACCTGATCATCCCGGCACAGATGGCAACCCCGGCGGCAATCAACTTCATGGCGATGCACGGGCGCGGCCTGATCTGCCTCGCGCTGACCGGTGAACGGGTCGAAAACCTTGGCCTGCCGTTGATGAGCCGCAACAATGGCACCCGCCACGAAACCGCCTTCACCGTCTCAATCGAGGCGCGCGAGGGCGTCACCACAGGGATTTCGGCCGCCGACCGGGCGCGCACGGTTGCGGTTGCGGTCGACAGCAGCAAGGGCGCTGCCGACATCGTCACCCCCGGCCACGTCTTCCCGCTGCGCGCCCGCGATGGCGGGGTGCTGGTCCGCGCTGGTCACACCGAAGCAGCGGTCGACATCAGCCGCCTCGCCGGGCTCAACCCGGCTGGCGTGATCTGCGAGATCATGAACGAGGACGGGACGATGGCCCGGCTCGACGACCTCGTGCGCTTCGCCCGTCAGCACGACCTCAAGATCGGCACGATCCGCGACCTGATCGAATACCGCCGCCGGCACGACCATCTGGTCGAATGCGTCAGCCAGGCCCCCTTCACGTCCGACTACGGCGGCGACTGGACTGCCAAGACCTATCGCAACCGGGTCGACGGTTCGGCCCATGTCGTGCTGCAAAAGGGCGTGATCCGGCCCGACGTGCCGACATTGGTGCGAATGCACGCCATCTCGATCCATTCCGACCTGCTGGGCCAGCCCGGGCCGCGCAAGCGCGTCCTGCAACGCGCCATGGCCGAGGTCGGCCGCGCCGGCGCCGGGGTGATCGTGGTGCTGATGCCCGAAGGCGGCGATGCCCTGGCGCGCGAGGTCAGCAACCTTGGCGCGCCCGAGATGGACCTGCGGGCCTATGGCATCGGCGCACAGATCCTTGCCGATCTGGGCATCCACGACATGACCCTGCTGAGCAATTCGCATCACCACGTGGTGGCAATCGAAGGCTACGGCCTCAACATCGTCGGCCAGCAGCCGATTCCGGAGTTTTGATCACATGGCCCGTTTTCTGATTGTCGAAGCCCGTTTCTACGACCACCTCAACGACATGCTGGTCGCCGGCGCGCACGCCGCGCTCAAGGCTGCCGGCCATGAGGTCGAGGTGATCACCGTCCCCGGCGCGCTCGAAGTGCCCGGCGCGATTGCGCTGGCCGACCAGAGCGGCAACTACGACGGCTATGTCGGCATCGGCGTGGTGATCCGCGGCGAGACCTACCACTTCGAGATCGTCGCGGGCGAAAGCGCGCGCGGGATCATGGCCCTGGCGATGGACGGCATGGCCATCGGCAACGGCATCCTAACAGTCGAAAACGAAGCGCAGGCGCTGGTCCGCGCCGACCCGAAGCAGAAGGACAAGGGTGGCGAGGCCGCCAAGGCAGCCATCGCCCTCCTTGACCTCAGGAACCGCTTCGGCTGAGCCGTCAGCCGCGCCGGAAGGCCCCGACCCCGGCGAAATGCGCGGCGCTGCCCAGTTCTTCCTCGATGCGGATCAGCTGGTTGTACTTGGCCAGCCGGTCCGACCGGGCAAGGCTGCCGGTCTTGATCTGGCCGCAGTTGGTGGCCACCGCCAGATCGGCGATGGTCGCATCCTCGGTCTCGCCCGAACGGTGGCTCATCACTGCGGTGTAACCCGCGCGCTGCGCCATGCTGACAGCTTCCAGCGTCTCGGTCAGAGTGCCGATCTGGTTGACCTTGACCAGCAGCGAGTTGGCCAGCCCCTGCTCGATGCCCATGGCAAGGCGCTTGGGGTTGGTGACGAACAGGTCGTCGCCCACCAGCTGCACCTTTTGGCCGATCTGGTCGGTCAGCGCCTTCCAGCCCTCGAAATCGTCTTCGCCCATGCCATCCTCGATCGAGATGATCGGATAGTCATTGGCCAGCGCGGCAAGGTAGTCGGCCATTTGCACCGGTGACAGGCTCAGCCCCTCGCCGCTGATCTCGTACTTGCCGTTCTTGAAGAACTCGGTCGCGGCGCAGTCCAGCGCCAGCTTGACCTCGCTGCCGGCCTTGAACCCGGCCTGCTCGACCGAGGCCATGATGAAGTCCAGCGCGGCGCGGGTGCTGGCAAGGTTGGGGGCAAAGCCGCCCTCGTCGCCCACTGCGGTCGCCAGCCCCTTCTGGGCAAGGCCCTTCTTCAGGGTGTGGAAAATCTCGCTACCCCAACGCACCGCCTCGGCCAGGCTGCTGGCGCCGACCGGCATGACCATGAATTCCTGGAAGTCGATCGGATTGTCGGCATGCTCGCCGCCATTGATGATGTTCATCATCGGCACCGGCAGCACATGCGCCGAAACCCCGCCGACATAGGCATAAAGCGGCAGGCCGCGCGCATCGGCCGCGGCCTTGGCGGTGGCAAGCGACACGCCGAGAATGGCGTTGGCACCAAGGCGCGCCTTGTTGGGGGTGCCGTCAACATCGATCATCGCGGCGTCGATCTGGCGCTGGTCTTCGGCGTCGAGCCCGACCAGTTCCTCGCGCAGTTCATCGTTCACCGCGGCGACAGCCTTCAGCACGCCCTTGCCGAGATAGCGGCTCTTGTCGCCATCGCGCAGTTCAACCGCCTCATGCGCGCCGGTGCTGGCGCCCGAGGGCACTGCGGCGCGGCCAAAGCTGCCATCCTCCAGCAGCACATCAACCTCCACCGTCGGGTTGCCCCGGCTGTCGAGGATTTCGCGGGCGTGGATGTCGATGATCTCGGTCATGGCGGGTTAACCTCCGTTACGGCAATGCGCGCTCCCATACCAGCGGCGCGAGGGCAGGCAAGGCGTATTCGCACTTGCGAAAAAGCCTCGGCATCGCCACTTTAGGTGCATGGCCCCGGCATCCGGGCAGCAACAAGGAACCCGTCATGGCCGATACCCCTTCCGAACAGCCTGCCAGCAAACCCAAGGCAGCGGCGAAACCCAAGGCTGCGGCGAAACCTGCCGCAAAGCCCGCAGCCAAAGCGGCGGCAAAGCCCAAGGCCGCGCCCAAGCCCAAGGTTGCTGCAAAGCCGGCCGCAAAGCCCGCCGCCAAGCCGCGCGCCACCAAGCCGAGCCGCCCCAAGGCGGTCGACACCGTTCCGGCCGTCGCCACCCGCTTCAACCGCGCGCTTGATGATGCCCGCACCGGCGCCAGCGCGCTGGGCAAGAAGGCCCAGGAACGCGCCGCCGCCTATGCCGAGCGCAATGCCGAGCTGGTCGACGAGGCGAAGGCTCTGGCCGAACAGGCCAAGCAGCGCGCCGGCGAACTGGCCAAGGATGGCAAGGCCCGCGCCAGCGACGCGCTGACCGGGCTGGGCAAGCTGGTGGCGGAAAACGCCGGCACCGTCGATCAGCATCTTGGCGCGCGCTATGGCGACTATGCCCGCTCGGCGGCACGTTCGCTGCAGGAAGCGGCGGTCAAGCTGGACGAGAAGGAGCTGGGCGAACTGGGCGCGGATGCCAAGCAGCTCGCCAAGAAGAACCCCGGCGTCGCGCTGGGGCTGGCGGCAGTGGTCGGCTTCATGCTGGCCCGGCTGTTCAGCTTCGCCAACGACTAGGCGCGCGCCCAAAGTGGCCGAGCCCGATCCGCAACCCACCCTCGGCGACGAGCTGCGCGCCCTGCAGCTGGAAGCCCGCACCGCGGTTACTGCCGAGCTGGCCTTCCAGACCGGGCGCGCGCGTCTGGTCGGCAAGGCGTTGGGGAAGGTCGCGCTCTATGCCCTGCTGCTGCTGGCGGCGCTGTTCTTCGTGCTGATGGCGCTGGCGGTGGGGGCGATCATTGCCCTCACCCCGACGCTGGGCGGCTGGGGCGCGACCGCGGCGGTGGCGCTGGGCCTGCTGGTGCTCGCCGCGCTCGCGGGGTTCGGCGCTTGGCGCGGCGCGCGGCGGATCGCCCGCCTGATGGCCACGCTCCCCGCAAGCGGGAACGCCCCGCAATGAGCCGCGCGGAACAGGAACTCTCCACCCTGCTCGCCGCCCGCGATGCAGCGCGCGAGCAACTGGCCGGCCATGCCAGCAGCCTGAAGCAAGCGCTCAGCCCCACTACCCTGCGTCAGCGGATCGCCCGCGATGTCGGCGCCCGCGCGCAGGCGGTGGCGAGCGAGGCGCTGGAAGTGGCGACCGACAGCCGCGGGATCGTGATTGGCACCGCGGCGGTGCTGGGCCTGTGGCTGGCGCGCAAGCCGCTGATGCGGGCGCTGACCAGCCGCTTGTCGGGCATTAAACCGGAGGCATCTGGCGATGGCGAATAACCCCACCCCGCCCGAGACCCTGTCTGAACTTACCGGCGAATACCTGCTGCCCGCGCTGGCCGGGGCCATGGCATTAGGGCTGATGGCCGGGCTGGTTGCACCGCGCGGGATCGAGCGGCGGCTGGGCCGGATCCTGACCACGGCGCTATCTTTGGTCGAGGGCCTATCGCAATTGCGCAGCTAGCACTTGCACGGTTTGGCGCCGGACCCTAATGGCCGCCGCGAACAGACCCCCGGAAGGTAGCCATGCAGAAACTTCACCTCGTAATGGGCGGGCGCGTCACCGACCCGCAAAAGCTGGAATTCGCCGACCTCGACGCTGTCGATATCGTTGGCATCTATGCCAATTACGAGACGGCTGTCGAAGCCTGGCGCAGCGCGGCCCAGCGCACTGTCGACGACGCGGAAATGCGTTACGTCGTCGTCCACTTGCACAAACTGCTTACCCCAGAGGGGTAAGCAGCGCTCAGCAGCTTAGATAAATTCGATCTTGTCGATCAGATAGGACCGGTCGCCCGCCGGCACCGTGACCTCGATCTCGTCGCCCACCCGGCGCCCGATCAGCGCGCGGCCCAGCGGCGAATTGTAGCTGATCCGCCCGATCCGCGCATCGGCCTCATAAGGCCCGACGATCTGATAACGCACCGGCTTGTCATCGTCGTCGCGCAACGAAACGGTCGCGGCAAAGACGATCCGGTCGCCCGACAGGCTGGTCGGGTCAACGATCTGCGCGCGACTGACGCGATCTTCCAGCTCGGCGATCTGCATCTCGACCTGGCCCTGGCGTTCCTTGGCCGCATGGTATTCGGCATTTTCCGAGAGGTCGCCATGCGCGCGAGCTTCCTCGATCGCCTCGACGATCAGAGGACGCTCATCTCGCAGCGCCTTCAGCTCACCGATCAGGCGCTCGTAGCCCTCGGCCAGCATGGGCAGTTTCTCGACACTCGCCATTTCAGGTCAAAACCTCCTTGCCCCGAAACCAGCGACTCGGCGGCCATCCCGTTGCCGTAGCGTAACGGGAGCAGCAGCGCCGCGCGTGGTGGGGGAGCGTGACAGTTTAGCTATAATAGGACTGGATCGGTTTTACTTCAAGCGTGGCGCGCTGCAATGCGGCAATCGCCTGCGCGGCGGCCACACTGGCGGTCGCCGTCGTGAAATAGGGCACCCTGCTGGTCAGCGCGGTGCCACGGATCGATTGCGAATCCTTAAGACTTTGCCAGCCCTCGGTGGTGTTGATGATCAGGGCCACTTCGCCGTCGACGATCCGGTCGACAATATGCGGCCGCCCCTCGGCCACCTTGTTGACCCGCTCGACCGCCACGCCGGCATCGGCGAGGTATTTGGCGGTACCGCCGGTCGCGATCAGCTTGAAGCCCAGCTCGACCAGTTGGCGCGCCGCGGGCAGAATGACCTTCTTGTCGCCATCCTTGACCGAGACAAAGACCGTGCCACCCTTGGGCAGACGGGTGCCGGCGCCCAGCTGAGCCTTGGCAAAGGCAGTAGCGAAATCGTTATCGATTCCCATCACTTCGCCCGTGCTCTTCATCTCTGGACTCAGCACCGGATCGACCCCGGGGAAGCGCGCGAAGGGGAACACGGCTTCCTTCACCGCCATGTACGACAGGTCGCGGCGGAACGGCGGGAAGCTGGCCAGCGGCTCGCCCGCCATCACCCGCGCGGCGATCTTGGCAACCGGCTGACCGATCGCCTTGGCAACGAAAGGAACTGTGCGGCTGGCGCGCGGATTGACCTCGATCAGGAACACTTCGTGCACATCCGCCCCGCCGTCACGGCTGCTGGTCTGGACCGCGAACTGGATGTTCATCAGCCCCTTGACCCCCAACGCACGGGCCAACAGATCGGCCTGGCGCTCCATTTCAGCGATCACGCTGGCCGGCAGGCTGTAGGGCGGCAGAGTGCAGGCGCTGTCGCCCGAGTGGATCCCGGCTTCCTCGATGTGCTGCATTACCCCGGCGACGACCACGTCCTTGCCATCGCACAGCGCGTCGACGTCGCACTCGATCGCGTCGCGCAGATACTGGTCGATCAGCACCGGCGAGGTGCCCGAAACCTGCACCGCGGTGGCAATGTAGTCATCAAGCTGGGCGACCGAATCGACGATCTCCATCGCCCGCCCGCCCAGCACGTAGCTGGGGCGCATCAGCACCGGGAAGCCGATTCGCTGCGCCACCGCCACGGCTTCGTCGCGGCTGCGGGCGATTCCGTTGGCGGGCTGCTTCAGCCACAGCTTCTCGACCAGTGCGGCAAACCGCTCGCGGTCCTCGGCCAGATCGATGGCATCAGGGCTGGTGCCAAGGATCGGAATCCCGGCATCTTCCAGCGTCTGCGCCAGCTTCAGCGGAGTCTGCCCGCCAAACTGCACGATCACACCCACGAGAGTGCCGTTCTGCTGTTCGACCCGCAGGATCTCCAGTACGTCCTCAGCACTCAGCGGCTCGAAATAAAGCCGGTCGGAGGTGTCATAGTCGGTGCTGACCGTTTCCGGGTTGCAATTGACCATGATCGTTTCGTAGCCGGCATCGGCCAGCGCAAAGCAGGCGTGAACGCAGCAATAGTCGAACTCGATCCCCTGCCCGATCCGGTTCGGCCCGCCACCCAGGATGACGATCTCCTTCCGGTCTGACGGCATCGCCTCGCATTCGGGCGCGTCGAACAGCGGCGCTTCGTAGGTCGAATACATGTAGGGCGTCACCGCCTCGAACTCGGCCGCGCAGCTGTCGATCCGCTTGAACACCGGATGGACGCCAAGCCGGGTCCGCAAGGCGCGAACCTCGTCCTCGCTGGTCGCCCCGGCCATGGCGCTGACCACGTCGTGCAGCAGGCCCGAACGGGTCGCAGTGGTCTCGCCCAGCCCGCCGGCCACGTGCACCGAGCGCACCGCCAGCGTCGCCAGCCGCTTGTCGGAAAAGCCCATCGCCTTCAGCCGCCGCAGCCCCTGCGCATCACCCGGCAGGCCATGGCGGATAATGGCGGCTTCCTCGGCGACGATCTCGGCGATCTGGCGCAAGAACCACGGGTCATAATGGGTGACGGCGTGGACATCTTCGACGCTCAGCCCCTCGCGGAAGGCCTGCGCCACCACCAGCAGCCGGTCGGGCGTGGCGCGAGCCAGCGCGGCGATCACTTCGTCACGGCTGGCGCCTTCCAGCTCGACAACGCGGTTGAAGCCGTCGAGCCCGGTTTCCAGCCCGCGCAACGCCTTCTGCATCGATTCCTTGAAGTTACGGCCAATCGCCATCACCTCGCCCACCGACTTCATCGCGGTCGACAGCAACGGTTCGGCGCCCTTGAACTTCTCGAAGGCAAACCGCGGGATCTTGGTCACGACATAGTCAATGGTCGGCTCGAAGGCCGCCGGGGTCGCGCCGGTGATCTCGTTGGTGATCTCGTCTAGCGTGTAGCCGACCGCCAGCTTGGCGGCGACGCGGGCAATCGGGAAGCCGGTGGCCTTCGAAGCCAGCGCCGAGCTGCGCGACACACGCGGGTTCATCTCGATGACGATCAGGCGGCCATCCTTGGGATTGACCGCGAACTGCACATTCGATCCGCCGGTCTCCACCCCGATCTCGCGCAGCACGGCAATGCTGGCCGAGCGCATGATCTGGTATTCCTTGTCGGTCAGCGTCAGCGCGGGCGCGACAGTGATCGAATCCCCGGTGTGAACCCCCATCGGATCGACGTTCTCGATCGAACAGATGATGATGGCGTTGTCGTGCCGGTCGCGCACGACTTCCATCTCGTATTCCTTCCAGCCGAGCAGGCTTTCCTCGATCAGCACCTCGGTGGTCGGGCTGGCGTCGAGGCCGCTGCGCACGATGGTCTCGAACTCCTGGCGGTTATAGGCAATGCCGCCGCCGGTGCCGCCAAGCGTGAAGCTGGGGCGGATGATGCTGGGCAGCCCGGTGCGTTCGAGCACCGCGAAGGCCTCTTCCACCGTGTGGGCCACGCCCGAGCGCGCCGATTCCAGCCCGATCTTGTCCATCGCCTCGCGGAAGCGCTGGCGATCCTCGGCCTTGTCGATGGCATCGGCATTGGCGCCGATCATCTGCACGCCCAGCCGATCAAGCGTGCCGTCGTTGAACAGCGCCAGCGCGGTATTCAGCGCGGTCTGCCCGCCCATCGTCGGCAGCAGCGCGTCGGGCCGCTCCTTCTCGATGATCTTGGCGACCACTTCGGGGGTAATCGGCTCGATATAGGTCGCGTCGGCGAATTCCGGGTCGGTCATGATCGTCGCCGGGTTCGAATTGACGAGGACGACGCGATAGCCCTCCTCCTTCAGCGCCTTGATCGCCTGGGTGCCCGAATAGTCGAACTCGCAGGCCTGGCCGATAATGATCGGCCCGGCGCCGATGACGAGGATCGAGGAGATGTCAGTGCGTTTGGGCATGGTGAGCGCTGTTTTCCAAGGAAACTGTAAGGGGGCGATAATTCGGCGGGGTGCCTTCCGGCAAAGTCGAACGCGGGTCGTGCGCGCCCGGCAGTTCGCGAGTGCCTAGGTCAAGCAGGCAGCGCAACGTCTGGGGCTTGATGCCCTTCAGCGGGATCAGTGCCCATTCCACGCTTTCGGAAGCAGTCTTGATCTGAAACTTTGCCACACGGCATTTGGTGACCGCAATGGTAGGTGAAATTTCGGCAAGCGCAGACGGATCTTCATCCTGCCTACTGTCCGCACCACCGGATTTAGCGTCATCTAAAGCCGCGCGCGGCGGAATGGGAACGGTTTTTCCTTGAATTTTCAAGAATTCACCGGCCCACGGGTCAGTAAAGCGAGTATAGAACAACTCGCCATAGCCACCAAGAATCGCAGCAAGCGCAACCATAATAAGGGTGCGTCTGACGCTCACCCCAACATCCCCACAAACCGCTCGAACAGATAGAAGCTGTCCATCGGCCCCGGGCTGGCCTCGGGGTGGTACTGGACGGAGAAGGCGCGCTTGCCGGTTACGGCGATGCCGCAGTTGCTGCCGTCGAACAGCGAGACGTGGGTTTGCTCCACCCCGGCGGGCAGGCTAGCGTTGTCCACCGCAAAGCCGTGGTTCATGCTGGTGATCTCGACCACGTTATCCTCCAGCCGCTTGACCGGATGGTTCGCGCCGCGATGCCCCTGGTGCATCTTGATGGTTTTGGCGCCAGCGGCCAGCGCCAGCATCTGGTGGCCAAGGCAGATGCCGAAGACCGGGACATCGGCCGCAAGCAGCCCCTTGATCACCGGCACCGCGTAAGTACCGGTTGCCGCCGGGTCGCCCGGGCCGTTCGATAGGAATACGCCCGACGGCTCCAGCGCCATGATGGCATCCAGCGTGGTGTCGCCCGGCACCACCGTCACCCGCGCGCCGGCCTGCACCAGATTGCGGAAGATATTGTCCTTCGCCCCGAAATCCATCGCGACAACATGCGGGCGGGCATCGCGCGGGCTGCGGGCATAGCCCTTCCCCAGCGTCCAGATGCCGCCTTCCCAGCCCTCGTTGCCCTTGCGGCTGACCTGCTTGGCAAGGTCCATCCCTTCCAGCCCCGGCCATTCGCGGGCGCGGGCGATCAGGGCGTTGAGGTCGAAGTTGCCGGCGGGGTCATGCGCGATCACCGCGTTCGGCGCGCCCGACAGGCGGATGCGGCGGGTCAGCGCGCGGGTGTCGACGCCCGCAATGCCGATCTTGCCCCTGGCCGCCAGCCAGTCCTCGAACCGGGCCGCTGAACGGAAATTGCTGGGCGCGGTCACGTCCTCGCGCACCACGCAGCCCACCGCGCCATCGACGCGGCTTTCCATGTCTTCCTCGTTCACGCCGACATTGCCGATGTGCGGGAAAGTGAAGGTGACGATCTGCCCGGCATAGCTGGGGTCGGTCATCACTTCCTGATAGCCGGTCATCGCGGTGTTGAAGCACACCTCGCCGACCGCGGCGCCGGTGGCGCCAAAGCCCCGGCCCCAGATGACGTGGCCATCGGCCAGCACCAGCACGGCAGTCGCTCCGTTCGGTTTGGGCGCAGGCGAAGGGGCGGCGTCGGCCATGAAAAGGGCGCTCCGTAGATGGTTCCAGCAGTAGGTGCTAAGGGACGGCGGGTATCCCCCGGCGGCTGCGCCGTCAACCTTTGCCCCGGGATTATTTCAAGCTAGAGCCGCCTCAGGCGGAAATGTTCCGCGCTTATCCACGGGAAAACGACATGCTTCGCGAAACGATCAAGGCCGCGCAGGTGGCCGCCATGAAGGCTGGCGACAAGCCGCGCCTTGCTGCTGTCCGCCTGATCCTGGCCAAATTGAAGGACAAGGACATCGAACTGCGCACCGCCGCCGCTGTCCCGGATGACGATGCGCTGGTGGTCGACGTATTGCAGAAAATGGCCAAGCAGCGCCGCGAATCGATTGAGCTCTATGTTCAAGGCGGCCGGCAGGAGCTGGCCGATGTCGAAGCGGCCGAGCTGGCGGTGATCGAGGACTTCCTGCCCAGCCAGATGGGCGAGGATGAGGTGAAGGCCGCGATCACCGCGATCATCACCGAGCTGGGCGCAGCCGGCATGAAGGATATGGGGCGCGTGGTTGCCCAGCTGAAGGCCCGTCATGGCACCCAGCTGGACATGGGCAAGGCCAGCGGTCTGGTCAAAGCCGCACTGGCCTGAGCGGCGTGTCGCTCAGCCCGCAATGGTTGGACGAATTGCGCGCCCGGCTGACGCTGTCGGCGGTGATCGGGCGAACCACGCGGCTGACCAAGGCGGGGCATGAGTGGAAGGCCTGCTGCCCGTTCCACAACGAAAAGTCGCCCAGCTTCACTGTCAACGACAGAAGGGCTTCTACCACTGCTTTGGCTGCGGGGCGCACGGCGACGTGATTCGCTGGATGACCGACCAGCGCGGCCTCGCCTTCATGGATGCGGTAAAGGAGCTGGCTGCCGAGGCAGGGCTGGAAGTTCCCGCCGCCGATCCGCGCGCGGCCAAGCGGGCCGAACAGGAAGCCGGTCTGCACGAGGTAGTTGCCGCCGCGCAGGCCTGGTTCGTCAGCCAGCTGGCCGCGCCGGGTGGCTCTGCGGCGCGCGCTTATCTGGCGACCCGCGGGTTTGATGCCCACACCGTCCAGCGCTTCGGCTTCGGCTATGCCCCGGAAGGCCGGCAGGCGCTGAAGGCGGCGCTGGCAAAGTTTCCCGAACCCTTGCTGATCGAGGCCGGGCTGCGCATCGCGGTCGACGACAAGGAGCCCTATGACCGGTTCCGGGGCCGGCTGATGCTGCCGATCGAGGATGCGCGCGGGCGGGTAATCGGCTTTGGCGGGCGGATCCTCGATGCTGCGAAGACCGATGCGCCCAAGTATCTCAATTCACCCGATACGCCGCTGTTCGACAAGGGCCGCACGCTCTACAACCTGCACCGCGCCGGGCCGCTGTCGCGCAAGTCCAACCGACTGCTGGTGGTCGAGGGCTATATGGACGTGATCGCGCTGGCGGCGGCGGGGATCGGCGAGGCGGTCGCCCCGCTCGGCACCGCGCTGACCGAGCGCCAGATCGAGCTGTTGTGGCGGGTGGTCGAGCAACCGGTGCTGTGTTTCGATGGCGATGCCGCCGGGCAGCGAGCGGCGATGCGCGCCGTGGCTCGTGCGTTGCCGCTGCTGCGCCCGGCCCATTCGCTGCGGATCGTCCGCCTGCCGCAGGGGCAGGACCCGGACGATCTGGTAAAAAGCCAGGGCGCGGCGGCGATGGAGCGGTTGCTGGATGGGGCGGCCAGCCTGCTCGACACCCTGTGGACGCACGAGCGCGATGCCCTGCCACTGACCACGCCCGAGGCCAAGGCCGGACTGAAGGCGCGCCTGATGGACCATGTCGAGACGATCGCCGACCCCGATATCAAGGCGCTTTACCGCCGCGAATTGATGGACCGCTTCTCGGCCTTCGCCTTCCCCCGGCGCGAAACCACCTTCACCCAGCGCCGCGAGGGCAGCTTTGCGCCGCGCCGCAAGGGGCCAGGGTTTGGTAACCAGCCCTTCCCCGACCAGCCCCGGCGGCCGCGGGGCGATGGCGACCCGCGCGCCCGGCTGCTGGCCGCAGTGGTGGCCGGCTTCCTGCGCCACCCCGCCGAGATCGCCGGCCATGCCGAGGCGCTGGCGGCGCTGGCTCCGCGCGAACCGCGCATCGCCGCACTGCTGGACGCGCTGGATGCCGGCACGCCGCTTGAAACTGAGGCGCTGGGCACCATATTGACCACACGGGGCCTTGAGCCGCCCGCACCCAGCCTGCTGGCGCAGAT
>Ga0007815_1000330_pt1 | contig 15176 bp, 14 predicted proteins | sample CryBogCBE02Aug09_FD_71212 | JGI IMG/M metagenome (GOLD analysis project Ga0007815, IMG submission 71212) | Freshwater microbial communities from Crystal Bog, Wisconsin, USA - CBE02Aug09 | ecosystem: Environmental > Aquatic > Freshwater > Lake | place: Crystal Bog, Wisconsin, USA | collected...
GGCTGGGGCTGCTGGCGGGCGTCGTGCCGCTGGCGGTGGGCGGCCTCAGCCTGCCGTTGTCGATCGCAGCCGACCGGCTGGGCCGCGCGCGCAGTCTGGCGCTGATGGCCTCGGTGTGGAGCCTTGCGACCCTGCTGTGCGCCGTGGCGCCGGGCTTTGCCACCATGCTGGCCGGCCGCGCGCTGGTTGGCGTGGGCGAAGCCGCCTATGGCAGCGTCGGGCTGGCGGTGGTGGTCAGCGTCTTTCCCGCCAACCTGCGCGCCACACTGACCGGGGCCTTCATGGCCGGCGGGCTTGCCGGGCAGGTGCTGGGCGTGGCGCTGGGGGCCGAAGTTGCCTCCGGGTTCGGCTGGCGGGCGGCCTTCGCGGCAATCGGTTGCGCCGGGCTGGTGCTGGCGCTGGCCTATCCACTGGTGGTGCGCGAGGACCGGGTGCGCGCGCTGGCCGGCCCCGCGCCGCAGCCCGCACAAGGCCTGCGGCTGGGCCAACTGTTCAAGGGCCGCGCGCTGCTGCTGTGTTATGCCGCCAATGGGCTGGCGCTGTTCTGCGCCGGGGCCTTGCCGGCGTGGCTGCCGAGCTATTTCAACCGCGCCTATCACCTGCCGCTCGCCAGCGCCGGGCGCTTGGCCGCCTTGCTGCTGCTGGTCTGCGGGATTGGCACCGTGCTGTGCGGCATCGCGGCCGATCGCCTGTCGCGCGGCAACCCGCGCCGCGCCGCGGCCCTCGCCGCACTCTACGCTGGCGGAGTCGCGCTGGCCATGGCGCTGGCCATGCGCTTGCCGCCGGGGCCGGGGCAAATCGCGCTGTTGGCGCTGGCCATGGCGCTGGTGGCGGGAACCACTGGCCCCGCCGGCGCACTGGTCGCCGGCCTGACCCCGCGCGCGCTGCATGCTTCGGCCTTTGCGGTGGTGGCGCTGGCCAACAATGCGCTGGGCATGGCCCCGGGGCCGATCGTCACCGGACGCTTGGCCGACGCGCTGGGGCTGGCCGGAGCCTTCACCCTGCTGCCAGTGCCCAGCTTGCTGGCCGCACTTTGCTTTGCCCTGATCTGGCGGGGAGATTGGCCGGAGGAAACACCATCGGCACCCTAACGGGGTGCGGATGGTGGGCGCGACAGGGATTGAACCTGTGACCCCACCCGTGTGAAGGGTGGGAAAATGGTCAATAACGGCTTTACGCGAACAGAAAAATCCAATAAATACATACATAGGTGGCCGCTGGTGTCCGCCTATGTTTTTCATGTTTTTTTCATGGATTTTGGAGCGTCCCAAAATGCCCGACTTGAGCCGCATCGGAGAGCGCGAGAAGCTGAAGCCTCAGAAGGGAGATGAGCCCCACTGGCAGCGTCTCCGCCAAGGGTGCTACCTCGGCTATCGTCCGTCCAAAAAGAAGGCTGGAGGCACATGGTTTGCGCGGGTGTATGATCCAGACACTAGCCGCAATTCGCGCAAGCCGCTTGGTGATTACGGTACCCTGTCTGGGCACGAAGTGTTCAAGCAGGCTAAGGCAGATGCTGAGGCATGGGCCGCCAAGGTCGAAACAGGAGGTGTGCGTGCCAACGAAATGGTCACGGTCAAGGATGCCTGCGAAGCCTATCTAGAGGAAAGGCCCGGATTGATTGCGCAAGGCGTTTTTCGGCGGCACGTTTATTCTGACCCCATTGCCAAGGTAAAGCTGGACAAATTGCGGCGGCACCATCTGCTGGCATGGCGCAAGCGGTTAGAGGCGGCCCCGGCGCTTATCACCCGCAACAAGGGTGAGCACCAACTGACCAAGCAACGGTCTGACTCGACGGTGAACCGGGACATGGTCCCACTGCGCGCGGCATTGGGCCGGGTGCTCACACCCGGTGCGCCCAGCACTGACGCTGCATGGCAAGAGGCACTCCGTCCGTTCAAGGGCGCCGACAAGCGCCGAGACATCTATCTTGACCGCGTTGAGCGCAGGGCGCTCCTCGATGCGGTGAGTGATGAGGCTCGCCCCTTCGTTAGATGCCTTTGCTTGTTGCCGCTTCGCCCCGGCGCGATTGCTGGCCTTAAGGTGCGGGACTTTGACAAGCGCACCCGTGCGATCACAGTGGGAAAGGACAAAAACGGTAAGCCGCGCCAACTCACGGTGCCGCCGGTGGTCGTCGACTTTTTTGAAATGGAGGTGAAGGGTAAGCTTCCGGGCGCGCCTATTTTTGCTCGTTCTTGCGGCCGCCAATGGGACAAGGATGCGTGGAAATACCCGATCAAGGACGCGGTGGCAGCGGCTAAGCTTCCCAGTGGGGTGGCGGCGTATACGCTGCGACATAGCGTCATTACTGACCTGATCCGCGAAGGCCTGCCAATCCTGACCGTGGCTCAGCTATCGGGTACGAGTGTTGCCATGATCGAAAAACACTACGGCCATTTGGTGCGCAACGATGCGGACGATGCGCTTGCCCGCATTGCGATTTAGTCGGGTCGCAATCACCATGTCGGATTTCGTCGGCGGGCCTTGATTGCCTGCCGGTCGTCGCTATTCACGTTTCATGACTTCCGCCGATCTTGAGCAGTTAATTGTACACCGGCTTGTCCGCGCGCGAGGCGGCACATTGCACACATGGCGTCGGGCACTTGGCAAGGTTACGGTGCGTGACATAAGGACCCATGCGCATTGTAACTGGGAGGTTACGCCTAGCGGCAGCGATGCCCAGCGTGCGGCTATCGAGGACCTTCTCGACGAGGTTCGGTTGGATCATTCGATTGTAACGGTAGGCTGATCAACTTGGGCCTTGCTAGGAACCCGAAAGATGGCCGTGGAAGCTAACGTCAGCGCATCCGCCGCTGTACCTTACGCCAGACATGTTTAGGCGGCAGCGGGAGCTGGATGTCAGCCGCGCTGGAGGCGACCAGGTCGAGCCGGACGGGCGTGCGCTTCTGCCGAAACTGCGAGCGGCACAGGGTGCACCAGAACCGCAGGCGAACCGCCTCCAGCCGGGTATCCCAATGGCGCCGCTCGAAGTGCCACCAAAGCCCGTGTGGATCGAAGCTGGCCGAATGGCCGCAGCTGCAGACCGGCTTTACCGCTTGATGCCAAGCCCCAGCCTCCAGCAGGTGGGTGGCCACAGGGAGGCCATCAGCAGTCCAGCGGCCCACTTCACAAGGCCAAGCCGATCTGGCCGGCAGATGCTGGCTCGCCGCTCTCGTGGAGGCTGTCGAGGATCGCGCGCGCCAGCTCCACTGCTGCATCCTCGCGCAGGTAAGAGGTTGGTGCAGTTATGCCGACGCGCGCCCACGCCGGCGCCTCTAGGATTGCTGCAGCTATCTGGGATGGGTCGATTCGTTCCATGCAGACTTGAGAACATATAAGGAACATATTTGCAAGCCGTCGGCCGCATTGACTCTGCTAGCCAAGCGCTGACATCGATGTGGCATGTGCAACCTCTATCGCCTCAAGGCCGCAAAGGCTGAGATAGCCCAGTTGTTCGGGGCGGAAGTTCCGGCTGGCACCAATATGCCAGAGGAGATGTACCCCGGCTATCCCGGGCTGGTCACCAATGGCGCCGAGATGCGCACCATGACGTGGGGGTTCCCGTTGGTGCTTAAGGGCAAGAAGGGGCAGACGCTGAAGCCCAAGCCGGTCACCAATGCGCGCGATGACAAGCTGCACACCCCGTTCTGGCAATCGAGCTTTGAGCGCCGTCGCTGCCTGATACCGGTGACGCAATGGGCCGAACCTGAGGGTGAGCCCGGGCGGATGACCCGCACTTGGTATTCGCCTCCCGGCAGCGAACCCTTTGCCATCGCCGGGCTCTGGCGGCCGACCGACACTTGGGGGAAGTGCTTCACGATGGTCATGGTGCCCAGCAGCGCCCAGATGGCCGACGTGCACGACCGCATGCCGGTGATCCTGCGGCGGGAGGATTACCCAACTTGGCTTGGTAGCTCGTCCGCTGAAGCCGAGGCCCTGTGCCGCACTTGGGATGGGGTGCTCGAGGTGGAGCAAACCATAGAAGGGTGGGGCAGGTAACGACCAACTCATGATTTTGCGAATTAGGCGCTTAAACGTCTGCTTTGTAGGTAACCCGTCGTTGCCAACCGCCTTGCCTTCGGGCTGAGCCACCGACGGAGCAACCATTCCGAAATGATGGATCGGATTGACTGAAGTTGCGAAAGCTATTGCCATCTGACTTGTCACTGCAAAACTAGGGGAGCGATAGATCGATCGTCTCTGACGCGAAACATGAACATGACCGGTTCAGGTCTGGCGCTGATGACGGGCGCGCCGGCCAAGCCAATCGGCAAGCGCCGGCGGGCGCGAGAGCAGCAAGCGATCGAGCGCCAGAATGAGGAGCAGCGAGAGCGTGAACAGCGGTAGCCAAAGCAGCAAGAATGCCAGCAGCGCCCAGGCCCCGATGCCTTGCAACCGGGCCGATTGCGAAAAGCGCGGGGGTGCCCCCAGAACACCCTCGGGCTTGCGGCGCCACCACATCACTGTGCCGCTGACGACCAGGGTGATCAGCATCGCGGCGGTGGCCAGCCCGACCAACTGGTTGAACAGGCCGAACAGCTGGCCTTCGTGCCAGGCGGTGCCATAGGCCAGCACCTTGTCGATCGGGTGTTTGTCGGCCAGGCCCTCGCGCGACCGGAACGCCCCGGTCAGGCCGTCATAGCGCAGCGTCACCCGCAACGGACGGTTTTGGGCATCGGACTTGACTACCCAGCCCTTGGCCGGACGCCCCTGTCCGCCTTCGCCCGCCGGGGCGCCGGGGGGCACCACGATGGCGGGAAAAGCAAGCTGCTCGGCCCGGGCGTGGCCAACCATTGTATCCAGCAGTGCCGGGTCAAAGCCGGTGCCGGCGCCAGCGCCGCTGTGGTGGTGGTGCATGGCGGCCATACCGGGCAAGGCCCGCATCGCTGCGGCCATGGCGGCATGGTCGTGGTCTGCATGGGCCTCGTCACCATCGGCCGGCTTGCCGCCGATGGTCCAGTCCTGCGGTCCCTGCATCCAGCCCATCTCATGGCGCACGGCCTTGAAGGCGCTGCCCCAGGCGTCGGCCCAGGGCAGGCCGGTGAACAGCAGCACCAGCGCCAGCGCAGAGACCCAGAAGCCCGTTACCGCGTGAAGGTCGCGCCAGAATGCCCGCCCGCCGTGGCGCAACCGGGGCAAGATCACCCCTGCCGGCCCCCGGCCCCGCGGCCACCACAGGTACAGCCCCGTCGCGATCATCACGATCGCCCAGCTGGCCGCCAGCTCGACCAGCCAGCTGCCCTGGCGCCCCAGCAGCAGCTGCCCGTGAATCTTGCGGTCGAAGGCGATGATGCGGCTTTCGGGATTGATCCGCCCCACCACCCGCCCTTGCGGGCTGACGAAGACATCGCTCATCCCGCCAGCGGGCACGCGCAGATGCACCATCGCCGCATCCCCCGCCCACTCGGGCAGGCGGTAGAAGGCGAACTGGCTGCCCGGCACCGCCGCCCTGGCTGCCGCCACTTGCGCCGATGGGGCGGCCGCCCCCGCCGCCGGCAGGTTCTGGAATGCGCGCTCCTCCCAGCGTTCGATCTGGGGCTTGAAGAGGAACAGCGCACCCGACAGCGACAGCACCAGCATCATCGGCAAAACAAACAGCGCGGCATAAAAGTGCCAGCGCCAGACAGCGCGATACAGCGCGGCACGTTCAAGTGGAGGGGTGGTCATGGTCTGATCCTGGCTTTGGGGGCATCCGGGCTCTTGGTTTGCAGCGCTCAGCTGGCCAGCGCACGCAGCTTGGCGAGCGCTTCGGCGTCGGGCTGGTCGGGCGAGATGATGTCGGCCAGCTGGCCACGGCCGTCGAACAGCAGCGTCGCCGCCGAATGGTCGACCAGATAGTCGCCGTTCTTCTGCGGCACCTTGTTCACATAGACCCCGTATTCGCGCTCAATGGTCTTGAGCTGGGCTTCGCTGCCGGTCAGGCCGATGATCGGGGTGCCGAACAGCTTGACGTATTCGCCGATCGCCTTGGGCTTGTCATGCTCCGGATCGACCGAGACGAACACGATCGCGAACCGATCCCCCGCTGGCCCCAATGCCTTTCTCAGCCGGGCCATCCGCGACAGGCTTGTCGGGCAGACATCAGGGCAACGGGTATAGCCGAAGTAGATCGCGAAGGGCTTGCCCGCGAAGGTCTTGTCGGTGACGGTCGAGCCATCGGGCGCGATCAGGCTGAAAGGGCCCCCGATGCCGCCCGAAGCGGCTGGCGGGGGCGCCTTGGCCCCCTGGCAGGCCGCCAGCGCCAGAGCGGCGGCGGTGAGCGCAATCATCCCCACCCGGCGCGGATCAATGCCCAGCATGGCCCGCCTCCATCGGCTCGCTCGACCCGACCGGCTGCACCTTGAAGGCCACCTTGACCGTTCTGGCGTGCTGGAAGCGCAGGGTGGCCGGGACCATCGCACCCTGCCTGAGCGGCGCCTTGAGGCCGATGAACATCACATGGAAGCCGCCCGGCTTCAGCGTCAGTTCGCCATGGGCAGGGATGACCAGGCCATCGGTCACCTGCCGCATCCGCATCACCGTGCCTTCCATCACCATCGAGTGAAGCTGGAGTTCCTTGGCCGCCGGGGTGCTCCCCGAGAGCAGCCGGTCGGGCGTGTTGCCATCGTTGCGGATGGTCATGAAACCACCGCCGACGCTCTGCCCCGCCGCAGTCTCGCGCGCCCAGGGGTGATGAATGGTGAGGTGGCCGGCCTGGAACGAATGGGCGAGTGCGGCGGTGGCGCCAAGGCTGATGGCCAGGGTGGCGACGAGGGCATTGTGCGGGATGTTGGTCATGGTGAAAACTCCGGTGGGCCGTGGCGGCTTGCGCGCCGCCGCGGCGGGTTGAGGCATCAATGGAACAGGTGGAAACCCAAGGCGTCGTCGAACTGCTGTGCAAGCACCAGCAGGACGATCAGGGTCCAGGCGCGGCGGCGGGTTCGTCGCAACTGGCCGGCGATTGCGGGCGAGAGGGCGAGGAAGTTCATGCCCTGCTCTCCCGGCGGCCACCCAGCGCGGCGGCGATCAGGGGAGCCATTGCGCGGCGCTCTTCAGGTGCGAGGCACCGGCCGATCTCGAGGCTGGTGCCATGTTGGCGAAGGAACAGCCGGCAATCGAGCGGGTGGCGCTCTTCGACCCGGAGCCGGAGCGAACGGCTGCGGAATTCGGTCGTCTGGCCGTCAGTCTCGTGGTGGCAAACCCGCTCGTCGGAAAATTCGAGATATTCGGCTGGCGGAACCGAGCGGCGATGGCGGTCGAGCGCGAAGGTAAGCGCGCCAAGCGCGGTGAGCGCATAGCAAGAGGCCAGCCAGTGCCCGGCCAGCGCCGGAAGCAGGGCCAGCGCGATCAGTTCCGCGGCGAGCAGCAGCACCGCGCGGCGTTCCGATGGGCCCAGTGGTGACCGGTTTTCCTGCATGCGCAGGATTACCGGCTGGCCCTGCTCGCGGATCAGGGTTGCCGAAAGGCGCTTGCCGGATGGCAAGGCGACGACACTGGGCGGAGCCCACGGCCGCCCGTGTTGGCGGCCAAGCAGTTCGAACATGATTTCAAGCACTCCGGCATGGCCGGCGCACGCACGAGGGAAGGTAGGTGGCGCACGCCGGCCGACCCGACAGATGGACTAGGTCGGTCGGGCCTTGCTCGGCGGTCCGCGCAGCGGCGGACGAATGTGCGCGATGCGCGCCGGGCGCGCGGGGATCAGGGGCAGGAAGGCCAGCGCCAGCACGAATGCCAGTGCGCTGGCCAGCAGGACAGGATCGGTCCCGGCAAGGCTGCTGTGCCCCAAGGCACCGTAAGGGCAAACGCCGTCCGCCTTGCCGGGCGCGCCGGGGCCGTGGTCTTTCAGGCCAAGATCGATCTGGCGAACCTTGCTACCGTCCTGGCCAGCGCAGATTTCGATCGCGATGGTGCGGGCCTGTGACCCAACCATATAGCCTGCAGGAACCAGCGCCTTCATCACCAGCGCGCAGACCACCAGCAGCGCGGCAAGCGTGCGGTGAGACAGCAGCAGAGAGCGGAGCCGGGCCATCAAGGCCATCGCTTAACGGCGATTAAAGCGGTTGTCACCGACCTAGATCAAATTGCGCGATGAGTTGAATGACTTTAGCGCAGTGGCTTCAGCCCCAACGGCACTCGGAAGGCCGCCGCTAAGGTGATCCGGCAGGCGTCCATCGAACGCCTACCAGGATCGCCCGCCCTTGCGCCGGGGTGCGGAACTGCTCGCCGCCGGCAGTATAGACGTTGGTGCCCATGACACCGAAGGTGGCGTGGCGCCTGTCAAACAGGTTGGTGACCTCAGCGAACAACTCGAGCCCGCGCGCGGGACGGATATGGGCGTCGAGGTTGACCAGCGCGTAGCCGGGCACTGCAACATTGAGATTGGCTTCGTCGCCATGGGCATACTGGCTGGCCAAGGCAATCAGGTTGGCGCCGAGTTCCACCATCGGCACCGGCGCATAGGCCGCGCGCAGCTTGAACGACTGGCGGGGAATGCCGGGAATGCGGTTGCCGGGCACCACCGTATCGCCGCCGGCGTCGGTGAAACTCGAACGGAAGGCGGCATCGACATAGCCATAGCTGGCGCTGAGCTGGATTGTATCCAAATCTGCGCTGAAGCCCAGTTCAAAGCCCTTGCGCTCGGTTGCGCCGACGTTGGCGAAATATCCGAGGCCGCTGCTGTCGAAGATGAACTGGATATCGTTGGCGAGCCGGGTGCGATAAAATGCGGCGTTCCAGCTCACGCGCTGCAACACCGTGCCGCGCGCGCCCAGTTCGACGGTCTTGGCCACGACCGGCTGGAGATCGGGGTCGCCGTTGAAACCGGTCGGCAGGCTGCACGGCGCTGCCGGATCGGCACAGGCAAGCTCGATCGCGGTTGGCGCCCGCATCGCCTCGCTATAGCTGGCGAACAGGCCAACCCAGGCGTGGGGGTTCCAGGCTAGGCCAACCGAGGGATTCCAGCGATGATAGTTGTGCGATCCAACCACAGGTGCCACTTCCGGCCCGGCGATCCCGCCTGACGGAATTGCCGTTGTGGCCAGCCTTGACGCTGCGGTGGCCGAGGTAGTCCAGTACGAGGCGCCGATATAGGCGGGGTTGTAGTGCTTCAGCCCATCATCGCCGGTCCAGCTGAAGCCACCGTCATCGTTTAGATAGCGGCTGCGGGTTCCATCGAGCGTCACCGAGCTGTGAGTGTAGCTGAGCGACCCAGTAAGGCTGAGCGTTGGCGTCAGCCGAAGCACGTCGCGCACGAACACGTTGAAGCTGTCGTTGCGCGAGGCAAGGGTGACCTTGGCAACAAGCGGACTGCCCTGGAACCCGGCGGCACTGCCGTACTTGAAGTTCCACGGCATCGGCACGGTCTGGTAGTCGACCAGATAGGCCAGTGCCGTGTTCTGACCATAGTCAGCCCGCGCCACCTCGAAGCTGCCACCAAGGTCAAGGTTGTTGGCAAAGCCCAGGACCGGCGGGTCGACGGTGATCAATGCGTTCCCGCCCCATACGTTCTGCCGGGTGTCCGAGGTCACCAGTGTGGTGTTGATGTTGTCGGTGTAGTCGGCGATCGGCAGGCTGCCACCGTAAGCGGCGAACTTGCCGTATTTGGGCGTGCCAACGGGAAACGGGTTATTGCGGTTCAGATCGAGCGCGCTGCCGCCCGGCGCGCTGGCCGTGCAGTCGCGGCCGCCGTCAAAGCAGTTATCGTCGTTGCTGGCATTGCTGTTGAGCCCGTGGGCCGTGGAGCGGCGGTAATAAGCGTTGCCGCTGAACTTGGACCACGGGGCCAGCCGGGCGTCGCCCTTCAGGTTGATGATCACCTGCCGGTTCGCAACCTGATCGGGCCAGGTATAGGCCTGTTGCGGATTGCCCAGCATCGACAGCGGCAGTGCCTGAGTGCCGTTGAGGGCAGTGTCTGTCCAGACGCCGCCGAGTTCGAGGTTGGCGCCCGCGCCGTGCCAGCGCAGCTTGCCGTAAAGCTGTTTGACCTCGCTTTGGGTGTACCAGCGATAGCCATCCTGCTTGTCCCAGTTGCCGGCAATGAACCAGTCAAGTGCATTGCCGGCCAGCTTGTCGCCCGCTTCAGCCGTTACCGCGCGGCGGTTGAACGATCCGCCTCGCAAAGTAAGCCCCACGCCGCCGTTCTCCGCACCATTCTTGGTGTCGAGCACCAGCGCACCGCCCAGGGTGTTGAGGCCGAACACCGGGTTTGAACCGGGCAACACCGCGACCCGGGTGATCGCATTCATCGGGATCAGATCCCAGTTGACGATCGACCCGAATGGCTCATTCATCCGCACCCCGTCGAGATAGACCGACAGCCCCGTGGGCGAGCCGAGCAAAGATGTTGCCTGGAAGCCGCGATAGGCGACATCGCTCTGGTAGGGGTTGCCGGTGCCGTTGCTGAGCGACACCGAACCGAGATTGGCGTCAAGCAGATCGGCAAGACTGATCGGGTTTTGGCGCTTCAGCACGTCGCCCGAGATCACTTGGGCGCTCGTGGGGGTGTTGGCGATCGTGGCATCGCTCGACAAGGTTGCGGTGACGACGATCTCGTTGCGCCCCGCCGGGGCGTCTGCCGCCCACGCGTGTGATGCGCCCAGTGCAATGATTGCGGCGCTTGTCGAACCTAGAAGGTGGATCATCTTCAAGGCCAGCCTGATTGTTGCGGGTGAAGGAAGGTGGTACCGACCGGTGGAGTCTTGGTCTGCATAACTTGTCTAGCTGGCTTGCGGGACGAAAGTTCGATCATGATGCGCGCCAAGCCTCAAAACCCGGCATGCAGGCTGATCCGCAGCTGGCGCGGTTCGCCGGGGTGGACGGTGATACCGTTCGGCTGGGCGGCGGCGGCGGGCGCGACCTGATAGTCCTGCCCGTAGGCGATGTCGTAATAGCGCCGGTCGAACAGGTTGAGCACGTCGAGCGACAGGCCCAGCTGCCGCCACGGGCGCGCCGCCAGCCGCAGGTTGGCGACGAAGGCCGCGGGCGCGGTCAGGCTGCCGTCCTGGGTCAAGGGATAGTCGCCGAAATAGCGCCCCTCGGCGGTCACCGACCAGCGTTCGCCGTCGTGCACCGTCGCCCCCAGCCGCATCACGCGTGAGACGGCATTGGGGATCAGGTTGCCGGGCGCGCCGTTGGCATTGGCCATGGCATAGCGCGCGTGGGTCCAGGCGAAATCGGCGTCGAGCAGCAGCCAGCGGCCCAGCGCATAATGGTTGTTCCACTCGATGCCCCAGCGGCGGCTGGCGTCATTGGGCTCGGTATCGCCAGCGTCGGCGCTGTAGACCAGTTCGGATGCGCTGTTGAGGGTCCAGACCGCCAGCGAGGTCTGCAGGCCGGGCACCGCCTCGCTGCGCAGGCCGATCTCCTTGCCGAAGGCGCGGACCAGCGCGGGGGCCGGGTCGGCCGGGGCACCGGTGGCCGGATTGATCGTCCCGATCACCCCGCGCGCGTCGTTGCTGTGAAAGCCGCGCCCGGCGGAGAGGAAGATCTCGGTCTTGCCGAAGGGCCCGATGATCAGCGAACCCTTGGGGCTGGCGAGGCTGGCCGAGGCATGGCCCGAGTTGACCGGCAGCACCCGCGCCACCCGGTCGAGCCACAGGGCATCCAGCCGCAGCCCCAGCACCGTGCGCAGCCACGGCGCCCAGCGGGTGGTGTTGCGCAAGGTGCCGCCCAGCGCCGTCTCGCGCACGTGGTCATCGCTGACCGTGGCAAAGGCGATCCGCGACTGGGTATTGAGCAGGGCAACGTCGATTGCATCGTGGCGCAGCTGCAGGCCCAGTTCGGTCGTGCTCTCCCCGCCCAGCAGAGCGTGGCGCCAGCCTTGCGTGAACCGGCCACCGACAATGTCGCGCGCCTCGCGTTGCGAGAACTGGTCGGAGGGCAGCGCGGGGTTGGGCGCCAGCGCCCGGTTGTTCTCGAAATAGGTGAAGTCGGACCACAATTGCAGCCGGTAATGCTGATACCATCCAGCGATCCGGGTGAAGGCCGCCTGCCCCTCGCGGTGCCATTCGGCGGAGACAATGTCGCGCCCGCTGCTGCCACCGTCACTCGGGTCGAGCGCGTCGAACCGGCCCAGCGCGCCGCTGGCGATCAGTTCGAGCGGCACCTGATCGGTGGCATTCCAGTGCGCGCGGTAATGGATGCCATCAATCGACCAGCCGTTACCCGCATCGCCACCCGACAGCCGCGCCAGCAGGTTGGTCTTGCGCAGGCGCTCGGGCGTCGTCCACGGCCCGTCCTCGCGCAGCCATTCCGCGCCAGCCAGCAGCACCGGGCCACCGTGGCCCAGCGCCAGCGAATCCGCCACCAGCAGCCGCCGGTAATCGTTGGCCCCGGCGGTCAGCATGGCCAGCCCGCCCTTCAGCCGGTCGCGATAGCGGACATCCGCCGAACCCGCGGCCGAAAAATCGCCGTTCTCGGCGAAATAGGGCCCCTTGCGATAGTCGATCCGCTCGACCAGCTCGGGGATCAGGAAATTGATATCGCTGTAGCCCTGGCCATGGGCATTGGTCGGCATATTGACCGGCACGCCATCGACACTGGTGGCGAAATCGGTGCCATGGTCAAGGTTGTAGCCGCGCAGGAAATACTGGTTGGCCTTGCCGTCGCCCGAATGCTGGGTGACCACCAGCCCGGGCACCGTCTCCAATGCCTCGCCCGGGCGCAGCAGCGGCATCTCGCGCAGCAGGTCGCCATCGACCGTGCCCGCCGAGGCCGTATCGCTGGTGGTGACCGCGGTGCGATAGTGGCCGGTGACTACGATGGTTTGCGCCGCCGTCGCGGCAGCATCCGCCCCCGGCGCCTCGCCCGCCCGCGCCGCGCCGGGCAGCACGGCCACTGCCAGCATCAGGCATCCGATGTGAACGATCCGCCCGTTCATCACGCAACCCCTTTGTGCCGCCCTGGCATTCCCTTGGGGGTGAGCCTAGGCGCGACGCAGGTATGATGTAAATCACAATTCATCATACCATAGCCCTGGGGCGCCGGGGGTGTCATTCTCAAGCCAGCGGGGCGAATCTGCCCTGGCCATCGTTTGGAGGGACTTTTGGAGCGCATCACCATTACCGTCGATGACGAGCTGTTGGCGCTGATCGACGGTATCGTCCAGCGCCGGGGCTATCCCAACCGCTCCAAGGCGATCCGCAATCTGCTGCGCGAGGCCGCCCGGGCCGAGGCCGTCGAGGCAGAGGCGGCGTCCTGCTATGCCACGCTCAGCTATGTCTATAACCACCATCAGCGCGATCTGGGCGAACGGGTTACTGCCACCCAGCACGCCGACCATCACCTGACCATCGCCACCACCCATGTTCATCTTGACCATGACAACTGTCTGGAAGTTGCTGTCTTGCGTGGCGATGCTGGCGATGTGCAGCGGCTGGCGGACCGCGTGACCACCGAGCGCGGGGTGCGCCACGCGGCGTTGCACCTCATTCCCGATCCCAAAGCATAGTCTTTGCTGCGGATTGGATAACGTTGCGAGAGGTCTGCGCGCGGCAAAAGGTTGGCGATTAGTGCTCGTGAACGAACGGCAGCTTCGCCAATTCTGCAACCCAAGCGTTCTGCGCCGGAACCGTGACCATTGCGAGCCTCACGAAATGACGTCCGCTTTTCGTGAACCTCGCCATTCGGCGGGTAACATTGGAACGGCCGGTTTGTCCCATAGCCAGACATGCCGCACATTGTTTTTACAATCACCTGACCGACCCTCACTGCGTGGTCTGGGGAAGGCATTAGGAAGGCAAAAGGCGGATGCTGAAATGTAGGAGCGTTCAGGTCGAGCGGTAAGGCGTTATGCTGGTGTTTGAAGTGGGCGAAAGGCAATCACACCGCCAGTTCGAAGTATGCCACCAGCTTGCCATTGGGCAGGCGCCGCCTTCCGACTTCGAGAAAGCCCAACGCCTGGTGCGCTGCCAATGATTCGGGGTTTGGCGGGTCGAGGTTGACCTCGCAACAGATCAGCGCATGCCCAGCGGCGCGCGCCGCCTCGGCAAGACCGGCATAGAGATGCCGCGCCACACCTTTGCCGCGGGCATGAGGCGACACGATGATGCGATCAACATAGACGAAGCGCGGGTGCCGCGTAGCAAACCAGGTGTAATTGGGGCTGCCGTAGGCCGCACCCTGCTCCAGCGCGATGAGGAACCCGTCTCTGCCTTCATCGGCCAACCCAACATGAAACGCCATTGCGGCAAATGTGGCCAGATCCGCCGCACTCATGGGTGCGGTTTCAGCTTCATGCGCGCGGTTAAGCGCGAGAATGGCGGTGGTGTCCATGCGCGGTCCATAAAGGCGCACGTGCCGAATGAGTATGTCGATTTTTGCTGGCTCAAAGCTGGATGGTTGTCCGGTCTGGCTCAGCCACGAGGTGAGAGGCCAGCCATTGCCAATTTGGCGGCACGCTTAGCCGCTCTACGCCCGGCGAGCCCCGCGATGGTGTGACGGCGTTCATGACCGGATGCTGGCGATCATTCTGCAAGAGAATTGGGGCGCTTGGCTCGGTGGCTCGCCCGCTGAAACGAGAGCGCTGTGTCGCACTTGGTTAGGACCGGTTGGAGATTGAGAAGACTTTTGGTCGTTGGGTTGGGCAGGAGTGGCAGGCAGTCGCTTCGTCTTCGATCATGCCTAAAACGTGTTCGCGCCCGTCGCTAAAGTGACCTCACTAGTGCTCGAGCAGCTGAGATGGCGTTGTCCCGAGAGCATTTGCAATCGCCAAGATCACCTTCAGCGAGGGGTTTCTTTGGCCGCGCTCGACCCCACCCAGGTACCTGACATCGACGCCAACCTGATGCGCTAACTCCTCCTGCGAGAGGCCGAGCACCTTCCGCCTAACAAGGACATTCGCGCCCAGCGACCGCGCTAAATGGTCCATTGTTGCCATGGGGCGATGAGGGCGTTTGCCATGGACAGAACAAGGAACTATAGTTCCTAAGAATCGATAAATTTTCCCAGCGCCAAAGAGGTCAGCGATGATTTTTAGCGCTTTTCTCGAATGGGCGAGCCGGCAGGCCGAAAGAAGGTGGCAACGTGAAAGTTAAGAAGTCTGCATTCGTCGCGATGATCAGCGCATCGGCACTTATGCTGTCCGGGTGTGGGGACAGCGGGGGCGGCGTAAACAGCACTCCGACGCCTACTCCGACGCCGACGCCCACTCCGGCTCCGACGCCTACTCCGGCTCCGACGCCTACTCCGGCTCCGACGCCTAC
>Ga0007815_1000339_pt1 | contig 15005 bp, 13 predicted proteins | sample CryBogCBE02Aug09_FD_71212 | JGI IMG/M metagenome (GOLD analysis project Ga0007815, IMG submission 71212) | Freshwater microbial communities from Crystal Bog, Wisconsin, USA - CBE02Aug09 | ecosystem: Environmental > Aquatic > Freshwater > Lake | place: Crystal Bog, Wisconsin, USA | collected...
TGCTGAGTAGTCTAGATTGCGTCTACTCCGCGCTCACCTGTTCGCACGCGAACAATGTGATCGACCGGAACAGACCAAACCTTTCCATCTCCAATTGCCCCAGTTGAAGCAGCCTTGACGATGACATCGATGACCTTATCGGCATCTGCATCATCGACAACAACTTCCAAACGGACCTTAGGAATGAGATCCACTGTGTACTCGGCACCACGATAGACCTCGGTATGGCCACGAGTGCGACCAAAGCCGCTTGCCTCTGAGACTGTCATGCCGGTGATTCCGTAAGCCTGAAGCGCTGTTTTTACATCATCCAATTTAAATGGCTTGATGATTGCTGTAATGAGTTTCATTTCTGCCCCTTATTTGGTCGATGTGAAGTGAGAGAGGAATCGAGAGCCATCTGAGAGGTTTGCGCTCTCATAGGCGGTTTCACCATGCTGTGATAGATCCAGACCAGCGACTTCATCTTCTTCGGAGATGCGCATTCCGATGGTCTTCTCAAGAATCTGAGCAAGGATGTAGGTGACGATGAATGAGTAAGCAACAACCGCTACCACAGCCAAAGCTTGGTGACCCAAGAGCTTCCAGCCGCCGTGATAGAAGAGGCCGTTTGCGCCGTTGATTGCAGCTGTTCCAAAGAAGCCGATCAAGAGGGCTCCCAAGATTCCACCGATCAAGTGAACGCCGACTACATCGAGTGCATCATCGAACTTGAAGACATTCTTAAGTCCAACTGCCAAGCAGCAGACAACGCCAGCGGCGATACCGATTGCGATGGATCCCATAGGGCTAACGAATCCGCATGCAGGAGTGATTGCTACGAGACCAGCAACTGCGCCAGAAGCAGCACCGAACGTGGTGGCATGGCCATCACGAATCTTTTCAGTGAGCATCCAGGCAATCAACGCTGCGCCAGTTGCGGTGTTTGTGTTAACAAAGGCGTAGGCAGAGAGCGTGTTTGCGGCTAACGCTGAACCTGCGTTAAATCCAAACCAACCGAACCAGAGAAGTCCTGCGCCAAGGAGAATGAATGGCACATTGTGTGGACGCATGCGCTCTTTAGGCCAACCCTTACGCTTGCCAAGAACCAGAACGAGAGCAAGCGCAGCTGCACCAGCGTTTGCGTGAACAACAGTTCCGCCCGCAAAATCTTCTGCGCCCTTCTTAGCCAACCAGCCTGAAGGCGAGAAGACCCAGTGAGCAACTGGAGCATAAACAATGACGAGCCAGATCGCGCTAAATGCAACCCAACTTCCAAACTTGATGCGATCTGCAGAACCACCAGTAATCAAGGCAGGTGTAATGATCGCGAACATCAATTGGAAGGCACAGAAAACTAGTGGCGGAATCGTGAGCGATTCAAAGCCAGTAGCTTGTTGCCAAATATGATTGAGACCAAATTGATGAAGGTTGCCAATTAAGGAGTTCTTTCCGTTAAAGGCCAGGCTGTAGACGCCAGTAATCCAAAGGACGCTGACAACTCCCATCGTTACAAAGTTTTGAGCAAGCATTCCGAGGACGTTCTTGCCGCGCACCATTCCGCCATAGAAGAAGGCCAAGCCCGGTGTCATCAAGAGGACTAGTGCCGCCGAGACCAAGATCCAAGCGGTATCACCACTGTTGTAATGCATAATTTCTCCAAGATTCTTTTCACAAGCAAAATCTCGTCATTGAGAGGTGGCAATAGTTGCTGCCTTGCGTTACGACAAATGCCGTGTCGTGTTACAACTGGGTTACAAAACTTTCCCGTTAACCCGGTGTCAGAAAGCCTAGCGGAGGCTGGCTCGATCTGGGGTTAGGCCGGGTCGTGGAGCAGCCCTTGCAGGTAGCGATCAGCGTCAAATGGCGCAAAGTCGCCTGACCCCTCACCCGTGCCGATGAATTTGATGGGTACACCCGTTTCGCGCTCGATTGCCAGCGCAATTCCACCTCTGGCGGAACCATCCAACTTAGTAAGGATCAACCCGGTGACGCCTACTGCCTGAATGAAGCTCTTGGCCTGAACAATTCCGTTCTGCCCAGTAGTTGCGTCGACCACCAAAAGGACCTCATCCACCCCGGCTCCCCCGGAACTCTTTTCGGCAACTTTCTTAATCTTGGTCAGCTCATCCATCAAATTGTTCTGGGTGTGAAGTCGACCAGCGGTATCAATCACAACATAGTCAGTGTTGTTTTTCTTTGCTTGTGTGACAGCATCAAAAACTACGGCTGACGGATCTCCTTGAAACTTTCCAGCCATTACTTCGACACCAAGTCGCTGACCCCAGGTTTGAAGTTGATCAATAGCGGCAGCGCGAAAGGTATCTGCAGCTACCGCAAGGAGCGATGAGTTCTGTGCTTTTAGGAAGCCAAGCAGCTTTGCTACGGACGTGGTCTTGCCGGTTCCGTTAACGCCAACAACCATCACGATTGTCGGCGATGTAACTGCTCGCGCTAACTCGCGTGGATTTGCGCTTAAGGATCTCTTCATTGATTCGATGAGTCCAGCTTCGATCTCATCGGGCTTTGCTCTCTTTGCACTCTCGATGATCTCTTGAGCAAAAGCGCTTCCGATATCGGCCTCGATCAAGGTAGTTGTCAGCTCATCCCAATCGCCCGAAGCGGGTGCGATTGCAGCCTTAACCTTGTTGAGGAACTTAGAAAATAGCGCCATCGTACGTAGTGATGCCCGGTGGTTTAAACGGATTCGGTGTCGCGAATGCGCTGTGAAATAACCTCAGAGACGCCATCGCCACGCATGGTTACGCCATACAGGGCATCGGCAATTTCCATAGTGCGCTTTTGGTGCGTGATGATGATGAGCTGTGACTTTTCACGAAGCTCTTCAAATACACCCAGGAGTCTTCCAAGGTTTGTGTCATCAAGCGCAGCTTCAACTTCGTCCATGACGTAGAACGGACTTGGACGAGCTTTGAAAATCGCGACCAACATCGCCACAGCAACGAGCGAACGCTCTCCGCCTGAGAGCAAGGAGAGTCGCTTCACGCGCTTTCCTGGTGGACGAGCCTCAACATCAACACCCGTGAGCATCATGTTGTTTGGATCGGTCAGAATCAGGCGACCTTCACCCCCTGGGAAAAGGCGAGCAAAGATCGACTTAAATTCACGTTCGGTATCGCGATAAGCCTGTTCAAATATCTCAACAACCTTGTCATCAACTTCCTTGATGATGTCCAAGAGATCCTTCTTGGTCTTCTTCAAATCTTCGAGTTGTTCGGTGAGGTAACGCAGACGCTCTTCGTGGGCGTTGTATTCCTCAAGCGCCAATGGATTGATCTTGCCAAGCATCGCAAGACCGCGTTCTGCTTGAGCCAAGCGCTTTTCTTGTTGATCACGACGGTAAGGGATGAGATCACCCGGAATGAAATTGCCCTCTTCATCTTCAATGAGAGTAGGCACATCATTTTCCGGTCCATATTCACTTAACAGGGTCGAGACATCAACGCCGAGTTCTTCAACCGCACGGGTCTCTAATTGTTCAATCCGCATGCGTTGCTCGGCTCGAGCAATTTCGTCCTGATGAACACTCGATGTTAACTGCTCGAGTTCTGTGGTGAGTTCACGAATTCGACCACGAATCGTGAGGGTCTCTCCTTCGCGCTCGGTGCGAGCGGCTTCGAGGCGTTCACGTTCGGCTTGTGCCTTTGCAATGGTTACTTCAATTTGAATGAGCGCTTCATACGCTGAGTCTGCAATCTCTTGCGCGGTGGTAGCTGCGCGGGCGCGTTGTTCCATTCGAGCAATCGCCTTCACGGCATTGTCGCGTTCTGCTTGTGCCGCAGTTTCCAGCGCTTGTGCTCTAGCAGCGATCGCAGCGACTCGCTCTTCCATGGTGCGAACTTCTAGACGAGCATCAATCTGAGTGGTGCGAAGTCCTTCAACCTTCTGACGAAGCTGATCAGCCGCAGATGTATCAGGCTCTTCTGGCAGGACCGCGGATTCAAATTGCGCGATAGCGTTGGCAAGTTCGCTCTCATCATTAGTGCGCTGTTCGGTGGCAGCAGTAATGGATGCAGCAAGACGATCAATTTCAGCCTGAGCGCTCTTGACATTCTGTCCAGCCACTGCCATTTGTTCAGCCAAACCAGACATCTTTGCATCAGACTCATTGAGTCCTGCTAGTGCAAGATCGTGAGCGCGCTGCGCTTCTTCAAGTGCGCGTTCAGAAGCCACGAGTTCAAAGGTAAGTTTTTCGCAGGTAGCGATTGTGCTCTCAAGTTCACTACGTGTGCGCTCGATGAGTGAAGAGATTTCAATTGCGCTATTTGTTCCAGATGAGCCACCGCGGACTCGATTTCGACTCACGAGATCACCATCGCGTGTAACCGCCGTAAGACCAGGATGCGATTCAACTGCCGCGCGAGCATCATCAAGGCTTTCGACCGCGATCACACCAGACAACAGCGCATCAAGCATCTGAGCTAGTCCATCGCTCTTGATTAAAGATGAAAGGCTGGTGAGACCTGAAGGGACTTGGGAGCTGCTTCTGAACTCGCCATCAACTACGAGCAGTTCAGACTGACCAGCTGCTTCAGATTTAAGCATGCCTAAGGCGTGAACAGCGGAGCCTAAGTTTTCTACGACAATAGATTCAGCAAGCGGTCCGAGTGCGGCTGCGACCGCAGCTTCCCACCCTGGTGTCACGGACATCAGCGTCGAAAGCCGGCCCTTGCTTCGCGCTCCGCCGCGGCCTTCGAGAATTGCTGCGCCGCCATCACGATGGAGCAACGATTCTTCGAGCGCTGTAAGACGCGCAGTTAAACCAGCGCGTTCACGACTGGCGTTCTGTTCATTGGTGCGCAGAGTTGCATGCGAACTTTGCAGCGCCTCTAATTCTGATTTAGCTTTCTCGTACACAGAATCAAGTTCTGGTTCGAATCGATCGACGCCAGCAATCTCTGCTTCTAGCTCTGCGAAGCGCGTTCTAAACGCGGCAAGGCGACTAGCTGCTTCACTGCGAGCAGATTCAAGACGAGTGAGTTCTGCATCGGTTGCATCGATGCGAGCACGCAGTCCGTTGATATGACCTTCTTGGCGAGCGGTACCTTCGCGTTGATCCGAAAGCGCACGAAGCGCCGCTGCGATTCGATTCTCTTCCGCTGCGAGTTCGCGTTCTGCCGCCTGCAAATTTTGCGAGATTGTTTCGAGTTGTGCCCGAGCTGTCTGCGCAGTTGCTGCCTGCTCGCGCTCTTCAGCACGAAGAGTCTGTGCTTCGGCATCCATGCTTTCTGGATCGCGGCCGCTGGCACGAGCTTCCTCGCGCTCTTCTGACAAGAAGCGAGCACGCTCAGAGGCCAAGGATTGGATGCCGCGGAATTTTTCCCGCTGCGCTGTCAGTTTGTAGTAATTCTCTTGCGCCACAACAAGTAATGGATTCTCTTGGAGCGAGATCGAATCGAGTTCTACTTCTCGTGCACGAGCTTGGCTCAGTTCGCTTTCGACAACGTCTTTGCGACCGCGTAACGAGGTTTCGTCAGCAACTTCAGCGGCAAAGGAGTTGCGAAGAGTGAGTAGATCATCAGCAAGGAGGCGAAGTTTTGCATCGCGTGCATCAGATTGAATGATGGAAGCTTTTCGAGCAACTTCGGCTTGCTTACCTAGCGGCTTGAGTTGTCTGCGTAGTTCAACGGTGAGATCCTGAATACGCGCCAAATTTCCCTGCATTGAATCCAGTTTGCGCAGCGCCTTCTCTTTGCGCTTACGGTGCTTGAGAACTCCAGCAGCTTCTTCAATAAAGGCACGACGCTCTTCTGGGTTCGCGAGCAAAATTGCATCGAGCTGACCCTGGCCGACAATGACGTGCATCTCGCGACCAATACCGCTATCGCTGAGCAACTCCTGAATATCCAGCAACCGAGTTGTCTCGCCGTTGAGTTGATACTCACTCGTTCCATTACGGAACAAAATACGAGTAATGGTGACTTCGCTATATTCAATAGGAAGAACGCCATCAGAGTTGTCGATCGTGACCGATACTTCTGCGCGGCCAAGTGGTGCGCGACCAGAGGTGCCCGCGAAGATGACATCTTCCATCTTTCCGCCGCGCAAAGATTTTGCGCCCTGCTCTCCCATAACCCATGAGAGCGCATCGACCACGTTAGATTTTCCAGAGCCGTTTGGACCCACAACGCAGGTAATGCCTTCTTCAAGGATCAATGTGGTCGCGGAAGCAAAGGATTTAAAGCCTTTGAGGGTCATGCTCTTCAAATACACAGGGGTAACCTATCTAAAAAGGGGTGCGAACCTGTAAATCCAAGCCAGCTCGCGAACCGGCAAACTCTTTACTAATGGTTGAGGGTCGCTCCGAAACGAGAGTGCAACACTTCGAGCGCGTTCTTTGCGGCGACTTGCTCTGCCTCGCGCTTGCTCTTGCCTGAGCCAGGAGCGAATTTCTCGCCCGCAACTAGTGCGCGGGCAATAAAGGACTTATTGTGATCTGGGCCAGATTCACTCATCTCGTATTCGGCCGCACCAAGTGAATGTGCTGCAACCAATTCTTGGAGCGCACTCTTTGCATCGACGCCGCCGCCTTGCGCAAGTGTTTTTTCAATGATCGGAGTAAGCCAACCAAGAAGCGTCTTCTTTGTTACATCAGCGCCATGATCTAAATAAATAGCGCCGATCAGCGCTTCAAAGGAGTCGGCAAGGATGGAACTCTTATCACGGCCACCCGTCGTCTCCTCCCCTTTGCCAATGCGGAGATACTCTCCGATTCCCAATGACCGTGCGATATCCGCGAGCGCGCGAGTGTTCACAACGCTGGAACGAAGTGGTGAGAGTCGACTTTCATCCATATCTGGATAACGTTGAAAGAGTTCTTCGGTGATCACTAAACCAAGAACGCTATCGCCCAAGAATTCAAGGCGTTCGTTCGTTGGAATTCCACCAGACTCATAAGCATATGAGCGGTGAGTGAGTGCAAGCTCTAATAGTTGTGCTTCGACTGTAATCCCAAGCTGGGCTGAGAGTCTCTGATAATCAAGCGAGGACATGAGATCTCCTAGCGCTCTGTGCGTTGATCACTATTCGCATGGCCATCAGGTAAGCAGGCAGCGCGATCAGCGATCGCTCAGATCAAACTTCTAGGACTTGACGACGGTTGTATGTGCCACAGGTTGGGCACGCGGTGTGCTGCAACTTTGGTTGCTGGCATTGTCCGCAGAGTGTGGTCGCAGCAGGAGTTGTCTTCCATGAACTACGGCGTGTGCGTGTACGTGAACGCGACATCTTTCGCTTTGGGACTGGCATGGTCTGACTCCTCAGGAATAGCGGTTACTGCAAGATGAGAAGTATCCCCCATATGCCCAAAATCGCCAAAACGAGGGTGATCATTAGGAGCGGGGGCCGTTCCAGTTCTCGAGTCCCGCCCAGCGAATATCGGTAACGGCATGCTCATGGTCTTCTGGTAGGCCAGCCCAGGCTAGGCCACAGCCAGGGCAGAGTCCCAGGCAATCTTCACTGCACAGAGGGTGAATCGGCATATTCAGGATAACGGCATCCCGGATCGGGGCCTCTAAATCAATCAGATCGCCCTGCATCCAGAGCTCTTCATCCTCATCGCCGACTTCAATCTCTTTCTGAGTATTAGCGGACTTTCGGGACGAGCCTTGGCGCGGGTCAATCTCATAGTTGTATAACTCTGTAAAACTCTCATCGACATCAAAACTCACCGGCTCGAGGCAGCGGGTGCACTCCCCGATCGCTTCGGCTCGAACATCGGCAGATACCAGAACTCCTTCAGCTACTGCCTGGAGTCTGAGGTCTACATAAATTGGCGCGTCGGCCGGAATGGCCAGTAACGAAATGCCTACCGGGGTGTGTTCGGTGATCGTGAGTTCATACTCACGCATTTCACCTGCACGACGAGGAAGATCGTGCGCGCTTACTACAAAGGTATTACTTAAACTCACTTTTCATCCGCCAACTCGGCCAGAATATTTTTATCATCGACGCCGGCAAGTTTTTCACGACCACGCTGAACAACATCAAGAGTTTTATTCAAAATAACTTCGAGCGTTGCGAGCCGTGAATCGATGTAGTTTTCAATCTCTTCTCGCTCGACCCGAGCCTGCTCCTGAACTTCCGCCAAAATTCGATTCGCTTCGGCGCGGGCGGCGCTAACGATCTCAGTCTGCTCAACCATTCGAGCGACTTCCTCGCGGGCATGAGTAATGAGTGTGTCCGCGCTCAACCGAGCTTCTTCTAAAATCAAATCGCGACTCGCGATGATCTGTTCAGCTGCAGCCAAATCTGCTGGCATAGCGCCTTTTGCAAAATCCAAAACTTCCAACAATTCACCACGGTGAATTACGCAACTGGCAGAGAGCGGCACGCTTCGTGCCTCCTCGACCATTGCAATTGCTGCATCTAACCGTTCGACAACATTCATGGCAGCTGAGTTCATCAGTGATTACCTTCTTCTTTCAGGTTGCTAGCCGACTTTTGCGCTAACCGTTCACGCAATCGACCTACGAGCGGAGCAGGAATATAACTCGATACATCGCCGTCATAACTGGCGATTTCTTTCACGAGCGATGACGAGAGAAAGGAGTGGGCCGGAGCCGTGGACATAAATAGGGTTTCGATCCCTTTAAGCTGAAAATTAATTTGTGACATCTGAAGTTCGTAGTCAAAGTCGGTGACAGCCCGCAGCCCCTTGACGATAATCGGAATTTCTTGGGTCACGCAGTAATCCACGAGAAGTCCAGACCAAGAGTCGACTCGAACATTTGAAAAACGTTCTGTGACTTCCTTGATCATCTCGATCCGCTCTGGCACTGTGAAGAGCGATGACTTGGTCTTGTTCACAAGAACAGCGATGACAACCTCATCGAACATTTTGCTCGCGCGTTCGACGATATCAAGATGGCCGTAGGTAATAGGGTCAAATGATCCTGGGCAGACAACGCGTTTCACGGTAAAACGCTAGCAGAGTAACCGCCGTAGAAGATACTTCCCTGTCCATACGAGCGTACTTTTTCAAGCACCAATGGCTCGGGCCAGCTAAAAGGAGAACCTTTTGTCTCACGTTCTATCGCAATGAGCCCGTGCGGCTTAAGAATATTTCGTTCGATGATTGCATGAAGCAACGCTTCGATCTCTGCATTATCAATATGGTACGGCGGATCCATAAAGATAATGTCGTAACCATCGCTACTTGTTGCGTGATCGGAATCTAAAAAGGCCTGTGCCTCCATGTGAAAGACTCGTGACTTGCCGGATGGACTCTTTACCAATGCGAAATTTGAAAGAGCTAGGTTGCCAACATCGCCCTCGGCTTCGACCGCATGCACGATCGCTGCGCCGCGCGAGATTGCTTCAACACCAACAGCGCCGCTTCCCGCAAAGAGGTCGAGGAAAAATAGCCCTGAAATACTTCCGAATGCTGATTCGAGTGACGAAAAGAGCCCTTCTCGTGCCCTATCGGAGGTAGGGCGAACTCGGGTATCAGAAGGTGAAAACAGTGTTTTACCTTTGGCGCTGCCCGCTATGACTCGCATCTTTTATCCCTTTTCCACAAATGAGCTCGGTGCAGCCACTGCTAATTGATTCACCACTGCTGCTAATTCTGGCAGGTATGACAAGGTCATGTCTTGCTGAATGAGGGTTGTAGCAACCTGTCGAGCCTTTGAAATAAGCGGTTCATCGCGTAACACCTTGAGCAAGCGCAAATGCGACTTAACTCCAGATTGAGCTTTACCAAGGACATCACCTTCGCTGCGCTGCTCTAAATCGATTTCCGAAAGTTCAAAGCCATCGAGCGTTCCCGCGACCGCTTCAAGTCGTGCCATTGATGACGAACCCTCTTCGGTTCGAGTAACCAATAAACACAATCCCGGTACTCCACCACGACCAACGCGACCTCGAAGTTGATGGAGTTGTGAAACACCAAATCGGTCCGCATCCATAATCACCATCATTGATGCGTTTGGAACGTCGACTCCAACTTCGATCACAGTTGTAGCAACCAGCACATCGATGAGGCCGGCAGCGAAAGCCTGCATCGTCTCCTCTTTCAGATCAGAGCTCTGTCTTCCGTGTAATGGTGCAACCTTGAGCCCTTTGAGCGCGCCCAGCGCAAGTTCCGGCGCCAATTCTTCAACGCTGGTCAGAGGAATCTTGGCGGCCTCATTCTCTTTCTCTGAGCCATCGCCTTGCCCATCATCCCCTGCCATTAATCTGGCAACTTCACGATCTCGTTCACTCATTCCTGCGGGTTCAATCTCATCCGGATTGATGCGCGGTGTGACGATGTAGGCCTGATGCCCTTGAGAAACTTCTTCGATAACTCGCTGCCATGCACGATCCAAGTAATGCGGCTTTGAGCTCAACGGAACGACATGCGTAACGATCGGTGTGCGACCAGACGGTAATTGTCGAAGAGTGGAGATTTCCAAATCGCCAAATATTGTCATTGCGACGGTACGTGGAATCGGAGTTGCGGTCATAACAAGTAGATGAGGTGGTTGTGCTGCTTTGGCGCGCAAGGCATCGCGCTGCTCCACACCGAAGCGATGTTGCTCATCAACAACAACAAGTGCTAAATCCGCGAAATCAACGCCCGCGCTGAGTAGAGCATGCGTGCCGATAACTATGCCGGCATCGCCATTCTTAATCTTTCCAAGCGCTGCCTTTTTCTGCGCTGCTGTCATCGAGCCGGTAAGCAGCACGACCTCGGTCCCGTGTTGGGCCCCTCCTATTGTGCCTGCTTCTGCAAGTGGGCCAAGAATTTTCTTGATCGTCACATAATGTTGCTGTGCCAAAACTTCGGTAGGTGCAAGGAGCGCTGCCTGTCCGCCAGCATCAACGGCAATCAACATCGCCCGAAGGGCTACAACAGTTTTTCCAGAACCAACTTCACCCTGCAACAACCTATGCATCGGATGCGAACTAGCCATGTCGCGAGCAATCTCTTCGTTTACTTCGCGCTGACCATCTGTAAACGTGAAAGGAAGGAGCGATTCAAATTCAGCAACCAGCCCGTCGGCCTTCGCACTTCGTGCGATCGCCCCGTCCTGCGCCGTGCTAGCCTTACGTTGCGCGAGTACGAGTTGCAGGAGCAACGCTTCGTCGAAGGTTAATCGCTCACGCGAGCGCGAAGCTCCTTCGAGTGAGTCGGGTTGATGTATCCTCCTGATGGACTCATCGAGAGTGGGAAATCCCAATTCCTTGCGAAGTTCTTCGCTTAAGAAATCCGGAATTGGGTCAAGTGAATCAAGAACAATCTCGACGCATTGGGCAATCTTCCATGACGGGAATTTGGAGGCCGATGGATAGACGGGGATGAACTTTCCGGCAAATCCCGCAATCGCTTCATCCACATCGCTGCCATCTGGGATTAATTGATAGTCCGGGTGCGAGAGCTGGCGCTTACCATTGAAGACTCCAACCTTTCCGGCAAACATTCCGCTGCGCCCGACTCGCAACTCCTTTTCGCGCCAGGGCTGATTAAAGAAGGTGAGCCACATTTTGGCCGAACCGTCGGTAATGACGACTTCCAGAATTGTTCGCCCGCTTGCTCGACGCAGATTGACGGCCGAGATCTCGGCCAACACCGTGACCTCTTCCCCATCACTCAGTTCGGCAATATCGGTCAACTCACCCCGAACCACATACCGCCGCGGATAGTGCTCGAGTAGTTGCCTAACCGTGGTGATCCCAAAGGATTTCCCTAGCGCCTTCGCGGTTTTATCGCCCAGAACCCGGCTGAGGTCTCTCTCAAGACTGGGTGCGCTGGGCTGGCTATTCACGTGGCTATTCACGTGGCTATTGTGCCAAGTAATGGGTGGCTCTAGGTGGGTGTGCCGTGAGAACCCGAGCGAACCCGGACAAATTAGCCAGATACCCCCTGCTGGCGGTAATCTTTGCCGCTTACAGATCAACGTGAATTTATTAAACCGAGAAAAGGGAGTCCAACGTGGCATCGAACTGCGATATCTGCGGCAAAGGCCCAAGCTTTGGCAACAACGTCTCACACTCAATGCGTAAGACACGTCGCCGTTGGAATCCAAATATCCAGCGCATCAAGACAATTGTTGGCGGCTCAACCAAGCGCCAGAACGTCTGCTCAACCTGCATGAAGGCTGGCAAAGTCACACGCTAACCCTTCACTCTTTCTATAAGTGAAGTTGTCATACCGTGAAAATTTACGCCCATAGGGGTGCCTCCTCCGATTTTCCGGAGATGTCTCGTGCTGCCTATCTTGGCGCAGTGGAACAAGGCGCCGATGGTTTTGAGTGCGACCTACGAGTCACTCGAGATGGCGTAGTCGTCGCTTGGCATGATGCTGACCTCACCAGAATTGCGAATTCACCACTCGTTATTTCCCAAAGCACCTTCGAGGCACTTCGCGCTGCATATCCCATTCTTACCCTTGATGACATTCTAGATATCGCATTAGCAAACAAGAAAGATCTAGCGCTAGAGACTAAGCATCCAGTGCCGAGTAAAGGTGCCGTCGAAGAAGCTATTGCGCGCATTCTGTGCGCCCGAAAAGCCGAGATTGATGCAAGTGGAATCGACATTGTCCTCATGTCATTTTCTTGGTTGGCCACGCGTCGCGCCATAAGGCTGGGAATTCCGGCGGTCTATTTATCTACGCACTGGCTCGCCTTTAGGCTCGTAAAAGATCGCTCGCTTGGCCCTTCGATTGAATCTCTGAAAAAATTTCCAGTAATCGCCCGCTTCGTTCAGAAGAGCAAGCGGGCTCAACGACTATTTGTCTGGACCGTTGATCGGACGCAAGACGCTGATTACTGCAATGAACTAGGCGTTGACGTTCTGATTACTAATCGCCCTGGAGCAATTCGAACTCATCTCACGCGTTAGCGGAAGTCTTCGCCAAACTCTTCCGGCGCATCAAAGTGGTTGAAGCCGTTATGAATCAGCGGTGCGCCATCCATCCGCACCCCTTTTCCAAAGACGACTCGCCCGATTTCAATTGCCTGACGTGGCATTGGTAGTTGCGGAGAAATTGTGGCGAGAAAAATATGGTCTTCGCCTCCGTGCACATTCATCGCAGGATCTGACAGTATCTCGATCCCAACACCCGAGGCTCGTGCAAGATGCGCGAGTTCGCTCGCCAGACTGTCACTCACATCAATCATGGAACTCACGCCCGCAAGAGCAAAGGCAGTAGCTGCTTCATAATCAATAGTTGGACGCTTATGTTCAGCGGTGCGTTCGTCGTTGATGCCAGCACGAAGAAGTTCAAGTCCCGCCGCTGATTGACCGGGATATCCGCTGATAATGACAAGATCTCCGACTTGCGCGCCAGATCTCGTAATTGGGTCTCGCACCTCACCGGTGACCGAGAGCGATAGCACCAATGCGTTCTTATCCGATCGCGCTAAATCGCCACCCACAACTAACGCGCCGACCTTAGATGCCTCATCCATGATTCCGGTCGCAAGCTCTCGGGCTTGCTCCACCGTAAAATCACTCGGCAGCGCCGCGCTTACTAATATGTAGCGAGGTTTGGCCCCCATAGCGAAAATGTCGGCAAGGTTTGCGCCAGTGGTTTTGGCGCCAATCTCAAAAAGTGTCGACCACGAGCGATTGAAATGAACGCCTTCAACTGCCATATCGGCGGCGAGAACTAAGTGTTTCTCAGACCTGCCAACGCTCGCTCCCTTTACAGCTGCAGCGAATCGAACTACGGCTGCATCATCCCCGATACCAACAATAATCTCTGAGTCAGCGGGGGCTGCAAAGACCTGAGAGATGGCGGTTATGAGCTCTGCTTCACTGGCCAAGGCTCCCCCGTTTCACTCTCGATGTATTTCCCCGAACCGCAATTGCGAGTAGCCTAACGCTTACGAGATCGGCACATAGCAGTGCGCGATCACACCAGTGTGAGGAACGAGCGATGTCAGTACAAGTCTATATTTTGATTCAAACCGATGTCGGCAAGGCCGGCAGCGTAGCCCAAGCAGTCAGTGCAATCTCTGGAGTTACTCTCGCAGAAGCTGTCACTGGCCCCTACGACGTAGTCATGCGCGCAGAATCACCAAGCATGGAAGAACTTGGTCGTTCTATTCTTTCCAAGGTCCAAGCGGTTCCAGGAATTACCAGAACTCTTACCTGCCCAGTAACTGTCTACTAATCACTACCAATTCTTGATATGTGCTGCGATTAGCGCGTCACGCCGAGCGGGCGTGCTAACGCAGCATCGAGCAAGTGAGTGATGATCTCTGAATAACTCTTTCCAGCCCGAGCCCACATTTTTGGAAACATCGACGTCGGCGTAAATCCCGGCATCGTATTAATTTCATTGATAACCAGCTCGCCACTAGCGGTGTAGAAAAAGTCCACCCGCGCCAACCCTTCGCACCCTACCGCCTCAAATGCGGCGATGGCGGCACTCTGAATTGAACGTTCTACTCCCTCAGGTAAATCGGTCGGGAAAACTACCTCAGTAGCGTCGTCTAAATACTTCGCTTGAAAATCATAGAACTCATGATCCCCAACGATCTTAATTTCACCGATGGGAGCTGCGCGAAGTTCACCGCCAACATCGAGGACCGCACACTCAATCTCGCGACCAACGATGGCTTCCTCAACTAAAACCTTGGTGTCGAATTCAAAAGCTTCTGCAATTGCCGCAGATAGTTCTTCGGCTCGTTTTACTTTAGTAGTACCGCGACTCGAGCCACTTCGTGCGGGTTTTACAAAGAGCGGATAGATCATGTTCTGAAGCTGATCGAGGTTCCAGTTTTTCTTATTAAGAACAACTCCTGGAGCAACCTGTAGTCCATGCGATTGAAAGATTGGTTTTGCAAATGACTTATCCATTGCAACGGCACTGGCTAGAACACCTGATCCCACATAGCGAATCCCCGCAATCTCGCAAAGACCTTGAATTGTTCCGTCTTCACCATAGGGACCGTGGAGCATTGGAAAAATCACATCTAGATTGAGTGGGCTTCGCGCTAAAGCTAAACCATGAATATCGACGGTGATTTTGGGCAACTCTGGATTGACTTCCGGCATCTGGCCTTCTGAGA
>Ga0007815_1000341_pt1 | contig 14990 bp, 11 predicted proteins | sample CryBogCBE02Aug09_FD_71212 | JGI IMG/M metagenome (GOLD analysis project Ga0007815, IMG submission 71212) | Freshwater microbial communities from Crystal Bog, Wisconsin, USA - CBE02Aug09 | ecosystem: Environmental > Aquatic > Freshwater > Lake | place: Crystal Bog, Wisconsin, USA | collected...
GCCAACCGGGCGACCCCGCTGACGGTTACCGCGGTGATGTGTATGGTGCTGCTGGGCACCGCGCCGCGCGGGGCCACCGCGGGCGAACTGGCGCGGGTGACCGAGCTGATGGTCGACTGGGCGCGCGCACGTGGCATCCGCATGACCGAGGAGCTGGCGGCGCTCGACCGGGCGGCGCTGCGCGGCACGGCTGATACGCTGGTCAATTCGGGGCTGATCCTGCGCGACGACGCCGGGCGCGATACGGTCTATGCCATCGATCCGGCCAAGCACCCGATGGCGAGCTATTACCGCAACACCATCATCCACCACTTCCTCGACAAGACGCTGATCGAGCTGGCTCTGTTCCGGCTGGCGGAAGACAATCCCGACGATGCTGTCGCTGCCTTCTGGGCCGAGATCGAAGGCTTGCGCGACCTGTTCAAGTTCGAATTCTTCTATCCCGCGCGCGAGGTGTTCCGCGCCGGGGTGGAGGCTGAGCTCGATCGGATATCGGGCCAGTGGCAGGCGCAGCTGCGCGCCGGCGCGGCAGGGGTGCAGGCGCTGACCGGGCTGCTCCAGCCGCTGCTGGGCCACGCCGCGCTCCTGCCTTTCGTGGAGGCCTATGTCGTGGTCTTCGAACAATTGGCCCGGCTTGCCGATGGTGAGGAGCTGGATATGGCGACCTGCGTCGCGCAGGGGCTGGTCGAGGGGCGGCAGGCCTACCTGTTGCGGCGGATCAGCAGCGAGGCGGCGATCGGCAAGATCCTGTTCGAGAACGGATACAAGCTGGCCGCCAACCGGGGGCTGGCCGGGCCGACCGATGCCGCAGCCCGTGCCGGCCGCCGTGCGGTGCTGGCCCGGTTGAACGCGCTGGCGCGGCGGATGGAGCTGATGCGGCTGGCGGTGCTGGCCGTGGCCGAACGCGACGCCACGCGCCACGGCGATGAACACCCCGGCTGGGAGAGCGCCTGATGATCGAGCAACTGGGCCCGCAGGACGCGCAATTCCTGTTCGCGCAGGCGGGCAATACGCTGACCCATGTGATGTCGGTCAACATCTACGACCCGGCGGGCGCGCCGGGCGGCACAGTGCGCTTCAAGGACATCATCGCCCACGTCGCCAGCCGGGTGGCGACCTCGCCGGTGTTCCGCCGCAAGCTGCACCGCCTGCCGTTCGACTTCGATTTCCCCTACTGGGTCGAGGACAAGGACTTCGACCTCGAGGCGCACCTCAGCCACGCGCGGCTGCCCCGGCCGGGCGACTGGCGGCAGTTCTGCATTCAGGTGGCGCGCCATTTCAGCCGGCCGATGGATATGACTCGGCCGCTCTGGGACATGTACGTGGTCGAGGGGCTGGACAATATTCCCGGCATTGCCCCCGGCAGCTTTGCCACCCTGACCCGCATCCACCATGCGGCGATCGACGGGGCATCGGGCACCCATTTCTTCGTCGCACTGTCGGACCGGGATGCGGCCGGGCACCCGGTGTTCGATCTGGCCGAAAGCGCTGTGCCGCTGGGGGCGGAGCCGGCCCCGCTGGAAACGCTGACCCGCGCCTTCAACGCCAATCTCACTTCGCCAGTGCGGCTGATGCAGTCGCTGGTGAAGCTGTCGCCGGGGCTGTTGCGCGCGGCGCAGGGCGGGCTGGCCCACCCCGGCCAGATGGGCCCCGGGGTGCCGGAAACCCGCTTCAATGCCCCGCTCAGCCCGCACAAGGTGTTCGACGCGGCGGAATTTCCGTTGGTCGAACTGTCGGCGATCCGCGCGCTGGTGCCCGGGGCGACGATCAACGACGTGGTGCTGGCAATCTGCGCCGGGGCCTTGCGTACCTATCTGCTCCACCACGGCGAACTGCCGGATGAGCGGCTGGTAGCGACCGCGCCGGTCAACCTGCGGACCAAGTCGGCCGAGGCCAGCCGGCCGGGCAACAATATCTCGGCCATGTCGGTCAAGCTGCCGACCGACCTTGCCGACCCCGCCGAGCGGCTGGCGGCGGTGCGTGATTTCACGATGGAGGCCAAGGAAGCGCGCGCCGGGCTGTCGGCGCGGGTGATGACCGACCTTACCAAGCACATCCCCGGTGCGACCATGGCGCTGGCGGCGCGGATGCTGACCAGCCCGCGCTTTGCCCCGCGCGCCAGCAACCTGTTCATCTCGAACGTGCCGGGGCCGCAGTTCCCGCTCTACATGGCGGGCGCGCGCACCACCCATCAGTATGGTCTGGCCCCGCTGGCCAACAATATGGGGCTGTTCATCGCCACCCCCAGCTACGACGGCAAGATCAGCTTTTGCGTCACGGCGGACCGCGCGATCATGCCCGATGTCGCCTTTTTCCGCACTTGCCTCGAACAGGCGGAGGCTGAACTGGGCGCGGCGCTGCTGGCCCGAGCAGCGGCAATGCGGGAGAAGGCCCCGCCCGCCGGGGACAAGGATATGCCGCAGCGCGGCAAAGACGTTGCCAGCGGCAAAAAACGGGTGGTAAGGTCTGCCGCATCGGTAGCGCGGGCGCGCCGCAAGACATAACTGGGCCGGTTGGTGTGGCGAACATGCCGGGCGGTGAAGAGGGGCATGGCATGATCTTCACTCCGCAGCTTTCGGGCGAGGCCGGGTTGGCGCGCGCCAGTTCCTATGGCGAATGGGCCGAGGCCGCGCGCGGGCTCGACCGGCTGAGCGGCAAGGATCGCTGGCGCGCCGCCGATGCCAGCGACCATTTCGACTATCGCTCGATCCGCCGCCGGCTGGAACGGCTGAACGAATTGTTCGCCGCGGGGGACGACCAAGGCCTGCTCTACACCCTTAACGAGGGCATCCACGGCAATATGGATGGCATGGCCAGCGACGCGCTGTGGCATGAGGCGCGGTTCGGCACCAAGCAGTTGGTCCACGACTATGTCGACGCCGTGGTGCGCGCGGTTGAGCATTTGGCCGACCCGGCGGTCGATGCAATCAGCTTTGAGGAAAAGCGCGATTTCTTCCGCCGCGCGCTGCACTGCTATGGCTGTTCTGCGCTGCTGATGAGCGGCTCGGGCGCCTTCCTGTTCTTCCATGCAGGCGTGGTCAAGGCGCTGTGGAGCGAGGGCCTGCTGCCGACGATCATCTCGGGGTCGAGCGGCGGATCGGTGGTCGGCGCGCTGGTCTGCACCCACCGCGACGATGAGCTTGGCGAATTCTTCCGCCCCGAACGCCTCGCCCGCGAATACGAGGACGAGGCCGGCGCGACTCTGCTCAACCCCTTGGGCGGGGCCCGGCGGATGAACCAGGAACAGGTGCGTGAGCGCCTGTCCGAGATTATCCCCGACCTGACCTTTCAGGAGGCCTTCGAGCTGACCGGGCGACACCTCAACATCTCGATCGCCCCGGCCGAGCGCCACCAGAACGGGCGGCTGCTGAACGCGATCACCTCGCCCAATGTCTTCATCCGCGAGGCGGTGCTGGCCTCCTGCGCGGTGCCGGGTATCTACCCCCCGGTCGCCCTGATGGCGCGCGACCATGCCGGGCGGCGGGTTCCCTACCTGCCGGGCCGCAAATGGGTCGACGGTTCGGTGACGCATGACCTGCCCTCGAAGCGGCTGTCGCGGCTCTATGGGGTCAATCACCACATCGTCAGCCAGGCCAATCCGCTGGTCACGCCCTTTGCCAGTGACGTGACGCAGGCGGCCTCGCCCTTCGCCTCGATCCGCCGCGCTTCGGTCTCGACGCTGAAGGCTTGGCTCAATGTGAACATGGAACTGCTCGACCGGCCGCTGGCGCTGTTCCCGGCGCTGCACAGTATGGCGCGCACCGCGATGTCGGTGATCAATCAGGACTATTCGGGCGATATCAATATCATACGCCCGATGATGCTGTGGTCGCCGGCCAAGATGCTGAGCAACCTGTCGCTGGCCGAAATTACCGAGCTGGTCGATCTGGGCGAGCGTGCCACCTGGCCGAAAGTCGAGATGGTCCGCACCCAGACCCGGATCAGCCAGACGCTGGCGCGGGTGCTGGCCGATTACGAAGCGGGCGAGGTACCGCCGCCAGCCACCGCGCCCAAGGCCGCCAAGCGGGGCCGCAAGTGAGCCGCGAACTGGTCATCGCCGCCGGGCAGCCCGGCGCGGGCGCGCGGCTCCATGCCCGGTGCTGGCCGGTGGAAGCCCCACGCGGGGCGGTGCTGCTGGCGCATGGCTATGCCGAGCATCTCGGCCGCTATGAACATGTCGCCGCCCGGCTGAATGCGGCCGGGCTGGCGGTCTATGCCGTCGACCATTGGGGGCATGGCCGGTCGAAGGGCGAGCCGGGCTTCGTCCCTGCTTTTGCGGCTTTCACCGCCGGGATGGATGCGCTGCTGGCTATGGTCAAGACCGAGCTGCCGGGCGTGCCGCGTGTGCTGGTCGGCCATTCGATGGGCGGGCTGATCGCGGTCCATCACCTGCTCAGCCACCAGCAGGACTATGCCTGCGCGGTGCTGTCGGGGCCGGCGATTGCCGCCAGCGAGCCGCCATCGGCGGTGATGATCTTCGTCTCGCGCCTGCTCTCCCGCCTCGCCCCGCGGCTCGGCGTGCTGGCGCTTGATGCCGATGGGGTCAGCCGGGATGCCGCCGTGGTTGCCGCTTACAAGGCCGATCCACTGGTCTATTCGGGCAAGATGAGCGCGCGGCTGGCCAAGGAAATGTTTGAAGCCATGGGCGCGGCTCAGGCTGGCGCCGGGCGGATCAGCCTGCCTTTGCTGATGCTGCACGGCGGCGATGACCGGCTGACCGCGCCCGAAGGCTCGCGCCTGCTCGATCGCACGGTGGCCAGCAGCGACAAGCGGCTGGTGATCTACCCCGGCCTCTACCACGAGATTTTCAACGAGCCCGAGCAGGGCGCGGTGCTGGACGAGATGGTCGGCTGGATCGTCGCACGGCTGCCGGCAGGGGGGCAAGTCTGATGCTGTATACAGGGATTGTCATCGTCGTTGCGCTGCTGGCGCTGCCACTGCTGGCCTATTGGCTGGCCCCGGCCTGGCTGTTGGGTCAGCTGGTGGCGATGACCCGGCGGCGCGGCGGGCTGGTACGCAAGGTGGCCATGGTGAACGGCGTGCCGTGCCCCTACCTTGATGGCGGAAAGCCGGCCCCCAACGGCGACAAGCCCGAAGATGTGCCGCTGGTGATGGTCCACGGCTTTGGCGGCGACAAGGACAACTGGGCCTTCTATGCCCCGTTCCTGACCGGCCAGTATCGCCTGATCTGCCCCGACCTGCCCGGTTTTGGCGAGAGCCAGCGTGCGCCCGACGGCGACTATTCGGTCGAGGCGCAGGCCCGCTGGCTGGCGCAATTCCTCGACGCGGTGGGGGTGGAACGCTGCCACCTTGGGGGCAATTCGATGGGGGGCTACATTGCGCTGCATTTCGCGCTCGACCATCCGCAGCGGCTGGCTTCGCTGACCCTCGTCAACAATGCCGGGGTGATGGGGGCCAGGGCGAGCGAGTTGCAGCAAATGGTGCTGGCCCAGCCCGGCGTCTCGCCGCTGGTGCCGCGCAGCGTGGCCGATGTGCGGCGGCTGATGGCCTTTGTCGCCTATCGTCCGCGTTTCATTCCGGCGGGTTTCCTCAAGGTGATGCTGAAGGTATTTGCGGCCCATGCCGATCTGCTCGACGCTATCTTCCTGCGGCTGCTCGATGCAATGCTGAACAGTCCGCTCAACCATCGCTTGGCCGAAGTGAAGGTACCGACCCAGATCATCTGGGGGCGGCATGACCGGCTGATCGACGTTTCGTGCGCCGAGGCCGAGCATGCCGGGATTGCGGGCAGCGAGCTGGTGGTGTTCGAGGATGCCGGGCATGTGCCGATGATCGAGCTGCCCGGGCGCACTGCCCATGCGCAGCTGGAGTTTCTGGCGCGCCACTAGCCTTGGCGATAGGGAAGGGGTGCGGATGGAGCTGAAGGTTGGCCTGCTGGGCGGGGGCAGCTGGGGCACCACGGTCGCCGCTGTCGCCACCCGCAATGCGCCGGTGATGCTGTGGGCGCGCGACGCCGACACCGTCGCGGACATCAACCGCAACCACCGCAACAGCCGCTATCTGCCAGGCGCCGCGCTGCCCAAGGGCTTGCGCGCTTCGGCCGAGATTGGCGAAGTGGTGGCGCAGGCCGACGTGGTGGTGATGGGCGTGCCGTCCAACGCCTTTCGCGGGGTGCTGGAGGAAGTGGCCCGGCATATCCGCCCGTGGGTGCCGGTGATCAGCCTGACCAAGGGGCTTGAGCTTTCCAGCGGCAAGCGGATGAGCGAGCTGATCGTCGAATGCCTGCCCGGCCATCCGGTGGGGGTGCTGACGGGTCCGAACCTCGCGCGTGAGATTATGGCGGGGCAGGCGGCGGCAAGCGTCATTTCGATGGAGGACGAGATCATCGTCCGCCGGCTGCAGGCTTTGTTCCATTCAGGGCTGTTCCGGGTCTACACCAATACCGATCTGATCGGCTGCGAACTGGGTGGGGTGCTGAAGAACATCATCGCCATCGCGGTTGGCATGGGCGACGGGCTGGGGGCGGGCGACAATACCCGCTCGGCGCTGATCACCCGGGGGCTGGCCGAGATCATGCGGCTGGGGGTGGCGATGGGCGGCCAGCCGGCGACATTTGCCGGGCTGACCGGGATGGGCGACCTGATCGCCACCTGCACCAGCCCGTTGAGCCGCAACCGCCACGTTGGCGTGCAACTGGGGCAGGGGCACAGCCTCGAGACGATCATCGCGGCGATGAATCAGGTGGCCGAGGGGGTGAAGAGCGCGCCCACGGTGATCCAGCTGGCCGAGGCGCACGGCATTTCAATGCCGATCAGCCGCGACGTGTTCGACGTGATCCACGGCCATCGCAGCCCGGGCGAGATTTTCCGCGGGCTGTTGCGGACCAGCGCCGGCTCCGAGGCCGAAGCAGGCTAGATCAGCCGCGCAGCCTCGCCACCCAGTTCGGCGAAATAGCGCGACATCGCCTCGACCGCCTTGTCGGTGAGGGTGATGAAGGCGCGGCGGCGGTCGGTATCATCCTCCACCCGTTGCAGCAGGCCGGCCTCGGTCATCTGGCCGATCCAGCGCAGCGCGGTGGTTGGCGGCACGCCACTGGCGATGCAAAGGCTGGTGACCGAGACGCGGGTCTGTTCGGCGCGCGCGGCGGTCAGGTCGAGCAGCATATCCCAGGCCGGATCGGCAAACAGGTCGCCATCGAGGAAGCGCGCGCGCATCTGGCGCTGGCGGATAATCCGCCGCACCAGCTTGGGGTCGGGCAGGGCCGTGCGGGTGGTGCGCAGCAGGCGTTCCTCCGCACCACCGCTGTGGTGGGCAGGTTCGAAGCGGAAGGCGCCTGCGGGGGTGGGGGTCGCGGCGGGGGCCACAGCCGCTTCAGGGCCATGCAGTTGGTCGATCCGTTCGGCGAGCGAGGAGACCTGCTGCGCCAGCCGCAGCAGCACCAGCCGATCCTCCTCCGACAATTCGCGCACCCGGCGGCCGGGGATCCGCGCCAGCACCTGGCCCAGCGCTACCAGCCGTTCTGCCCGGCCGGGTTCGACAAGGATCTGCGGGGCGGACTGATCGAGGCAGGCGAAAACATCGTCGAGTGCGGCGACCGTGGTGGAGACCACCAGCGCGGCCCCGGCGTGTGCCGCGCGCAGGTCGAGCCGGGTGAGCGCGGCAAGCGTTGCGGCGTCGACCGCCGGGCAATCGACCAGCACCACTTCGCCCAGCGGGCGCGGCTGGGCATCGTGGAGCGCGTTGATCCCGGCAGCCTCGGCAATGCGGAAGCCGGCCGCTTCGGCATCCTCGCGCAGCTGGCCGCGCAGGTGCGCGCGATCGGCGTAGATCGACAGCGCCAGCTTCAGCCCGGCGGCATCATTGGCGGCGCCGTAGGCGAAATCGCCGGGCAGGGGGGCAAATTGGACCTGTGCCATATGCTCGACTCCACGTTCATGGGCATCCGTATTTATGCCTAGAAAACTAGAACAAATACGGACTTGGTCAAGACAAATATGGAACAAAAATAGATCGTAAACGGATCAGTCCGCGAAGGGGTCGCGCACCAGAATCGTATCTTCGCGCTCGGGGCTGGTTGAAACCAGCGCCACCGGGCATTCGATCAGTTCCTGCACCCGGCTGATGTACTTGATAGCCTGCGCGGGCAGGTCGGCCCAAGTGCGGGCACCGGCGGTGGTGCCGATCCAGCCTTCCATTTCCTCGTAGATCGGTTCGACTGCGGCCTGATCGGCGGCGTGGGCCGGGAAATAGTCCAGCACTTTGCCGTGCAGGCGATAGCCGGTGCAGATCTTCACCGTCTCGAACCCGTCGAGCACGTCGAGCTTGGTCAGCGCAATGCCAGTCACGCCGCTGATTGCGCAGCTTTGCCGCACCAGCACCGCATCGAACCAGCCGCAGCGGCGCTTGCGGCCGGTGACGGTGCCGAATTCGTGGCCGCGTTCACCCAGCCGCTGGCCGGTTTCATCCTCCAGCTCGGTCGGGAAGGGGCCGCTGCCGACGCGGGTGGTATAGGACTTGACGATCCCCAGCACGAAACCGGTGGCGCTGGGGCCAAGGCCTGAGCCGCTGGCCGCGGTGCCTGAGACGGTATTGCTGGAGGTGACGAAGGGGTAGGTGCCGTGGTCGACATCGAGCAGCACGCCCTGCGCGCCTTCGAACAGGATGCGTGCGCCGGCCTTTTTCACGGTGTTCAGCCGCTTCCACACCGGGGCGGCGAACTGGAGCACGAAGGGAGCGATCGCCTTGAGTTCGGTGATCAGCGCGGCGCGGTCGACCGGGGGCTGGCCGAAACCGGCGCGCAGCGCGTCGTGGTGGGCGCACAGCCGGTCGAGCTGCGGGCCAAGGTCGTCCAAATGGGCAAGGTCGCAGACCCGGATCGCGCGACGGCCCACCTTGTCTTCATAAGCGGGGCCGATACCGCGCCCGGTGGTGCCGATCTTGCCCGCACCGGCCGCCGCCTCGCGCAGCCCGTCCAGCTCGCGGTGGAGGGGGAGGATCAGCGGGCAATTGTCGGCCACGGCGAAGTTTTCGGTGGTGATCGAAACGCCCTGACCCTCGAGCTTTTCGATCTCGGCCTTGAGGTGCCAAGGGTCGAGCACCACGCCGTTGCCGATGATCGACAGCGTGCCGGTGACAATGCCGCTGGGCAGCAGGCTCAGCTTGTAGACCTGTTCGCCCACCACCAGCGTGTGGCCGGCGTTGTGGCCGCCCTGAAAACGCACAACGGCATCGGCCCGGCTGGCCAGCCAGTCGACGATCTTGCCCTTGCCCTCATCGCCCCACTGGGCGCCGATTACGGTGACGTTGGCCATTGCGGATAAAGCCCTACCCCTGCCCGGTTGACCCGCAAGCGCCCTTCGACAGGACTCGGCGCAAGGGGGGTGGCGGTGGGGCGGCCATGGGCCGGCCCGCTGTGCGTGGGCCGGGTAGGCTTGGGGTTGGGGCGAGTCAAGGGGGTGGGCAGCAGGCTGGCCCGCTTGCCATGCCGTGCCGCACACGGCACCATCGCGCTAAAGCGTTCCGCGCGAAGGTTTTACGCCGCGTGGTGCGTTGGGATGGCGCGGGGCAGGGGGTGGCCCGGCCCGCACGTGATGGAGGATTCGGATGCAGCTGCGCGCGTTTCGCCCTGCTGTGGGCCTGGTGTTGGGCCTGTCGTTGATTGCTGCACCGGCGCTGGCGCAGCAGCGGGGCCGCCTGTTGCAGCAGTGGATGGCCAAGCGCTCCGCGGCTGCCGATGTGGGGGCCCCAGCTGTGCCTGCCCCGCGCACACTGGCCTATGGGGCCGATGCGAAGCAGGCCTATGATTACTGGCCGGCTGCTGCGGACACGCCCGCGCGGCCGCCGCTGGTGGTTTTCGTGCACGGCGGGGCCTGGTCGATGGGCGACAAGGCCAGTGGCACCGGCAAGTGGAAGCCCGCGCATTTTACTGCGGCGGGCTATGCCTTCGCCAGCCTCGACTATCGGTTGGTGCCGCAGGTACGGGTGGAGGAAGAGGCAGCCGACGTGGTGCTGGCGCTGCGCCACCTGATCGATCATGCTGGTGCGCTGGGCTTCGACCCGGCCCGCGTCGTGCTGATGGGCCATTCGGCGGGGGCGCAGCTGGTGGCTTTGGTGGGCACGGACGAGCGCTATCTCAAGGGCGTGGGGCTGTCCTTCGCCAGCCTTGCGGGGGTGATCCCGATCGATGGCGCGGGCTACGATGTGCCGAAGCAGATGGCGGGCCATGCGCCGCAGTTCCTGCAGCAGAAATATACCGCGGCCTTCGGCAGCGACCCGGTGCGGCAGCGCGCCCTGTCGCCGACCTTTGCCGCCGCTGGGCGCAAGAGCTTGCCGCCGTTCCTGCTGCTGCACGTCCAGCGCCCTGACGGCGTGGCCCAGGCCGAGGAACTGGCAGGGGCGTTGAAGGATGCCGGGGCTATGGTAACGCGGCAGGGTTTCCCCGGCGAGGGGCTGGCTGGCCACCTCGAAATCAACCGGCGGCTGGGCGATCCGGCCTATCCGGCGACGGCAGTGGTTGATGATTGGCTGCGCGCGCGGTGGCGCGGGCGCTGAGCGCGTAGCCCAGCGTCAGACGTAGCGGCGCGCTGCGTCCGGAGCGTTTTGCTCCGCATCCCAGCCCATTGCCGCCTTGAACGCGGCGATGCGGGCCTCGGCGTCGGGGGCGGGGGCGCAGGTCAGGTATTCGACAGCATCGGCAAAGCGTTCGGCGTCGCCCAGCCAGGCCAGCCCGCGCGAAGCCTTGGCCATCGCGCGCCAGTGCGCCTCGTCGTTCGCCAGCGCGGCCATGGCATTGCCGATCCCCTCTACCGAGCCGGGCTCGACCAGATAGCCATTGACCAGGTTGCGGACCAGCGCATCGCAGGCGCCTACCGAGGTCGAGGCGATTACCGGCAGGCCCACCGCCAGTGCTTCGTTCACCACCAGCCCCCATTGCTCGACCCGGCTGACCAGTACCAGCGCCAGTGCTTCGCCCAGCATCCGGGCGACTTCGGCGGCGCTGCGCCAGCCGGTGAAGTCGACCAGCTGGGCGATGCCCAGTTCCTCCGCGCGGGCGTGCAACATGGCCTCCAGCGGCCCCGAGCCCGCCAGCACCAGCCGGCGCGGAGTGGCCCCCGCCTGCTTTACATAGCGGGCATAACCATCCAGCAGTTCGGCCATGTTCTTCTTGGGCACAAAGCGGCTTACGCACAGGAAATGGCGCTGGCCGTGCGGCAGGCCATCGGGGGCTTGAACCCCGCCGGCCTGCGCCAGCACCCGGCGCGTGCTGACCGAGGCATAACCCGGCAGCACCGGAATTCGGCGCAGCGAGAGGAAATTGCGATAGGCCATCTGGCGCAGGCCGCCGACAATCGCCGCGCGATAGGGCCACAGGGTGCAGGCCTTAAGCCATTCAAAGCTGATTCTGCGCGGCAGGTCGTCGTGTTTCGACTGGTTGAGCATGATTACCCGCACCCCGAACAGCGGCAGCAGCCACGAGAGCGCGATTATAGGAATATCTGCGTAAGCAATGCCGATCAGAACAACGTCGGATTTACGTAGAGTGCCCAGCATCGCCCGGAACCGGCGCCAGCTGCCGATCTGTTCGTAGCGTTCGTTGGGGAAAAGAGTGATTTTTTCAGCCCCGGCGAGCGCCCCGCTTGGCTCCCATGCATACAGCTCCGAGCTTGTCGCCACTTCCACCGCCTGCACCCGCGCACGACCTGCCAGCCGGCTCGCCGTCGCCTCAATCCGGTCGACGTGATAGGCGCTGAACTGCGCCCAAAGTATTGTTATAGTTGAGATATTTGACAATTCAATCTTCTCGGAAGCAAGCGACGTTTCAGCGGCTCGATGTGACCTCGATGCTGCGTGGCAATGCACTTATTTGTCACGATTATCAGAGCAGCCCGACGCTCCTAACATAAAAATTCCATACCGATTTGTAACAAAGGGTAGCGGGCGTGCCAGCGGTGGAGGCCATCCTCTCGTAAACAGGCGTTGCGATGGGCGGGGCACGGTGCAATAGATGCCCGACCGTCAGGGAATGTTGCGCACGGGCCGGTTTTTCGCCTTGTGGTCGCGGCAATCAGGGGAAGAGCGCGCACTACCGCCATGTACACAGTGACCCTGCTCTTTTGTCTGATGATCTGGATCGTAGTTGGCTACGTTTATGTGCGCACTTCTCTGGCCAGCGTGTTTCACCCGTTCTCGCTGTATTATGCCTTTCACGGCCTGCTGTTCGTGATCCGCCCGATCGTGGGGCACGTGCTCGATTACCAGCTGATCTACAACGCCTATAAATTCGTGCCCAGCCTGTCGGACAAGATAACGGTGCTGCTGGCCAGCACGCTGGGCTTCCTGACTTTTGCCTTTTTCTCGCTACGCTTCGGCAATGTCCCGATGCGCTTCAAGCAGGATTTGGTTGCGGTCAGCGAGCGCAACCGGCTGGTCAGTCCCTTCATGCTGGTCTTGCTGATTTGTGGGCCGGTGGGGGCCTATTCGCTGTTCAATCAGTTTGGCGCTGCCAGCGAAGGGTTCAGCGACAAGGTGCTGATCAAGGGCACCGGGGTCTTCGTGAACACGGTTGGCAGTGGCTATCTTGATGAAGCGGCATCGATGCTGATCACCTGCACCGCGATTTTCGCGTGGCTGTTCCGCTTCCGCCCGCTGGGGATGGTCCCGCTGGTGCTTTTTGCGATTGGCCGGGCCGGCACCGGGGGGCGTTTTCCCTTTATCTATGCGATGGCTGCAGCTGCCCTGTTGTGGCTGTACGAGAGGCGGTTGCGCTTTCCGGTGCCGCGGATGCTGCTGCTGCTTGCGGCAGTCGCGGCCATATTCACGGCCATCGGAAATGATCGTGGACGCGCGGTTCGCCAGTGGTTGGGCGTGGACAACTCGATCGACCAGAGCGCCCGGCCTGGCGCTAATCAGGCAAAGTTCATGGAGGGGATGGACTTCGGCAATCTCGAATATTTCGAATACATTGTCTATGTGGTGCCGCAGCGCTCGCACACCTACGACTATTTTCTCGACAACCTGCAGATCCTGACCGAGCCGGTGCCGCGCGCGCTGTGGCCCGACAAGCCTGTCGGCCCGCCGATCACGCGCTTTTCAATGTACGATTACGGCTTTCCGATCGGAATGACCCGCTCGCTGCCGGGCGAGGGGTGGTATGCAATGGGCTGGCTGGGGGTGGTGATTGTCTGTGGGGCCTGGGGGGCTGCGCTGGGTGCAGTCTACCGCCGCTATGTCGAGAGCGAGCAGGACACCATCGTCACCGCCGCCTATATCATGTTCCTGACCATGATGCTCAACACCATGCGCGATGGCACCTTGCTGACCTTGCTGCGTGAAAGCCTGTTCGTGCTAGGGCCGCTGCTGCTGTGGGCGCAGTTCACCGCCTACCTTGGCATCCCGCGCGCGCAGGAAGTGCGCAGGACCCTGCGCCGCATGCTGTTGAAGCAGAAGATCGCTGCTGCGCTGGCCACGGGCCAGGCCAATGGCGGTGCAGCGAGCGGGCCTGAGGCCGACGCGGCAGAGCCTGCGCCCGCAGCCTCCCGGCGCCGGCGTGGGGTCGCTGGCAAGTCGGCAATCGCGGCGCGCTGGAACAGTCTGCCCGCTCCCGTGCGCCGCCGCCGGGCGCTGCTGCGCACGCCCCCCAGCGGCGCAACATGAGCTACGATCTGGCTGGCCGGCGGATCGGCCTGCTGACGGCTTGGGCCTCGCGCCAGAACGGCGGGGTGTTCGAGGCAGTGGCGGCACAGGTCGCGATGCTGCGGGGGTTGGGCGCAGAGGTCGCGGTCTTTTCGCTGGCGAGCGAACACGATGCCGCTGATGCCGAGCGGCTGGCCGGGGCCGAATTGCACGCCTTGCCGGTGCGCGGGCCGGGGCAAATCGGCTTTGCCCCGGGGCTGATCCCGGCACTGCTGGGTGCGCGGCTCGATTGCCTGCACTTGCATGGCATCTGGATGTATCCTTCGCGTGCCGGCGCCGTTTGGGCGCGCCGCACGGGCCGGCCCTATCTGGTCTCGCCCCACGGCATGCTCGATCCGTGGATCACCGCGCGCGGGCGCTGGAAGAAGGCGCTCGCCCGGCTGGGCTACGAGCGGTCGGGCTGGCGTGCCGCCCATGCCTTCCACGCGCTCACGGCCCGCGAGGCGGCGGATATCGCCGGCGAAAGCGGGCGGCGCGACAGTCTGGTGATCCCCAATGCCGGCCCGCCCGCGCTGCCGACGCCAACTGCGCCGCGCGCGCCCGAATTGCTCTACATCGGGCGGATCCACGCCAAGAAGAACTTGCTGGCGCTGGTCGATGGCTGGCGGCAGGCGCGCCGCCCGGCTGATGCGCGGCTGGTGATTGCCGGCTGGGGCGATTCCGCCGATGTCGCGGCGCTGGAACAGCGGATCGGCGCGCCGAAGGGCGTGGCCGGGCCCGGCGGGGTTATATTTGTCGGGCCGCAGTTCGGGGCGCAGAAGGCGGCATTGCTGGCGGGGGCGCGCTTTACCGTGCTGCCCTCGCTCAGCGAAGGGCTGCCGATGGCGGTGCTTGATGGCTGGGCGGCGGGCGTGCCGGCGCTGATCAGCGAGGAATGCAATCTGCCCGAGGGTCCAGCTGCTGGAGCGGCGCTGCTGTGCGCCGAGGATCCTGCCGGCATCGCCCGCACGATCGAGGCGGCGTTGGCGCTGGATGATGCCCAATGGCTGGACATGGCCCGGGCCGCGCAGGCGCTGGGGGTGGGGCGCTTTTCCGCCGCCGCGGTGGCGCAGCAGTGGGCGGCGGCCTATGCCTCGGCAATTGCTGCCCGCCCCGGAAAGGATGCCGCATGAGCCTGCTCGACGCCCGCAAGAGCCGCCCGCTGGATGGTGGTGCCAGCTTTTCGCTGGGCAACCGGCTGGCGCGGGTTGGCTGGGGGCTGGTCTGGCTGGTGCTGTGCCGCTTCACCCCGCCGCCGCTCCACGCCTGGCGGGCGCTGGTGCTGCGGGCCTGCGGGGCGCGGCTGGGGCGCGGGGTGCGGGTCCATGCCAGCGTGCGGATCTGGCTGCCTGCGAATC
>Ga0007815_1000352_pt1 | contig 14832 bp, 16 predicted proteins | sample CryBogCBE02Aug09_FD_71212 | JGI IMG/M metagenome (GOLD analysis project Ga0007815, IMG submission 71212) | Freshwater microbial communities from Crystal Bog, Wisconsin, USA - CBE02Aug09 | ecosystem: Environmental > Aquatic > Freshwater > Lake | place: Crystal Bog, Wisconsin, USA | collected...
CGCAGGGCGCTGGCCGAACGCGGATCAGGGTCGGCGGAGAGGTGCACCAGGGCTGGCGCGCTCCATCCCTTCCGGCGCAACAGGCAGGCGGGGGAGCACCGGAATCGGCCCAGCCAGGCCATCGCCGGAGCGGCGAAGGCCTGCCCGTCATAGCCCGGACGCGCCACAACCGCAATCGGCATGGTACGGGCCAGCCTGCGCCAATCGCGCCAACGGTGCAATTGGGCCAGGTTATCCGCCCCCATCAGCCAGACAAACCGCACCTTGGGATAGCGTCGGGTCAATGCGCCCAACGTATCGACCGTGTAGCGGGTGCCCAGTTCACGCTCGATCGCGCTGACCCGGATCGGCGCGCGGCGGGCCTGCCGCCGGGCCGAGGCAAAGCGGGTTGTCAGCGGCGCCATGCCCGCGGCGGGCTTCAGCGGATTGCCCGGCGAAACCAGCCACCACACCTCGTCCAGCCCCAGCGCCCGCAGCGCGAACAGGCTGATCCGCCGGTGTCCGCCATGCGCCGGGTTGAAGCTGCCGCCTAGCAGGCCGACCCGTTTCAGGGGTGTTCGCCTTTGACAGGCAAGACGGTCATGGCCGCACCTGCCCTTGCCCACGCACCTGCCACTTGTAGGTGGTCAACCCTTCGAGCGCGACCGGACCGCGCGCGTGGAGCCGCCCGGTGGCAATGCCGATTTCAGCCCCCATGCCGAATTCACCGCCATCGGCGAACTGGCTGGAGGCGTTGACCATGACAATCGCGCTATCGACCTCGGCCAGAAAGCGCTCGGCGGCCGCGGCATCGGCGGTAACAATCGCATCGGTGTGGTGCGAGGAATGGCGGGCGATGTGGGCTAGCGCGGCATCCAGCCCGTCGACCACCGCCACCGACAGCACCGGGGCGAGGTATTCGGTATCCCAATCCTGCGCCGTGGCCGCCAGCACGCGCGGGTCGAGCGCGCAGGCGCGGGCATCGCCGCGCAGCTCGCACCCGGCATCGGCCAAAGCGCGGACAACCTGTGATCCGGCCGGAAACCGCGCATCGATCAGCAGCGTTTCCATCGAACCGCACACCCCGGTGCGCCGCAACTTGGCGTTGAGCGCAATGGCCTCGGCCATATCCGGATCAGCAGCAGAGTGGATGTAGGTGTGGCAGATGCCATCAAGATGGGCCAGCACCGGCACCCGCGCATCGGCCTGTACCCGCGCCACCAGTCCCTTGCCGCCGCGCGGAATGATCAGGTCGATCAACCCGGCCGCCGCCAGCATCGCGCCGACCGCGGCACGATCCTGCACCGGCACCAGCTGCACCGCGTGCTCCGGCGCGCCGCCCTCGACCAGCCCGCGCACCAGTGCGGCGTGCAGCGCCCGGTTCGAATGGACCGCCTCGCTTCCCCCACGCAGCACACAGGCATTGCCCGAGCGCAGGCACAGCACGGCAGCGTCGACGGTCACATTGGGGCGGCTTTCGTAGATGATCCCGATCAGCCCGATCGGCACCCGGACCTGATTGAGCACCAGCCCATTGGGGCGCTCGACCCGCGAAATGACCGCGCCAACCGGATCGGGCAGCGCGGCAATCTGCTCGACCGCGACAGCAATCGCCTCCAGCCGCGCGGAATCGAGCGCAAGCCGATCAAGCATCGCGGCGCTGAGCCCATTGGCCCGCCCGGCCACAAGGTCGCGCGCATTGGCGGCCAGAATGGCCCCCGCATCGGCCCGCAATGCGGCAGCGGCAGCGCGCAGCGCACGCGCCTTTCCGGCATCGCCCAGCCGCGCCAATTCGGCCTGTGCAGCACGGCCCGCCATAGCGAGGCGAGTAACCAGCGCCTCGGCAGATTCGGCATGGGCGGCAAGTGGTTGGACGGCGTTCATGCCTTCCGTCTAGCAGCTTGGCGCCGCGCTGTCAGCCGGGTCGCGCCGGCGCGAACGCTTCACCGCGCGCCCACCCCTCTTGGTCGTGAATCGCTGACCATAGCCTCACGACGATTCGCCTTGGCCACAACCCGCTGCTAGCGCCTGCGGCGCGCCAAAAGCGCGGAAACGAATCGTTTTTTTCGGCGGGGTCGCATTGCAATATCTGTCCGTTGGCACGCTCAAGGCGCGCCTGCGGAGCTGGTTTCCGGATCGCGAATTCTTCATGCGATCCGAAGGGCAGGTCCGTTTCATCACTCTATCCTCGCGCGTGCAGATCGCGGCGGCCGTTGTGGTCGCGGCGCTGGCGTTGGGTTGGGTGATGACTCTGGCCGGGGTCGGCATCGCCCGCTGGAGCGAGGCCCGCCACCGCGCCGACCTGCTGAGCCGCGAAGCCAAAGTGACCAGCGCCGAGAACCGCGTTGCCGCCTATCGCAAGGGGGTCGACGGGGTGGCCGACGACCTCGCCCGGCGGCAGGACTTCATCGAGAAGATGGTACAGGCCCACGTCGGCGATCTGCCCAAGGACACCCGCGCCGGCGAGACCGTGTCGAACAGCGCGACCGAAGCAGGCAAGACCGTCGCCAAAGTATCCGCCGCGATTCCCGAAGCCGGCGGGCTGGCCCGGCTTGAAGCCCGTCAGCTGGCCTTCGTCGAACAGCTGACCCGCTATGCCGACCGGACGGCGGAACGCGACGCCAAGGCCATTCGCCGGCTGGGGATCGATCCCGGCGTGATGCTGGCCGCGCTCGACCGGCACGAGGCGATAGGCGGCCCGCTGATCAGTCTGGCCACCAGCGCGAATGGCGCGCTGGACCCGCGCTTTCAGCGGCTGGGCGCCAGCCTGGCGCGATTGGATGCGCTGGAACAGGGGCTGCGCCGCATGCCGCAGGTGCTGCCGGCGCGGTTCGAGTTCATTTCATCGGGCTTCGGCTATCGCGCCGACCCCTTTACCCGTGGCGGGGCCTTCCACGCCGGGCTCGATTTCAAGGGCCACATCGGCGCGCCGATCTTCGCCGCCGCCGCCGGCACAGTCAGCTTTGCCGGCCAGCGGCAGGGTTATGGCAATTGCATCGAGGTCGATCACGGCAACGGCCTTGTCACCCGCTATGCCCATATGTCGGGCTTTCGCGCCCATGCCGGGCAGCGCGTGGCGGCGGGCCAGCAGATCGGCCTGATCGGCTCGACCGGACGCTCGACCGGGCCCCACCTTCACTTCGAAGTCCGCGTGCACGATCGCGCGGTCAACCCCCGCCCATTCCTGGAGGCGCGTAACCATGTTCCCGAAGAAGCCCGCGACAGCGGCACGTCAGGCGATTGATTCTATGGCAGGACCGACTTTCTCGGTGTTCGGCACCGACACCAACATCAAGGGCGACGTCTCGGCCAGCGCCGATCTGCACATCGACGGCCGGGTTGAGGGCGATATCGCCTGCGCCGCGCTGGTGCAGGGCGAACGCAGCCTGATCCATGGCGCGGTCACCGCCCAATCGGCGCGGCTGGCCGGCACGGTTCACGGCACGATTACCGCAAGCGAGCTGGTGATTTTGAAGACCGCGCAGATCCGCGGCGACCTGTTCTACGACACCCTGACCATCGAGCAAGGCGCGCGGGTCGATGGCCGGCTGGCACTGCGCGACGGCGATACCCCGCCGGCCGAGGCTGGCGAAGCCCGGCTGATGCTGGCGAACTAGAGCAAAGCGGGTCAGGGCCGCCCGCAAGGGCAGCCCTGACATTGAGTGGATCAGGCTTCGCCTTCAGCCTCGGCGGCGCGCTTGGCCTGCAGCCAGGCGGCGGCTTCCGCTTCCTGCGCGGCTTCGCTGGCGGCCTTGGCCTGCGCGACGCGTTCGGCGCGCAGCTCCTCGATCAGCGCTTCGCGGTCATCACCCAGCCGCAGATCGTCGCCACCGTCGTCGGCCAGACCGGCCTTCTTGGCGGCACGGGCGACCACGGCATCCAGTTCGCGCTGCGAGCACAGGCCCAGCGTCACCGGGTCCTTCGCCTGAATGTTGCCGATGTTCCAGTGGCTGCGATCGCGGATCGCGGCGATGGTGTTGCGGGTGGTGCCGATCAGCTTGCCGACCTGCGCGTCCGAAACTTCGGGATGGTTGCGCAGGATCCAGGCGATGCCGTCCGGCTTGTCCTGACGCTTCGACACCGGGGTGTAGCGCGGCCCCTTGGTGCGGCTGACTGTGACCGGGGCCTTGAACATCTTGAGGCGATAGGCCGGATCGGCCTGGCCCTTTTCGATCTCGGCCATGGTCAGCTCGCCCGAGCGTAGCGGGTCGCGACCGGTGTACTTGCTGGAGGCCAGATCGTCGGCCATCGCCTGCACTTCCAACATGTGCAGTCCGCAGAATTCCGCGATCTGCTCGAAAGAAAGCGCGGTATTGTCGACCAGCCACGAGGCAGTGGCATGGGGCATCAGCGGGGTGGGCTGGGTCACGGGAAATCTCCGTCAAAAACAAGAAGGGCCGCCCCTTTGCGGAGCGGCCGTGCTGCGTTCGTTTAGGCGGATTCGCGGCATTGCGCAAGGATTGAGGCGCGCTCACCCGATCTTTACCCGTCTGTGCGAAGGTTTTTCCGCGCTGACAGGGCCGGGGGTGAACGATGCGACACAGCTTGCCGAACAAAGGCTGGATCATGCTGGCGGCCGGCGCACTGGCGCTGGCCGGCTGCGGCGAGGCCGACCGCGACTTTGCCACGGTGATCCATCGCGACACCGGCACAGTCGCCGCCGAGCTTGCCAATATCGACAGCAGCGAGGCCAGCCGGTTGATGCCCGAGGCGCAGGTGCTGCGCAGCCAGCCACGCGAAAACCAGCTGCTTTATACCATTCCCGGCGACCGCCCGGAGAAAGCCGCCACGATCCTGTTCGAGCTTCAGCCGGGGGACGGCGGGGACAATACCCGCGTTTCGGTCCGCATCCACATTCCCCGGATTGCGGTAGAGGACGGCAAGGTCGCCAAGCTGGTTAACGCGGCGACCGTCGAACGCTTGCTGCGCACGGCCGTTGGCCAGTTGGGCACCGCGCTGGAACACCACGACAGTGCCGCCGCTCCGCGCAATAGCCTGGCCATGCTGATGACCGCACTGGCCGTGACCAGCCACCCCGACCTGTTTGCCCGCCTCAGCCGCGACCCCGACAGCGTGGCGAACGACGCGATCAGCCGCTTGATGAACAGCGGCGGAAGCGGGGCCTTTGGCGATCCGGCGATGCGCGGCACCGGCACCGACCCCAATCCACAAGGCGAAGGCAGCTTCGGCCCGCCCCGGCGCGACGGTTCACAAGGCACGCCGGGCGGGATCGATGCCCGGCCGATGGATGAGGCACGGGGGGTCGACCCCAACCCGCAATAGGCTCAGCTATCCATCGCAACATAGCCGGGCAGCGCGGCCATCCGCGCCAGCCAGCGACCAATCGCCGGATAGTCCCCCAGCCGAAAGCCGCCACCCTCGGCCACATGGGTGTAAGCATAAAGCGCAATGTCGGCCAGCGTGGGCGCTGCGCCCACGAACCAGTCGCGGGTGGCCAGATGCTCGTCCATCAAGGCCAGCGCCGCCTCACCGGCAACCCGCTTGGCGGGGATCTGCGCGCGCTGCTGGTCGGACAGGTTGCGCTCGCCCACGAAAGCCAGCCAAAAGCGCAGCGTCGCCACGTTAGGCTCGTGGTTGTACTGTTCGAAGAACATCCAGCGCAGCATGTCGGCCCGCTCGAACCGGGTGGCCGGTATCAGCGCGCTGCCTTCGGCCAGATACCAGCAGGCGGCATTGCCTTCGGGCAGGAAGCGCAAGCCCGCCGGTTCGGCGATTTCCAGCACCGGGATCCGGCCATTGCCATTGACCCGCGCGAGAAATTCCGGCGTCCGCGTCTCGCCGGCCATGATGTCGTAAAAGCGGCGTTCGAGCGGCAGGCCCAGCAGCGCCGCGGTCAGGCGGATCTTGTAGCAGTTGCCGCTGCGCGGGTCCTCATGCAGGGTCAGCCTTGCGCTCATCCCACTTCCAGCACGATCTTGCCGACGTGTTCGCCGCCTTCCATCCGGGCGTGAGCGGCGGCGGCCTCGGCCAACGGGAAGCTGCGATCCATCACCGGGCGCAGCAGCCCTTCGGCAACCAGCGGCCAGGCATTCTGGGCGATTTCCTGCGCCAGAAGCGCCTTGAACTGGTTCGACCGCGGGCGCAGCGTCGATCCGGTCAGAGTCAGGCGGCGGCGCATGATCTCGGCCATGTTGAGCGTGGCGTTCAGCCCGCCCTGCACCGCGATGGTGACATGGCGGCCATCTTCGGCAAGGCATTTGAGGTTGCGTGGCACATAGTCGCCGGCAACCATATCCAGCACCAGATGTACCCCTTCGCCCCCGGTGATCCGCGCCACTTCGGCGACGAAGTCTTGCGCGCGGTAGTCGATGGCGTGGGCTGCGCCCAGTTCGAGCGCGCGGGCGCATTTCGCCGCGCCGCCGCAAGTAACGATCACTTCCAGCCCGAACAGCCGGCCGAGCAGCACCGCCATGGTGCCAATCCCGCTGGTGCCGCCGTGGACCAGCATCCGCTCGCCATCGCGGGCGTGGCCGCGCTCGAACACATTGTGCCAGACAGTGAACAGCGTTTCGGGCAGTGCCGCAGCCTCGGCCAGCGACAGGCCGGCGGGCACCGGCAGGCAATGCTCCACCTCCGCCAGGCAATATTCGGCATAGCCCCCGCCCGAGACCAGCGCGCAGACCTGCTGGCCCGCCAGCGGCGCGGCCACCCCGGCGCCCAGCGCCACGACCGTACCCGAAATTTCCAGCCCCGGAATCGGTGAAGCCCCCGGCGGCGGCGGATAGAACCCCTGCCGCTGGATCACGTCGGGCCGGTTGACCCCGGCATGGCTGACCCGGACCAGCACCTGCCCGGCACCCGGACGCGGCACCAGCAACTGGCGTGGGCCGAGCACCTCTGGCCCGCCCGGCGCGTCGAAGCCAACCGCCGTCATTACTTCTGCAAGCGTTTCCGCCATCGTCGACCCCCGTTGCCGCGAACCCACCCGAAGGCTCCCTAGGGTTCGCAAGAAGGATTGGCAGCGGGCAAGATGTAAACACTTGCTGCGGGCGGATATGCCCGGCAGACGCCCGCGCCGCGTCCTCGCCGCGTTCTCTCGCACTGGTTGACAGCAAGCGCAAGCGGATCAATGCTGGCACCCATGGACGAGGATGATCGCCCCCGCGCCGGACGGATGCGCTGTGGCCTTGCCGCCGACCTGGCGCGCGAGCCGCTGGACGCCTATTCGCGCGACGAGCTGGAAGAACGGCTGGCCCTGCTGGAGGCAGAGGCCCAGCGAATCCGCGCCCATCGCGACAAGTCTGCCGCGCATCGGCTGGCGGCAGAGGCGCTGTTCGGGGCCAAGCCGACATGAACCGCGCCGCCCCCCCTTCCATTGGCGGGCGAGCCGCCCATATAGGGAAGGGATGGTCGGCGACCCGAAGCCGCCTGTTCAGCAAGGGTTGGTTAACCATAAACTTGCATATTTCACCCGAAGCCAGCGGGACCCTGTCCGCCGGCCAGCCAGCGAAAGCATGACCGATGCCCAGTTTCGCCCAGTCGCTTGAGAAGACGCTGCACGCGGCCCTCGCCAGCGCGGCCGAGCGCCATCACGAATATGCCACGCTGGAACATCTGCTGCTGGCGCTGGTCGACGATCCGGACGCAGCCGAAGTGATGCAGGCCTGCGGCGTCGATCTGGCCGAGCTGGGCGAGGTGGTGCGCCAGTATCTCGATCAGGAATACCAGTCGCTCAAGACCCAGGACAAGGCCGAGCCTTCGCCCACCGCCGGGTTCCAGCGGGTGATCCAGCGCGCGATCCTGCACGTCCAGTCGAGCGGCAAGGACATTGTCACCGGCGCCAATGTGCTGGTCGCGCTGTTTTCCGAACGCGACAGCTATGCCGTCTATTTCCTCCAGCAGCAGGACATGAGCCGGCTCGACGCGGTCAGCTTCATCAGCCACGGCATCGGCAAGAACGGCAAGCGGATCGAGGACAAGAACCCGCGCGGCACCGAACAGGATCTGCCCCACGAGGACAAGGCCGAGGCCAAGGGCGCGAAGAAGGAAACCGCGCTCGACCAGTTCTGCGTCAACCTCAACGACAAGGCCAAGGCCGGCAAGGTCGACCCGCTGATCGGGCGCGGGCCCGAGGTCGACCGGACGATCCAGATCCTCTGCCGCCGGTCCAAGAACAACCCGCTCTATGTCGGCGATCCGGGCGTCGGCAAGACCGCGATTGCCGAGGGCCTGGCCCGCAAGATCATCGAGGGCCAGGTGCCCGAAGTGCTGGCCGATGCGGTGATCTATTCGCTCGACATGGGCAGCCTGCTGGCCGGCACGCGCTATCGCGGCGATTTCGAGGAACGGCTGAAGCAGGTCGTTTCCGAGCTGGAAAAGATGCCCGACGCGGTGCTGTTCATCGACGAGATCCACACCGTGATCGGTGCCGGGGCGACCAGCGGCGGGGCGATGGATGCCAGCAACCTCCTGAAGCCGGCGCTGTCCGGCGGCACGATCCGGTGCATCGGCAGCACCACCTACAAGGAATTCCGCAACCACTTCGAGAAGGACCGCGCGCTGCTGCGGCGCTTCCAGAAGATCGACGTCAACGAGCCGACGGTCGAGGATACGGTCAAGATCCTCAAGGGCCTGCGCGACGCTTTCGAACAGCACCACAAGGTCAAGTACACCGCCGACGCGATCAAGGCCGCGGTCGAGCTGTCGGCGCGCTACATCAACGACCGCAAGCTGCCCGACAAGGCGATCGATGTGATCGACGAGGTGGGCGCGATGCAGATGCTGGTGCCGCCGGCCAAGCGCAAGAAGACCATCACCGCGCGCGAGATCGAGGCGGTAATCGCCACCATGGCCCGCATTCCGCCCAAGTCGGTCAGCAAGGACGACCGCGCGGTGCTGGAACACCTCGAACGCGACCTGAAGCAGGTGGTGTTCGGGCAGGACCGGGCAATCGGCGTCTTGTCGAGCGCGATGAAGCTGTCGCGCGCCGGCCTGCGCGACCCGGAAAAGCCGATTGGCTGCTTCCTGTTCTCCGGCCCGACCGGCGTCGGCAAAACCGAAGTCGCCAAGCAGCTGGCCAGCATTATGGGCATCCCGCTGCAACGCTTCGACATGAGCGAATATATGGAACGCCATTCGGTCAGCCGGCTGATCGGCGCGCCTCCGGGCTATGTCGGCTACGATCAGGGCGGGCTGCTGACCGACGCGATCGACCAGCAGCCGCATTGCGTGCTGCTGCTCGACGAGATCGAGAAGGCCCACCCCGACCTGTTCAACATCCTCTTGCAGGTGATGGACAACGGCCGCCTGACCGACCACCACGGCAAGACGGTCGACTTCCGCAATGTCGTGCTGATCATGACCACCAATGCCGGCGCCGCCGACATGGCGCGGCAGGGCATCGGTTTTGGCGACGTCTCGAAGCAGGATGCCGGCGACGAGGCGGTGAAGCTGATGTTCACGCCCGAGTTCCGCAACCGGCTCGATGCGGTGGTGCCCTTTGCCTACCTCGGCAAGGACGTAGTGGGCCGCGTGGTCGACAAATTCGTCCTCCAGCTCGAACTGCAACTGGCCGAGCAGCATGTCCATATCCAGTTTGGCAGCGAAGCCCGCGAATGGCTGGGCGAGCGCGGTTACGACCGGCTCTATGGCGCTCGGCCGATGGCCCGGCTGATTCAGGACAAGGTCAAGCAACCGCTGGCCGAGGAACTGCTGTTCGGCAAGCTGGCCCACGGCGGCGAAGTGCAGGTGACGGTGAAGGACAATGCGCTGCATTTCGCCCTGACCCCCGCCGCGCCGCGTCTGGTCCGCAAACCAGCCAAGGCAGCGGCTCGCAAACCGGCCAAGGCAAAGCCAGCCGCCAGCGATTAGTGCCAGCCGTTTGACGGGCATCAATTCGCTGGGCGGGCCGGGCGGCTAGCACCAGCCTGTCTCTCCCTGTGCCCGGAACCGCTATGGCTGCTGCTGCCGACACCCCACCTGCCACCCCCTATGCCCGGCTTGGCGGGCTGCCGGCGCTGCAAGCCATTGCCGACCGCTTCTACGATCTGATGGACAGCGAGCCGCAATTTGCCGAACTGCGCGCGATGCATGCCGCTGATCTGACGCCAATGCGTGCCGCGCTGCCGCAGTTCCTGGCGGGCTGGTCAGGCGGGCCCCGCGACTGGTTCGAGGCCAACCCGGGCAAATGCATGGTCAGCATGCATGCGCCCTTCGCGATCACCCAGACCAGTGCGCGGCAGTGGGCGGCGGCGATGACCCAGGCGATTGCCGATGTCGCCCCCGCCGATCACGAAGTAGCCATGGCACTGGGCGACGTGCTGACGCGCATGGCGCTGGGGATGGCCCGCCCCTGATTGCAAGGCTTGCAAGCAGGGGATAGGATCGCATCCAGATGAAACCCAAGCTGCTGTCCACTCTGCCGGGCTACAGTGCCCGGCTGTTCGCCGCCGACGCTTTCGCCGGGGTCACCGTGGCGCTGGTTGCACTGCCGCTGTCGATCGCCATCGCGATTGCCTCGGGCGCCAATCCGGCCACTGGGCTCACCACCGCGATCATCGCTGGCTTCATGATTTCGGCGCTGGGCGGCAGCCGGGTGCAGATCGGCGGGCCGACCGGGGCCTTCATCGTCGTGGTCTATGGCGTGATCGCCCGCCACGGCTACGACGGGCTGGTGCTGGCAACCTTGATGGCGGGGGCGATTCTGGTTCTGGCCGGAGTGCTGCGCGCCGGGAGCCTGGTGGCCTATGTGCCCGAACCGGTGGTCAACGGCTTCACCATCGGCATCGCGGTGATCATCGGCAGCAGCCAGATCAAGGATTTTCTGGGCCTCGCCACCCATGGCCTGCCGGCAGACTTCATGCCCAAGATGGCGACGCTGTGGAACGCACGCGCCAGCCTCAACCTCGCCGCGCTGGGTATCGGGCTGGCCGGGCTGGCGCTCATCGTCGCCCTGCGCCGGCTGTTTCCGCGCCTGCCGGGGCTGATCGTGGCGGTGGCTGCGGTCTCGGCCACAGCAGCGGTGCTGCACCTGCCGGTCGACACCATCGCCTCGCGCTTCGGGGCGCTGCCCGCCGGGCTACCGATGCCCGCGCTGCCACAGGTCAGCACCGCACGACTGGCCGAGCTGCTGCCCTCTGCGCTGGTGATTGCCTTCCTGGCGGCAATCGAATCGCTGCTGTCGGCGATGGTGGCCGACCGGATGATCGGCGGCAGCCACCGCCCCAATGCCGAAGTATTGGCGCAGGGCTGGGCCAATATTGCCTCCGCGCTGTTCGGCGGGCTGCCGGCCACCGGCGCGATTGCCCGCACCGCCACCAACGCGGGCATCGCCAGATAGCCGCGCCGCTGGCGGGCTATCTGGCGATGCCCGCGTTGGCCGCGCTGCTGCTGACCACCGCCTGGAACATGAGCGAGCCGCACAAGTGGCCGAGCTATTGGCGCGCACCAGTGGGCGACCGGGTACTGCTGGGGCTGACCATGACGCTGACCGTGCTGGCCGACCTGACCGTGGCCATCGGCGTCGGCGTCGTGCTCGGGCTGGCCCTGCGGCTGCGCGATCAGGGGCAGACCGCGGCCCGGTGGCACCAGCCAGACCGCTAGAAGTCCACCCGCACCAATTTGTCGCGCCCGGTGTCGCCGCGCAGCAGGGTAATGCGGCTGGGGGCGAGGCCCAGCGCCTTTGCCAGCAGCACCAGCACCGCCTGATTGGCGGCGCCATCGGTTGGCTTGGCGCGGACTTTTATCGCCACCTTGTCGCCCTCGACGCTGATCGCCTCGACCCGCGCGCCCGGCGTGACCCGCAGTGCCAGCCGCCCCTCCGCATCGGCCAGCGCACCGATCGCGGCGGCGTCGGGCAGGTCAGCCTTGGGCCGAGCCATCTTGAGCGGCGGGGGCGTATAGCGCGGCGTGGGCCTTGCCGTTCGCGACATAATGGGCAACGCCCATTTGCAGCCCCGCAATGGCGCGATCATCAAGGTCGCGCATGAACACCGCCGGGCGGCCGCTCCACAACTGGCGGGCCGGGATGCGCTTGTTGGGGGGCAGCAGCGCGCCGGCGGCCAGCATCCCCTCGCGCTCGATCACGCAGCCGTTCATGGTCTGCGCGGAAAAACCGACGAAGCCCTTGTCCTCGATTACCGTGCCGTGGATCATCGCCATGTGTCCGATCAGCACATCGTCACCGATCAGCGTGGGATAGCCCTCGGGCTTGCCCGGCATCGGCCCGTCGCAGTGGATCACGCTGCCATCCTGCACATTGGTTCGCGCGCCGATCACCACCCGGCTGGAATCGCCGCGGATCACGCAATTGTACCAGATGCTGGCATCGGGTCCGATCTCGACATCGCCGATGATCCGGCAGCCCGGCGCAATGAAGGCGCTGGGGTGGATGCGCGGGGCCTTGCCGTTGAAGGCGGCGATAGTGACGTCATGGCGCAAAGGTCAGGCCTCCGGACGGTGGATGCGGTAGAGGATGTGGCGCTTCAGCGGGCTGTCGTCGGGCACTGCGGGGTGGTCGAAATCCTCGTCCGCAAAATAGGTCATCCCCAGCTTGTCCATCAGTCGCCAGCTGGGTTCATTGGCGCGCACGGTGATGGCGATGATCGAGGGCACGTCCAGTTCGCGCCACGCCCAGCCGAGCACGCCCTGCGCCGCCTCCAGCGCATAGCCCTGCCCCCAGGCGTGGCGCGACAGGCGCCAGCCGATCTCGACCTCGCTGAAGCCGAGGCGTGGCGGGCACAGGCCGCACTGGCCAAGGAAGGCTCCATCCGCCTTGCGTTCGATCACCCAGAAGCAGAAGCCGTGTTCCGCCTGCATCGCGCTTTGCGCGTCATAGCGTTCGACCGCCTCGTCGCGGTGCGCCATCGGCAGCAAAAAGCGCATCACCTCGGGGTCGCAGGCGCTGTCCCAGAACGGCGCGATATCTTCCTCGCGCCAGCTGCGCAGCACCAGCCGCTCGGTCTCAAGACGGAAGGTGTCAGCCATTCAGCAGGCGCGCAGCATGGGCCGCATGGTAGGTCAGCACGCCCGAGGCCCCGGCCCGCTTGAAGGCCAGCAGAGTTTCCAGCACCAGCCCATCGCGCTCGCCCGCCCCGGCCGCCACCGCCGCCTCGATCATCGCGTATTCCCCGCTGACCTGATAGGCAAAGACCGGCACGGCAAACTGCTCCTTCACCAGCCGGACGATGTCGAGATAGGGCAGGCCGGGCTTGACCATTACGCTGTCCGCGCCCTCGGCCAAATCCATCGCCACTTCGCGCAAGGCTTCCTCGCTGTTGGCGGGGTCCATCTGGTAGGTTTTCTTGTCGCCCTTCAACAGCCCCCGGCTGCCGACCGCATCGCGGAACGGGCCGTAGAAGGCGCTGGCATATTTGGCGGCATAGGCCATGATCTGGATGTTGTGGTGGCCCGCCCCCTCCAGCGCCACCCGGATCGCCCCAATCCGCCCGTCCATCATATCCGACGGGGCGATGACGTCAGCGCCCGCGGCAGCCTGATTCAGGCTCTGCCCGACCAGCACCTCGACCGTGGCATCGTTCAGCACATAGCCGGCATCGTCGATCAGCCCGTCCTGACCGTGGCTGGTATAGGGGTCGAGCGCCACGTCGGTCAGCACGCCCACACTGTCGCCGCAAGCGTCCTTGATGGCGCGGATCGCGCGGCACATCAGGTTGTCGGGGTTCAGCGCCTCGCGCCCATCCTCGCTGCGCCGATCGCGTTCGGTATTGGGGAACAGGGCAAGGCACGGGATGCCCAGCGCCACGGCTTCCTTCGCCCGCGCTACAATCAGGTCGACCGACCAGCGCGAAACCCCCCGCAGGCTGGCAATCGGGTCCTCGACCCCATGCCCCTCGGTGACGAACAGCGGCCAGATCAGGTCGGCCGGGGTCAGCAGGTTTTCGCGGTGGAGCGCGCGGCTCCAGCTGCTGGCGCGGGTCCGGCGCAGGCGGGTGGCGGGGTAGGGGGCATGGGTCATGCCCGGGGTCTTAGCGACTGCTGGCGCTGGGGGGAACCCGGATCAGCGCAGCGCGGCGGTATGCGCGGGAACAAGCGCACGGGCCAGCCGTCCACTCAGGGGGGCCAGTGCCGCACCCGGCCGCACACTGAGCAATTGCGCCAGCCGCGCCTTGAAGCGGGCCAACTGGCCGGGTTCAACCCCGGCGCGGACCACGAAATGGACCGACCCCGGATCGACCGGCCGCCCATCGCGGAACACCTCATAATGCAGGTGCGGCCCGGTCGAGAGGCCGGTCGAGCCGACGTAGCCGATGACCTGCCCGGCGCGCACCCGCGCGCCCGGCCCGACCGCGATCCGGCTCATGTGGCCATAGGCGGTGCCAACCCCGCCACCATGATCCAGCCGCACGTAATTGCCGTGCCCGCCATGCACCCCGGCATAGCTGACCAGTCCGTCGGCCACCGCAACAATCGGTGAGCCATAGGGCGCGCCGAAATCGGTGCCCGCATGCATCCGCGCATAGCCGAGGATCGGGTGATAGCGCATCCCGAAGCCGGAAGTCAGGTGCCCGGCAACCGGCATGATCAACCCGCTGGTCTGCGCCGCACCCGTCATGCTGGCGGCATCGAAGAACTGGCCCTCGCTGCCCCAGCGCAGCAATTGCGCGCGCGGCTGGCCGGCATGTTCCAGCCCGGCGAACAGCAATTGGCCTTCCTCGACCTCTCCGCTGGCGGCGCGCTTGTACGACAGGATCAGGTCAAAGCGGTCGCCCGGGGCGACGCCATCAAGGTTGAAGTGCGCATCAAGCGCTTGCAGGAACTGTTGCACCGCGCGCGGCGGGGCCCCGGCTGCCCGCGCCGAGCGATAGAGGCTTTCCCCCGCCACGCCGCGGATGCGCAAGGGCGTTTCGTCGACCGCGATCGGCTGGCGGGTCA
>Ga0007815_1000355_pt1 | contig 14780 bp, 28 predicted proteins | sample CryBogCBE02Aug09_FD_71212 | JGI IMG/M metagenome (GOLD analysis project Ga0007815, IMG submission 71212) | Freshwater microbial communities from Crystal Bog, Wisconsin, USA - CBE02Aug09 | ecosystem: Environmental > Aquatic > Freshwater > Lake | place: Crystal Bog, Wisconsin, USA | collected...
TTTATACAAATATACGAAAAAATATTTTAATAAACAAATTTATTTAAAATAATCTGTATTAAATACTAAATCATATATACTTTTTTCACTCCAAAAGTTAAAACCTTTTTTAAAAATTTTTTTAAATTTAAACATAATTATCATTTTTTGTCGGGAAGGAAGGATTCGAACCTCCGAAGATGCAAGTAAAACTCCTTACAACGCAACTTATCAGTTTCAGCCCATTAATAGAAATTTCATTTTTAGGGTTCAGACCAACACATTCAACCACTCTGTCACTTCCCGCTTTTTATTTATATGTCAAAGATACGAAAAAGTTTTTTAATAAACAAATTTATTTTAAATTAAATAACACTATTGTTTTCAATCCTTCTAAATCCATCCCACCACCAAGTTGGGTTAATTTGCAATAATCATGATAAAGATTAGAAGTTTCATTTAATTTATTTGCTAAATCAAGTGCTTCTTGTTGTGTATTAAATACACCTTTAGTAGTACCATCTTCACAAACTGTATGATATTTAACCATACTAGATTTTGATAATCTTTCAAATGCTTCTTCAACTTTTAGTTTAGCAAAAGCAATTAAATCTTTAGGTTGTATTACACAATAACAAACTTCATTATCATTGTTGCCCATAGTATGAATATCAGAACCATGTTCAAATAAAAATTCATTTGCTGTCATAATTTCTTTTTACAAATATACGAATATTATTTTTAATAACCAAATTTAATTTTCATCATCAAAGAAAAAATAACAAATTAAAATACCAAATATTCCAAGTAAGCCACCTAAACAACCACCTATAACTGGATTATGTCCTTTATCTTTTAAGATATTATATCCCCAAATACCACATATAATGGCTGATATTAATGCTATCATAATTATTTATTTTTAACAAAGATAGTGCTTTTTAGCACTCTTTCGTTTCACGAAAGTAAGGTAATTAAAGTTAATTACCAAATCTTTTTTTTGTATCGGGAGGGGGACTCGAACCCCCACGCCTTACGGCACAAGATTTTACTTACCCAACTTATTTTCATAAGCACAACTATTTTTAGTTGTTTTGAGTTTGGACTATATCTTTACCCACAGCATTATCTGTTTGGGTATTTGGTACATAGTCTCTGAACCTTCCACAATTTAAAGTGGCTCGGCTGCTGATTGTCCAATTCATTAATTTTTCAAACCAATTAATAAACACTTAAAGTTGTTTATTAATTATATCACACTTAACATTTCTGTTTATGTTGTGGTATTAATGACTCTAAGAATATTCCAGCAATTCTCCAAATTACTACATATAAGTTTCTTTATATGTGACCAAATTTCTTAGTCTTGCGTGTCTACCATTCCACCACCCCGATTTATTTATTTTTCTTTTTATTTATATAACAAATATATGAAAAATATTTTAATTTTCCAAAAATTATTTTAATTCGTATGGTATGTATTTAATAGTAATCCCTAATTCAATTGCTTCTGCAATTTCAGTTTGAACACCAATAGAATTTAAATACCCTTCCAACATTAAAACATGCATTTCATCACAAGAACGAATCTGCCCTTTATTGAACTTAATCCAAGTAGCAGTATCAGTAGGTAATTGATTGTGTTCAGCAATAGCCAACCCAAGTAATAATGCACTAACAGGAACGATACCTTGTTTAAATAATTCTCCACAATATACACCGATTGTATGAACTCTTTTCTTTTTCAATTCTACATCTGGAGTATTGAAAGGGGCAACTACAACAACTTTTTTACTTCTTTCCATTTTTCTTTATTTGAATACAAATATAGTGCCTTTTGGCACTCCTTCAACGAAGGTACGAATAATTTTTTTAATAAACAAATTTATTTTCATATTCCAGAAGAATATCTAATATCGTTAGCTTCGATTATTTTTAGATAACTAATATTAACATTAGTTAAAGCATTAATACTACCATCATCAAAATCAACATTAACTTCATTTTTTACGCAATTATGATAATAGTGTTTTATAAATTCATCATATTGAATACTATGAAGATAGATTGCTATATATGGTTCACCTTTGATTGGAATAACCACCATATAATCACCTTTATTGATTTTATCCTTAGATGTTTTAATAAGTTTATTATCAATAATATATTCTCCTTCAAAAATTTCTTTTTCCATAAAGCAAATATACGACTTATAATTTTACTAAACAAATATTTTCATCAAATCCCATAGTTTTTAATTCTTCTTTAATTTTTAAATTCAAATCATCTACTATGTTGATGTTTAAATCAAACAAAGATATAATTTCACCATTATTAACATAATAAGCATGAACATTTCTTTCTCCACTTAAAAAAGTAGTTAAATGTCCATCAAGATTTTCATCTTGTTCTAGTTCGTCATAAAAAGTGAAATAAATCTTTTTTATATCATCATAAAACTTATGCCAATTATTTTGTAAATGGATTAAAGCAGCAGGGATAAGATTATCATTATAAAAACAATCTACATTTGGGGCAAACTTTGAGGACATTCTTTTATATTCAGCAAACCAAATATCACCTAAGAAATTCATAAGTGCTTGTCCTTTCCTAATATCTTCGTGTTTATTAGGTAATATTACTTGATAGTATTTATTCTTAAATTGTTCGTATGTCATAGTTGAAAAATTTAGTTAGAAAGAATGTTTTAATTCTAATAAAAATATTATTAGAATAATTATTATATTTTTTAATAGAAGGTTTGATATTATTTGCATTTATTTTAAATACAGGTAAACCATTTGAAGCCAATTTTGTTTTAACAACTTCTTTCCTTGTTGATAACAAAAAATTAACGAAATCTATTTTTGGTAGATTATTTATTTTACACACTTCAAATAAATCAAATTCCATTTGTACTATTTTTGCTTCTGTCATAATGTATATATTATACTGCAAATATATAGATAAATAAGTTATTAAACAAATTTTATTTCATATATAATTGAATTAAAATTATTATAGCAGCCAAAGATAAACATAAACTATTTTTTAAGGTAAATGGTTCTTTGAATATAAAATAACTCATTGTAGTAAATACAATTATGCCTACACCAAATCCCAAAAGTCTTGAGGGCCAAATCAATCCATCAAATCCATCTATAAAAAAATGAACTGATTTAATATATATCCACGATATAGGCACACTACATATTAATAAAATTAAAATATATTTTTTATCCCATCCAAACTTTACACTCGCTTGTAATTGCATAAAAGATGCTATTTGACCAAATGTACATAATATAATCCCTATTAATATATTCTTTATATTCATACTGCAAAGATAAGGGTTTTGAAGTTAATAAACAAATACTTTTTTTCTAAAAATATATTTGGTAGATAACTTAAAAAGGTGTATCTTTGCTGTGTCAATAAATAGACAGGCGCACCATTAAACGTGTGGAGAAATCAGAGGTAGGCTGCTTTATTAAAAAATGTATTAATGTGCTTAAAGACCACTTCGTAGAAACAAAGCGGTCTCTTTTTTTCACACACTATGATTAGTTTATATTTCTTTCATCTTTTTTATTTAGTTGATAAATATCTTCACCTACTTTAATAAAATCCCCTTGCTTAACACCCATTTCACATAAAACTCTTGCATAAAATGTTCTTGCTTCAAATTGAGTGTCATTATTAGTTAAATAAATACCTAATTTATTATATGCTTTTTCAAGAAGTATAATAGGGTCTTCTTTAATTAAAGGTTCTTTTTGTTTACCTCTTTTCTTATATAAGAAATTAAATATTTTTTTCATACAGCAAATATAAGGAAAATAAAGTTAATAACCTAATTTAAACACAATTCTTTTTGTTTTACAAACAAAGTTTCTTCTTTTTTGTCTGTTTCATCCAAAACTTCTGTAAATCTACAACACATTTTTTCACCAAAACCATCAATATAATAACACATTTGTCCATTACTACTTTTAAATGGTTTACCTTTTGTGGTATATATTTCACCTTCTTTTAATTCACGACCACCCCATTGTAAACACCCATTAATGTTTATATCTTTATTGTTTATACAAAGTAATTTCATACTGCAAATATAAGGGAAATAAAGTTAATAATCAAATAAAATTGCCCCTCTAGGGGGCAATTTTTAATTTATTTTAAGAAAGATTCAACTTTTTCTGGAGCATATTTAGCCAAAAGTTCTAATCTAGTATTAAGAATATATTCACTTGCCGGTATATCGTTTTTTAAACGTTTAGGTAATAAGTCTAGTTCTTTTCTCATTCTTTTTTTATAATCCCTATTATCTTCAAACATTATATCTCCGAAAAATTGAGGGTTCAATCCATCATAATAAAAAACTCTTGCATCTTCACCTTCTTCATGAAGTCCTACTATTGTAATACCACTTTCTAATGCTTCTTTACTTCTTAAAAGTTTAAAAGGTCCCGGTAATGTAGATTTTCCAGCAGTTTCAGAAAATTTAACAACAGGTCTTAATTCACTACCAACCGCACATAAAGCATATTTCATAGATGAATGGTCACGACTTAAATCGTTTCTCATACCGCCACCCATTCCATATAAACCCCACTCCCAAACCAAATAATTATTTGCTAAAAGAATATCGTTTATTTCTTTCATGGTTTCCCATTTCATGCCATCACCTTCAATAAATCTTAGTAAAGTACCCCCATACCAAATTTTATTACCAATTTCAATTTCTCTAAACAAACCATATTCTTTTGCGGTATCGCAAACAAATAGTAATTGTTTTGCAGCATCTCCAGAATCGGGTCTTACAACGATAACAATATTTAATCCTAATTCTTTACTTCTTAAAGCCAATTCAAGTAAACAACCTTTGATAAGTTTATTATCAGTACCTATTTTCTTAACAGCAATAAAGAAATCGTTACAATCTGCAACATTTGAACCAAGTTCACCACTTTTCAAATAAGCAAATAAACTTTCAAAGCAATCAAATTCTTTGTCATAACTTTGAATATTTCTGTGTGCTAAAGCACTAACAGAAAAAGAATGTCCACCTTCTTCACCGGCATTTTTCCAAAATTGATAAGCACCACTAAAGGTATCAGTTCCCGAAAAACTATATAATGCTTGTTCTCCAAGCCATTCAGATTCTTGTGGTGTCATACCTGCACGACAACCAAAGTTGTGTAACATTCCACGAGCAAAGAAATCCATTTGTTCTTTTGAAATTGAATCTCCATAAATAGAATCAATTAGATTTTTGTAATATAAAACCCAATGTTCTAATTGTGTAGTCATTTCTATTGAAGCCCAAACTTTTAAGAGTGTACTTTCAAACCAAGCCGCCAAAACTCCAAAACCTTTTACAGTATTTTTAATTTCTATGATAGGTTCGTGTGGGTAAAAAACAGAACCTTCTGGCAAACCAATAATTTTAATAGGAATACGACCACCATAATTTTCAACTATACTTACCCAAAGTTCACGAGGATATTCAAACTTTACTAAACCATTTAAGGTCACTTTTTGCAATTCTAAAAACTTATCAGTTTCTAAAATTTCTTCCATTGTAATAGGTTCATATAAAAGATAATCTATGATACGAGCCAACCCTGTAAAAATATAACGACTATCTTCTTTTGTATAAAGACTGTGGTTAATTGTTTCTAAAAACTTTCTTGCAGTTATGTAATAAACTGATTGGTCTTTTGCTTGTTCGCTTTCAAAACCATTTGAACCAATTGTGTAAGCATCTGCAATCACTAAACGAGGAGTTTTGTGATTCTTACGCCTATAATTTTCCATTAAATTCATAATTTTATTTATTTTTTTGTTGAAACAAAGATACGAAAAAATTAATTAATAATCAAATTTATTTTTTGATATTAATTCCGTTATGAACGTGAACATTTGTAGTTGTTTTCTTTTGCCAAAAGAAAATATAGTTTAACCAACTAAAGTATTTATTTAGCCAATTAATTACAGCCATAACTTTTTCAGATTGAATAAAATCTTGTTCAGTTAATAAATTTTCCCCACACTTAGGACAAGGTACATTTAAGTAACTTATTAATTCATTCTTATTTTCTTCTGTCAAAGGTACTTTATAATCACAATTAGGATTATCACAAACTACTAAATCTTCTTGATTAACTTCTATTAATAAATTTTTCATACTGCAAATATAATGTATTATAACTTACTATCCAAATAAATCTGCCATTGGTCATCAAATAAATCTTCTTCATTCATAGAAGTATGATAATCTAATGGATTAAACCCACTTGATAAGCCATAACTTTCAAATAATTTGATAAAATCTTCATTATCTGTAACTTCTTGAATATTATCTTCTGAAATAATTACAGATATTTCACTATGTTTACCTAATACTTCGCCGAAAAATACTTCAATTTTATTATCAATTAAGTAATTAATTTTTTCTTTTTCTGCTATAAAAACACCATCTAGTGAACCCATTCGCCCACATTCATGTTCAAATTTATAAATTGCCCTTAATCCATTCCAATATATAAATAGATTATCGTTTTTTTCTACATCTAAAAAATCTTTTGCTTCTTTATAATTTTGAGGAAATTTAACAATAGAAAAACAATTTTCTATTTTTTCCTCACATTGGGTTATACCATCATGTGACCTACAATAAACGATACCATTTTTTATTTCATCTACAATATGAGATTCTTTTATATTAGGTATATAAATGTAATCACCCTCTTTAACATCTTTACTGAAAACTAAAATATTTTTACTCATACTGCAAATATAATGCTTTTAAAGTTACTAAACAATTTTATTTTTATTAATAAAGTTTAATTCTTCATCAGTTAATTTAGATTTGATAGATTCCAACAAATTTTTCTTATGTTCTTCATCTTCATTAGTTGGATAACCTAAAAATTTTACTTGATATAATTTTCCTTTTTCATCCTCAAAAATATTCTCAAGTAGTCTTACTTCACCATTAGAACCCCACCAACCCGAACCTATTGCTCTTTGATTTGCAATAGATATATCTTTATATACACCTTTATCAGAAGAACGAACCTCACTATCAGAAGAATGTACTGTATATGCTATTGCTACTGTTAAATTCAAGTCACTCATACTTTTTATTTTTACAAATATACGATAAATAAAGTTACTAACCAAATAAAAAAGTGTTCCACGTGGAACTATAAACTATTATTTCTAATAAATTCTAAGTCTTTATCTGATAATTTAGATTTTAATCTTCTTATAGTATCCTCACTAACATTATCTTCAAAACCATCTTTAAAATCAGAATCATACCCTAAATCTTTTAATTCAAATATTCTGCCTTCACAATCTTTAAAAGCATTTTCAATTTTTTTTACTTCACCATTTATTTCTTTAGCTTTTTTATTTGCTTTTTGTGAAATATATTCTTCATCTGAATATGTGAAAATATCTTTAATTTCCCCATTAACTTCAACAGAATATGTAGGCTGCTTTTTTATTGTATATTCCGTTGGTTCTGTTTCTTCAATATCTAATAAATGATGAAGATTAGGATTGAAAAAAATCATTTCTATAATTTTTTTAATATGAAAATATTCAATATTTTCAATTATAACATCACATATCCATTCATATTCGACATTTTGTATATCTGGGTCATTTTTTGGTAGGTTATTAATCATTGCATAACAATCCTTTGATAACTTTTTGATAGTATTAATAAGTTTTCTAATATTCTTTTCAGACATATTATGACTTGTCGGAGAGTTTAATATCTCAACTGAATAATGTGGATAATGTTCAGCAAAATCACCATCATTACTCAAACTCTTTTTTAAAGAAACTTTATACGTTTTAAAATACTCTAATGCCATACTTTTTATTTTTACAAATATACGATAAATAAACTTACTAACCAAATAAAAAAGTGTTCCACGTGGAACACTTTTTCTTTTTTATTAATAACCGAAATTTTTAATTCCAACCAAATCCAAATTGTTTTCAATCAATCTTAACAATGGCTTGTGATGGTCTCCAACCACATCAATCGCTTGTTCAAATGTGAAAAAATTTGCTTCTTCTAAATCGTCAGCCCCTTGTGGTTCACCTTCAACCCACTTAGTGATAAACAAATTAGTAATAATTTTGTCAGCAGTTTTTCTATAACGCCAATCGTCAATTTTTACAGAATCAACAAACTTTAATTCAGTTGTTTTAATTCCTTTAATTTCTTCGCCCAATTCACGACTTGCAGCAAATCTATAATTTTCGTCAGTCGGGTCAACAAATCCACCAACAATTACCCAAACACTTTGTTTGTATTTTCTACCTAACAAAATTTCAGCCACTCCCTTATTTACTCTTACTACTCCAATATCAGCCGTAGCAAACGCAACAGGAAATTTATTTTGTGAAGCCCAAATAACACCACATCTAAAACAAAAATCCAACAAATCTTTTTGAACACCTATTAATAAATTTTTAGGCACTAAAGCATCTACAACATTATTGAAGTTTTTGTAATCCTTCAAACTATTTCTATATGAAGTAGCATTGATATTGTCATAAGGAGTTTGCCCAATATCCAAAGTTTTATACTTTCCTAAGTAATATGGAATGAATGAATCACGCCCACCATAGATAGTAATATCTTCTTTATCATAAGGCAAAAGAACTTTATCTAATTCATTACTCCAAATCAAATCATCTGGAGTATCTCTTAGCGGAAAAATATCTGCTTCTGGATAAAGACCAATAACCATATCTTTACGCATATCGTAAGTAAGTGGGTTATCGGTTGCAATCATTGTAGGTGCTACACCTATAATAACTATTAATTTATCAGAGTTATCTCTTGCTAAATTAATAATGTGTTGATGTCCTTCTGTTAAGAAAGGGGTCTGTAAACGGGCAATAATGCACCCGACTTTCTTTTTAATAACATTCATTTTTTTTTATGTTTTTTATTTATACAAAGATAAAGAAAAATTAGTTAATAAACAAATTTATTTTAAATTAAAAAAGTGTTCCACGTGGAACACTTTTTTATTTTTAAACTTATTTAAACTAATGCACTTTTGGTAGTTTCCGCAGCATTACTAATTACTACATTTTCTTGAACTAATTTTGGTTTTCTTTGTGTTCGTGGTTTAAGCACAATTTCTTTCAAAGGTTTAAAAGAAATTTCAAATGAACGAGGATTTTGACGAACAAAAAGGTCTTCCAATAATTCTGGCTCAATCACATAAATTTGAGCAGTCCATTTAGAAGGAGTTACATTATCTTCGTCAATTCTTTTACGATTGACTTTTGCACAATTGTACAAAACTTCCTTATCAGGATTTTCTTCAATAAACGCATCAATAACTGCCATAAGAGTTTGATGGTTGGGTGCTTCTACCTTTGAAGGTATTAACTTAATACTTGCCTCTACTAGAGGGTTTAACTTTACTTTTAATTTCATGTCTTTTTACTTTTTAAGTTATTTAATTAGAGATTCAAAGATACGGGATTTTAAGTTATTTACCAAATTTAATCTTTATTATAATTAAAATTTTTTCACGAAAAATTAACCACAAATAGAATAAAATTCTTTAGTTTCTTGTAAAGTTTTTTTAAATAAACCAAGTCTAATACATTCATTAAATAAAAAAGTTTTAGTATTCATACCTATATTAAACATATTACTTGATTCATAAAGTGTATGTGTTAACAATATTTTAGCTAAATCTACTTTAGATAAGTCTTTTAATTTCATGTCTTTTTACTTTTTAAGTTATTTAATTAGAGATTCAAAGATACGGGATTTTAAGTTATTTACCAAAACTATTTTCTAAATGCTTTTATTATTTCTACAATACCACCAAAAATAACTGCAATTACAATGATAGTACAAAAACCACTACTACTATCACGAAAACACCATTTAATTAACTCTATCATAATTCACTTTTTTGTTGATGCAAATATACAGCTATTAAAGTTAATAAACAAATCTTTTTTCTAAAAATATATTTGGTTAGTAACTATAAATACCTTATCTTTGTACAGTCAATTTAAGACAGGCGGATAATAAAACATCTGGAGGAATCAGAGGTAGTTTGCTTCGCAAACACTCCCAAAGGGAGTAGGTTGTTTATTATTTTTTTTAATATTTCAGTAAAAAAATGCCCTTTAGGGCATTTTTACTTATTTTATATTAATTCCAATTTCATTTAGACTTGCTAAAACTTCAAGATTGTATTCTTTAAAGCTACCTTGCATTAAAGTTTTTGTATCAATCCATTTTACAACGTGGGGTTCGTCTGTATGAATTTCGCCAGTCCACTTTGCTAAGAAAGTCCATTGCATCCTATTACCCCAATGAGAAGCGTAAACAACTTCAAGGTCGTGAATATCTAAACCTGTTTCTTCTTTTGCTTCTCTAATAGCACCTCTCATTATGGCTGCCATTATATTAAGATTTTCTTGATTTGAAACGTTTGGTTCAAAATCTTCGGGGTCGATTTTACCCCCTGCGATGCCAAAATCATTATGGTCGTGTTTTCTTGAAACACCTAAAATTTTTCCTTCGTCATTTATTAAGACGATACTAACAGCGTGTAATCTCATTATGTGTATTTTTTTTCTATTACAAATATACGTTAAATAAAGTTAATAAACAAATTATCTTTCTAAACTATTTACTTCAAAATTATAATCTTCTATAATTTGAGCAATTAGTATTTTGTTTAATTCAGTTCTCAACCCATTAGGCATTGGTTTCCCTTCACTATGTAACTTATCTTCAACTTGTTTAAGATTTTTGTTAATAGTAGTCATTAGACATTCAATATCTATTGTGGGGTGTCTGTGTGTTAAGATGTTAGTTAAATCCATTTTACTTATATATTTTTACAAATATACTACTAAATCAATTAATAAACAAATTTTTTATTTTTTCCATAAGGTCTTTTATTTGTTCTAAATCATTTTTATTGATTTCAATATCCCTTTTGGCATCCCTTACAACTTCAAACATTCCTTTAATAATTTTTTCATCCCCTGTACTTTTAGCAATAGGCATTGCCCAAGTTTCGTTATGAGTAATTGTTTGAGTAAGTTTATCAATTATGTGTTGTTCGTCTTTTATTCTGCTTTTAAGCATTTCTAATAAAACTTTTTGTTGGTATTTATTTATTTCCATAAAAAATATATTTTTATAAAAATACGAAAAAGTTTTCAAATAAAAAAACTCTACACTAAAAAAGTGTAGAGTTTTTTTATTTAATAATTATTTTACTTTAAATTAAGTAAGGTCGTTGCACCACCACCTAACATTGTGGTTGGATAAACACCATTCCATTTTTCTGCTCGAATCAGTTCTATATATTGGGGTGAATTTTTTAATGCCTCTTGCTTAACTGCTATTTCTTTTGCATCTGCCAAAGCCCTAATAACTTTTGCCGCACTATCTCCCCTTGCATCTGCTACACGTTTATTTGCTTCTGCTATACTTTTTTGTAATTCAGTAACACTACGTTCTGCATCCTGTTTAGCTTTAATTTTCTGATTAATAGAATTTGCTAAATCTGCATTAGTTGGTGTAGGTTGCTTTAATATATTAAAATTATCTACTGCAAAACCTTCTGCTTCAAGTCGCTTAGTCAAAACATCCCTTACAGTATGTTCATAGGCAGGTAAATTATATAATATACTATCTACTGTTAAAGTTCCTGATACGTCTTGCATAGACCCTCTTACAATATTTCTTATGTAAGTTTGTGTAATTGAATTTAGATTATCTGTTTTATATTTTAGATAAATCTTAGATGCTTTATTAGGTATAATACGATAATTTAAACCTACATCCATTTTAAATCCAGCACCACCACTACAAGCTATTGTAATACTTTCATCTGTTGGATTACCTTCTGTTGCACTTTCAACCCAAGCAACGTGTTCCTGTGTTGAAGGCATAGTTACAATGTAACTAAATCCTGGCATATAAAATTGCCAACCTGTCAAAAGTGGTAAACTATCAATCCCTCGATAATCTCCAGCATTTTCAATTTTAAACCCTACTTCTGTGGGCGAAATTCGTGAACAACTTGTTAAGAACACGATACTTAGCATAAACAATGCCATTACATTAAACATTTTTTTCATTTTTGAAAAATTTTTGTTAATTAACTACAATTAAGTAGTCGTTCCAATACGGAACATTTGATGCTATATGTTAATTTTTGATAGCCTAATTTGAAAGAACTTTATTTGTTATTTGATACTGCAAATATACAGGGTTTAAAGTTACCAACCAAATCTTTTTTAGTTTTTATTAAACCAATTTATGATTACTCTCTTAGTGCGAATTGCACAAATAATAACCACCAAAGCAAATATCAAAACACCTAATACAAAAGCTAATGTACTTGCCATATTTAATAGTGCAAAACTTATCCATATTCCTAATACATAGAGTATGAACTTAACTAAATACCAAAGGTACTTTGAGGTCGCTTTTAAGTCAGCGAAAAACTGTTTAATTGAATTAATCATAATTTTACTTTTTTTATTTATACTGCAAATATACAGCGTTTTAAGTTATCAACCAAATCTTTTTTTAAGATTTTTCACGTTCAAATACAATTAAAAAATCTCCTTTTATTTGGTGAGAATAACTACTACTTGTAGATATTGAAACGTGTTGAGCAACAACATTCTTTACAACCCAACCATTATCAATAAGGTCGCTAATTTGTTTTTCAGATGATGTTATTAATACTTTTTGTTCTAACATAATGCAAATATAAGTGTTTACAATTTAATTACCAAATCTTTTTTATATATATAAACCCAAACCATTAGAAACTACATAATGGTTAATAGCTTCAAAATAAGGAATAAACCATTCATATTTTTCATATAAATCATTTTCTTCATCGTCAATAAAAGGTGGCAATACTAAGTTTTCAATTAATAAATTACCATCCATTCCAAAAACATCATATTTTTGAATACCATTTTCTTCAAGTGCTAAATGAACTATTGCAACATTATGTTCATTAGGTAAATCTATTTGAAATTTTTGCACTCTAGGAAAAATCTCATTAACTATTATTTTATTACTCATACTGCAAATGTAAGGGATTAAAAGTTAGCTTCCAAATCTTTATTCAAACTTTTTAAGGTTTTTACCCAACTATAAAAAGATACTATCATAATCATAATACTTAATACGTTATGATGATATATTTTTGTACTATAAAAATCATCTATACAAAAACTAATAAAAGATATACCTAGTATAATCATACTTGATACAAATGTAATCATTAAGCCTATAAATGTTAGTACCTTTTTCATACTGCAAATATAAGTGTTTACAATTTAATTAACAAATCTTTTTAATCCAAATCAATATCTTCTATATCAATGGATTGTAACTCTACATCAATTTTTTCTAAAAAAGTGTTATCAACTGATAACCTGTATATACTACCAAAATAATCTTCATCTATATAATTAATTAATAATATATAATCACTTTGTGTTATTTTAACAATGCGTAAATAATTTATATATTGTTCATAAACATTAATAAGTTTATTATTTAATAATAAACCGATTTTTTGATTTTCACTAATTTTTTCTTCTTCTGTATCTATTTCTACACTATCATCAAATACATAAGGTAGACCTACTACTTGTATATCATCAATCTCAAATAAAACTTTTTTATTTTTCAATTGTACTTCTAAAAATTGTTCTTTTGTCATAATTTTACTTTTTTTATTTATACTGCAAATATACAGCGTTTTAAGTTATCAACCAAATCTTTTTTATATATATAAACCTAAACCATTAGAAACTACATAATGGCTAATCGCTTCAAAATAAGGAATAAACCATTCATATTTTTCATATAGATATATCAAAAAAGATAATGTGTTAGATGAATATAAAAATCTTTATGAAGATTTTATCAAACAAAGAGAAGAAACAAAGACTATTATAAAATGATAGTCTTTGTTTCTTAGAAGTTATTAGGCTTCTGTTTGTTCTGCTTCTGTTTGTTCTGCAATAACTTCTACATTTTCTACTAAAATCGTAGCATCGGTAGGAGTAGCAGCAGTTTCTTCTGTTTCAGTAGAAGGAACTTTAATTGCTGCTACAATTGTTTCAAGAACATCTTTTGTCAATTTCATTAATGTAGCTTCTGTAAAGACAACATCAACCATAGCTGCAAAATTCTTTTCTTCTGCTTTAATAATTGCAGGGATAATTTCCCCCTTTGTAGTTTTTTTCAAAACTTCAAACTTAGGGTTCGCTACTTTTACAATAGAGATTAAATCATCTTTTGTAAATTTTTCCAAATTAGATGGAATTGCTGTTACACTTAACAAATCTACTTTTGTTTCGATTGACTGTGCCAATATCGCATTGGTAATGTCACTTTTTGTAATTTTAGCTACTTTCGGAGTAACTACTACTGCACTTTTTGCTTTCTCTTTTGCCATTTTTTGTTTTTTTTAAACGTTAATAATTAAAATTGTTATGCAAATATAAGGAGTTTTTATTTATCTACCAAATCTTTTTTTATTTTTTTTAAATTCAGTATTTTTTATTTTCCTTACTACTTATTTACTATGCAAATATAAGAACTTTTTTGTTATCCACCAAATCTTTTTTATTCTTTAGATAATGATATTTTTTTAGCTATATAAATAAGATATAATCCAATTATTGATACAAGTATTATTTGGAGTAATCCACTAATAAAGTTTAGTATTAATAATTGTATA
>Ga0007815_1000364_pt1 | contig 14474 bp, 15 predicted proteins | sample CryBogCBE02Aug09_FD_71212 | JGI IMG/M metagenome (GOLD analysis project Ga0007815, IMG submission 71212) | Freshwater microbial communities from Crystal Bog, Wisconsin, USA - CBE02Aug09 | ecosystem: Environmental > Aquatic > Freshwater > Lake | place: Crystal Bog, Wisconsin, USA | collected...
GCACCCGCTCGACCTCGGCGCAATAGATGTTCTCGCCGCCGGAAATCACCATGTCCTTGGTCCGGTCGACGATGAAGACATAGCCTTCCTCGTCAATCAGGCCGACATCGCCGGTCTTGAGCCAACCGTCGGGCGCCAGCACCGCGGCAGTATCCTCCGGCCGGTTCCAGTAGCCCTGCATGATCTGCGCCCCGCGCACCACGATCTCGCCGACCGCTCCCGCTGGCAAAACCACGCCATCGGGCCCCTCGATCCGCACGTCGACCAGCGGCAAGACCCGCCCGGCCGAAGCCCGCTTGCGCAGGAAATCCGCCCCGACCGCCTGCGCGATCGCGCCAGAGCATTCGGTCATGCCATAGCCGGTGCCCATCATCGCGCGCGGGCAGGCGGCGTGCACCGCGTCGAGCAGATTGACCGGCAGCGCCTGCCCGCCCGAGGCAATGTTGGTCAGCGACGACAGATCCGCGTCGCCCAGCCGGGCCTTGTGGAGCAGATCCCACAGCATGGTCGGCACGCCAGTGAACATGGTGATCCGCTCGTCACGGATCACCCGCAGCGCCTCCTCGGCATCCCAGCGGCGCATGATCACCACCTTGGAGCCCGCGAACAGCGGCGAGAGGAAGGCCGAGCCCAGCCCGGAAATATGGAACAGCGGATAGACCAGCAGCACTGCCTGCTGCGGCATCTGCGCCATCAGCGCCTCCGGCTCCATGCCATAGTCGCGCGCAACATTATGCAGCACCATGACCCCCGACAACTGCATCGACAGCAGCCCGGTAGCAATGTTGCGGTGGCTGAGCACCGCACCCTTGACCCGGCCCGTGGTACCCGAGGTGAACAGGATCACCGCCGGATCGTCGGGCGAGACCTGCGCCGGCGGTGGCGCGGCAGGGTCGGCAACCGGCAGCGGGTCGGGTGGGTCGGTCAGGTCGAACAGGCGGCCGGCCCAGCCACCGGCCCGGATTTGCGCGGCGCGTTCACTGTCAGCTATGACCAGCGCCGGAGTCACCTCGTCGATCATCGCCGCCAGTTCGGCTGGCGAACCCCGGCTGTTCATCAGCACCGCGATCGCCCCCGCCTTGACCACCGCCATGAAGGCAATGATCCATTCGGCGCGGTTGCGCATGCAGATCGCCACCCGCTCGCCCCGGTGCACCGCCAGCAGTGGCACCAGGCTATCGCGCCAGGCGAAGACCTGCTCGAAGGTCAGCCGCCGCTCGCCCTCTACCAGAAAGGTCTTGTCGCCATGCCGCCGCGCCGAATCGATCAGCGCGTTGAGGTCGGCCGGCATATTGACGAATTGGCGCAACCCGCTGCGTTCGGCCACCGCGAAGGGCTGGCCCGGGGCCGTCAGTTCGGCCAGAATCGGGTCAATCGCCTCGGGCATTGTCAGTAGACGGCCGCCGGGTTCTTGGGGCGCGGACTGCCCAGCATCTCGCGATAGCTGGGCCTTTCGTTGCCGCGGTCGCTGACGCCCAGTTCACGGGCCACTTCGGCGACCACCAGGGTCTGGCCCGAGAGGTCGGCAAGGTTGGATGCGTGGGCAATGGCATCCAGCACATGGCCGGAGAATTCGGGGTTCTCGGCCACCGACAGGAAGCCTTCGTACTGCTCCGGGTTCACTTCCTTGGCAATCAGCGCGCGTTCAGTGATCTGCGGCCCCAGCCACAGCGAGACAGCGCCAACCCCGGTGCCGCGCAGGTCGTGCTCCATGTCGTGGGCCAGCTTGTCGAGCCCGGCCTTCTGCGCGCCATAGGCTGGCCCGTGCATGTAGCAGCTGGCCCCGAACGAGCTGACCATGCCGATCAGCCCGCTGCCCTGCGGCACCATCATCCGGGCGGCGTGCCAGCTGGCGACATAGGCGCTGCGCAGCCCGACATCCATGATGCCCTGCGCGGCCAGCTCCTTCTCCCAGAACGGCAGCTTCTCGATCAGCTGGTGGTGCATGAAGGCGGCGTTGTTGACCAGAATGTCGAGCCGCCCGGCCTCGTCGCGGATCTGTTCGAACACCCGCGCGACCTGCGCATCGTCGGCATGGTCGCACAGCACGGGAATGCCCTTGCCACCCAGCTCAGTGATCTTGGCAGCCGTTTCAGAGACGGTGCCTGGCAGCACGCTGCCATCCCAGCCGCGTGCATCGCCCGGCACAACTGTGCGGCCGGTGACGTAGACGGTATAGCCCAGTTCACCCAGCCCGCGCGCGATGCCGGCCCCGGCGCCGCGGCTGGCGCCCGTAACCAGCGCTACCTTGCCCTTGCCCATTGTACGCCCCTCTCCCAAGGTTGGCTTTGCCGGGCCGGCGGGCGTCTACTCACCCTCTGCCACCCGCCCGCCTGATGTTATGTGCGAATAATGTGACCTTCTATTTTACGCAATTAGCCAAAAAATCCGCACTTCAATTTCGATACTGCACGAAAAACTCCTGAACAACCGCACCATACCACGAATCTGGCCGATTTTGTTCATTTCGGCCTAAGCTGAGCAATTATCGCCATCTGGCGCCACCGCAAGCGTGCGCCCGGACTTGAGCTGACGATAGTGCAGCGGCGTCATACCCGTCGCCCGGCGGAAGGTACGCGAAAAGCTGTTAGCGTGTTCAAAGCCCGATTGCGTGGCGATCTGGCGAATCGACAGCCCGGTGCCGGCCAGCAGCCCCTTGGCCCGACTGACCAGCTGCGCCTCGATATAGTCCGAGATAGTCACCCCGGTCAGGTTCAGGAACTGGCGATGCAGGTGGCGTACCGAAATGCCGCACAGCTCGGCCAGCTCGGCCACCGTCGGACGCGAGCCGCCCGCCTCCAGCCGTTCGCGCAGGCGGCGGAACTGCCACGGGGCCAGCCGGCCGCCGGCGCGTGGCTCGAAATCCTCGTCCAGCAGCCGCAGCAGCTCGACCCCCAGCAGCCGCACCAGCGCCCCGGCAGCGGCCACCGAACCCAGCCCTGGCTCGTCCGCCTCGCGCAGCAGCTGGCGCATAACAGTGCGGATCGGCTCGCTGCGCAGGTTCATCAGCCGCTGCAGCATGGCCAGCGACGGGGCGTGGCGGTTACCCAGCAGCTCGGCCTGCCGCGCGGGCGTGAACGTCACCCGCAGCAGCCGGAACAGCCCACCCTCGGCCACGGTGCGGATGGCAATGCCGGGATAGCGCAAAAACAGCGTGCCGATCGGGCAGGGCGTGCCGGGGGCGATGGTCGGGAAGCTGGCGCTGGCCGCCCCGGTCACCGGCGGCAGCGACAGTTCCAGCATCAGCGAATCCTCGACCACGGTATGGTCGGTAGCCTCTCCCCACTGCCACTCCAGAATCTGGACCAGAGCATCGGCAGTGGCAATCTCAGCGATCACCGCCGGCGGCACCGTCGCTCCGCCGGCCGCGCGTCCGCTGCGTGCCAGTGGGGAAGGCGCCGCTGCGCACGGCGCAACCGTCAGGCGCTGCATCAGGCTCACTCCCGCTCTCCAAAGGCATACCAGCTGGTGGGGATGATATCGATCCGGGTAAAGTCGATAAAGCCCTGACAGCTGTCCATCATCGTCGCCACATTGGCCTCCAGCCGCGCCGGGTCACCCTCGGCGGCGAAGAAGGCGGCAGGGTCGCTCATCGCCGCGGCGGGGAAGCATTCCTCGACAAAAGCGTCATAGGCCGGGGCATCGGGGGTCAGCGGGGCGACGATCAGGTTCTGGCGGTAAAGGAAATTGGCCTGAGTCTCGATCGCCACGCGGGTATGGTGGCCGTGCCAATGCGCCAGCGCGGCGGCGCGGGTCAGGTCGGGCCGGAAGCTGATGAAACTGGCCTGCGACCAGCCCCAGCCGCGTTCGCCGGCAGGCGCAGGATGGGCAGTATTGGCGATGATCTCGCTCTCGGCCACCAGCCATGCCGCATGGCGCGCGACAAAGGCGGCCAGTGCAGCTTCTGCACGCCCGCGAAACCGTGGGTTGGCACTGGGCAGCCAGAACTGGACCACCGCGTCTTGCTGCGGGGTCTGCCAGCGCTGGACCAGTGCCGCCGCCGGCTCGACCGCGGCATCGCGCAGGTTCAGCCGCACCGCGCTCGCCCCGGCCTCGGCTAAGGCGGCAGGCAGCCCGGCCAACAGCCGAGCGGCAAAAGCCTCCCGGCTTTCCCCAGAGGGGGCCCACAAAGCGGCGATCACTTTTTCCATCGCCCGCCCCCGCTCAGTCGAAGTTGGCCTGCCCGCCGTCGAGCGGGATAGTGGCGCCGGTCAGGTAGGACAGGTCGCTGGAGCACAGCGCGGCGACCGCGCGGCCGATGTCTTCCTCCAGCCGGCCAATCCGCCCCAGCGGGATGGTACGGAAGAAGGCCTTGGCCTCCTCCGGATTGTTTTCGACCCACCACTTCAGTCCGGGCGATTCGGCGTGCGGGGCAATAGTCAGCACCCGGATGCCCGCCCCACCCCATTCGGCCGCCGCCGCACGGGTCAGCGCGCGAATCGCCTGCTTGACCGCGCCGTATGCGCCGTAGCCCGACATGTCCCAGCGAATCCCGGCCGAAGAAGCGAGGTTGATGATCGTGCCGCCGCCCCGCGCCGCCAGCAGCGGGCGGACCAGCTTCATCAGCCGGAAGGTTGCCAGCGGGCCGCTCTCGAACCCGGCCAGAAAAGCCTCGTCGCTAACCTCTTCCAGCGGCCCCAGCGGCACTTCCTGAGCATTGTTGACCAGGATGTCGATGCCGCCGAATTCCGCCACTGCGGCGTCGACCAGAGCCGCCAGCGATGCCGCATCCTTGACGTTCGCCTCCAACGCCAGCGCCCGAGACCCGCGCGCGCGGATGGCTTGCGCGCTCGCTTCGACCTTGGCGAGCGTCCGCCCAGCCACTACCACGGCTGCGCCGGCATCGGCCAAGGCCAGGGCGATTCCCAGCCCCACGCCTTGCCCCGCCCCGGTTACCAGTGCCACCTTGCCTTCAAGCCGCGCCATCAACCCCCCAATTTTCGTAATTATAATGCGTCATTGTTACGCATGACGTTGACACAAGCACCATCATAACCGCAAAATGCGTCGAAGGATAGGGAGAAGGATGCGTTATGAGTCGACCCTTCAAAGGGCAGGTCGCGCTGGTCACCGGCGGCAGCGACGGAATTGGGCTGGCCACCGCGCGGCTGCTGCTTGAACGCGGCGCAAGCGTCGTGATCTGCGGGCGCCGTCAGGAAAAGCTGGACGAGGCAATGGCGCTGCTGGCGCCGCTTGGCCCGGTCGAGGCGCACCGCCTCGACGTCTCGGACGAAGCGGCCTTTACCGCGCTGATCAAGGACGTTGCCCAGCGCCACGGCCGGTTCGACATGCTGGTTAACAATGCCATGTCGGTGCACTACGCCCCGCTGACCCAGCTTTCGACCGACCATTGGCGCAAGGACTTTGCGGTCAATGCGGAGGCCGTTTTCGTCGGCACGCGTGAGGCGATGAAGATCATGATGGCCGCCGGGCACGGCGCGATCGTCAATGTGTCGTCCACCACCGGGATCAAGGCCGCGCCCTATATGGCCAGCTATTCGGCCAGCAAGGCCGCGCTGACCCATTTCACCGCCTGCGCGGCGATGGAAGGGGCCCCGGCCAATGTCCGGGTCAACGCCATCGTGCCGGGCCAGGTGATGACCGCCGCGACAGCCGACTGGGCCGAGAAGGCCGGCGAAGGCGCCAAGCGGACCATGGCCGCGATCCCGATGCAGCGCGGCGGCGACCCGCGCGAACTGGCGGAGGCGATTGTCTTCCTGCTGTCCGACGCGGCAAGCTACATTACCGGGGTGGCGCTGCCGGTCGACGGCGGCAAGGCCGCGCAGCTCTACATCCCCTCGTGAACGCGGGCTGGGGTTTTTCGGGCCAGCGAGCCAGCCTCATCCGCGGCACGGCGACCACAATTCCGGGGGGCTAGCGCGATGAAGGTCTTGGTAGTCGGCGGCACCGGCGCGCTAGGCGGCCATACCGCGATCCATCTGGCGGCGCAGGGCCACGCGGTCAGCGTCGGGGGGCGCAGCCCGGCCGATCCGGCAACCGCGATGGCTGCCATGCCGTTCGTGGCGGGCGACTATGTGGCGGGAGACTTCACGGCGGAACGCCTCGCGGGGTTCGACTGGGTGGTCTTCGCCGCCGGCAACGATCCGCGCCACGTGCCGCCGGGCAGCGACTTTGCGGCCTTCCTCCAGCGTGCCAATCACGAAGCTGTGCCCGCCTTTTTCGCCGCCTGCCGGCAGGCCGGGGTCAAGCGCGCGATCCAGTTGGGCTCGTACTACCATCAGGCCGAACCGCGCCTACTGGAAAGCAGCGGCTACATCCGCTCGCGTCAGGCCGCTTGCGAAGGTGCGCGGGCCCAAGCCGCGCCGGGCTTCGACGTGATCAGCATCAATGCCCCCTTCATGGTTGGCGCGGTGCCCGGCCTGCCCAGTGCAATCTTCGGGCCCTATGTGGCCTGGGCCAAGGGGCACATTGCGATTGAGGCCTATGCCCCGCCGGGCGGCACCAATTTCATGTCGTTCCGTTCGCTGTCCGAAGCCATTTCCGGCGCGCTGGAGCGCGGCACACCCGGCGCAGCCTATCTGGTGGGTGACGAGAACCTTGCCTTCCGCGACTATTTCCAGCTGTTCTTCGACGCGGTCGGCAGCGGCACGCGAGTTGCGGAGCGCGACGCAGAATTGCCGCTGCTGCCCGATGTCGCCATCCCACAGGGGCGCGGCAACTGGGTGCGGGTCAATCCCGATCCGGCAGAGGTCGCGCTGCTGGGCTATCGCCGGAGCGATATTGCCGCCGCCGTCGCCGAAGTGGTGGCAGAATTCGGCGGTGCGGCATGAGCATCGCGGTCATCACCGGCGCGGCCAGCGGCATCGGCGCGGGGCTGGCGCGGGAGGCAGCACGGCGCGGCCTGCGCGTGGTGCTGGCCGACCGTGACGCCACCGCGCTGGAGGCTGTGGCCGCTGATATCGGCCCGGCCGCGCTGGCGGTGCCGACCGACGTGACCGACCGTGCGGCGCAGGAGGCTTTGGCCGAGGCTGCTTTCGCGCTGGGCCCGGTCAGCCTGCTGTTCAACAACGCCGGGGTACTCTCGACCGGGCGCAGCTGGGAAATCGACGCCGCGACGTGGAGCCGCGCGCTCGATGTCAATGTCGGCGGGGTGGTCAATGGCATGGCCGCCTTCGTTCCCCGGATGCTGGCGGCGGGTCGGCCGGCGCGGATCGTCAACACCGCTTCGGTCGGCGGCTTTCTGCCCGGCCCGTTAATGGCCCCCTATTCCGCGACCAAGTTCGCGGTGGTGGCGCTGACCGAATGTCTGGCCGGTGAACTGGCGATGCTCGGCGCGCCGATCGCGGTCTCGCTGCTGGCCCCCGGCCCGGTGAAATCGGCGATCTTCCGCGAGGCTCCGCCCGCCGCCGCCGACCAGTTCCATGCGATGCTGACCGGGATGCTGGACGAGCACGGCCTGACCCCCGATCAATTCGCGCCGCTGGTCTTCGACGCCATCGCGCGCGGCGATTACTGGATCATTCCCCAGCCCGAGGCGCTCGAGCCCGGGTTTTCGCAACGCAATGCCGCGATCGTGGCACGGCGCGCACCGACCTTTTTTCAAGCGGACGAGACACAGTCATGAACAATCAGGGCATGAGCAATTGGGACCGGGAAGTAGACGTGCTGGTGGTCGGCTCGGGCGCGGGCGGGATGCTGGCGGCGCTGACCGCCGCCACGGCCGGCCATGCCGAGGCACTGGTGATCGAGAAGGAAGCGCAATGGGGCGGCACCTCAGCCACCTCGGGCGCGGGGATCTGGATTCCGGGCAGCGACGTGGCGCGCGAGACGGGCTTCGAGGACAACCTTGAAGATGCTTTCACCTATGTCCGCGGGCTGTCGGCCGATAATGTGCCCGATGCCAATATCCGCGCCTATGTGGAGAATGCCGCGCCGATGCTGCGCTGGCTGATGGCCAATACCCCGATTCAGTACATGGCCTTCCCCTACCCTGACTATCATGCCGAGAACCCGGGCGGATCGCCCACCGGTTATCGCACCCATATGCCGCTGCCGCTGGACGGCAAGCCGCTCGGCAAGGATGTCGAAACGCTGCGCTTCGCCTCGCCGGCCGCCAGCCTGTTCGGCTATCTCAACTGGCATTTCGACGAGACCTACATCCTGCTCTACAAGCAGAAGGGCTGGTTTACCCACCTGATGAAAAGCCTCGCCCGCTATTGGCTCGACCTGCCGTTCCGGCTGAAATCGCGCAAGGACCGGCGGCTGACGCTGGGCAATGCGCTGGCCGGCGGGCTGCGGCTGGCGCTCAACCGGGCGGGAGTACCGGTCTGGCTCGAAACTCCGATGCAGGAGCTGATCCACGAGGAAGGGCGCGTGGTCGGCGTACTGGCGCGGCACAAGGGCCAGCCGGTTCGGATCCGCGCGCGCAAGGGCGTAGTGCTGGCCGCGGGTGGCTTCGACAAGAATCAGGCCATGCGCGACCGATATGCGCCGCTCTATCCCACCGCGCTCCATTCGGGTGGCACCAGCGGCAATACCGGCGATGCGATCCGCGCGGGCCAAGCGCTCGGCGCGGGCACGATGAATATGCAATCGGCCTGGGCCGCTCCGGTGTTCTACATTCCGGGCGAGGACCGGGGCAGGCTGTGCACGATCGAGCGCGCACTGCCCGGCTGCATCATGGTCAACCAGAGGGGCGAGCGCTATCTGAACGAGGCGGCGAGCTATCACGTCACCGGCCAGAAGATGGCCGCCCGCGAACGTGAGCATGGCGATGCCAGCCCCAGCTGGATGGTGTTCGACGCTGCCTATCGCCGCAAGTTCCCGATGGGCCCGGTCTATCCCGGCTGGCCCGACGCGCTGCTAGGCCCGCGCGTCCGCTCGATCCTGAAGAAAGGTCGCACGCTGGCTGATCTTGCTGCCAAGATCGGCGCCGACCCGGCCACGCTGGGCGCGACTATCAACCGCTTCAACACCTATGCCGTCAACGGTGAGGACCCGGACTTTCACCGGGGCGAGGCGGCCTACGACAAGATGTATGGCGACCCCTCGCAAGCCCCCAACCCGTGCCTGCGCCCACTGACCGAGGGGCCGTTCTATGCCCTCCCGATCTACCCCGGCGACATCGGCACCAACGGCGGCCTGACCACCAATGCCAAGGCGCAGGTGCTGGCCGAGGATGGCCAACCGATCGCCGGGCTCTACGCCGTGGGCAACAATGCCGCCTCGGCCATGGGCGAGAGCTATCCGGGCGCTGGGGTCACCATCGGCCCCGCGATGACCTTCGGCTACATCGCCGCGCGCGAATTGACGGGAGCAAACGCGTGAGCCGGCGACTGGAAGGGCGCGCGGCCGTCGTCACCGGGGCCGGGCGGGGGATTGGCCTCGCCATCACGCAACGGCTGAAGGCCGAAGGAGCGCAGGTCGCCGCGCTAGACATGGACGAGGCCGCGGCCAAGGCCAGCGGCGCGGACCTTGGCCTGGCCTGCAATGTCGCGGATTCGGCCGATGTCGCGCGCTGCGTGGCGGCGGCACGGGCCCAGTTCGGGCGGCTGGACGTTGCGGTCGCCAATGCCGGCACGGGCCGAGCCGATGGCGACGGTTCGGATGAGTTCTATGGCGCGATGGCCGTCCGCAATGCCGAACTGGCCGACAAGGGCAGCAGCAACCTGTTCGTCGATCAGTTGATCCACATGGGCGACGCGGGCTGGGCCGGGGTGCTGGCGGTCAACCTCAACGGCACCTTCTACCTTGCGCGCGAATTTACCCGGGTGCTGGCGGCTGACGGCAACCCCGGCTCGTTCATCGCGATCAGCTCGACCAGCGCCTTTTCGGGCGAGGGCAGCGCGCACTATTGCGCCAGCAAGGCGGCGGTGGTCGGGCTGGTGCGGCAGCTGGCGCGCGAACTGGCCCCGCGCGGCATTCGCGCCAATGCCGTCGCGCCCGGCCCCACCAACACCCCGATCATGGCCGGCATCCCGGATGAATGGATCAAGTCGATGGAGGCTTCCGTCCCGCTGGGGCGGATGGCGCGGCCCGAAGAAATTGCCGCCGCCGTCGCCTTCCTCGCCAGCGACGATGCCAGCTTTGTCACCGGATCGGTGCTGACTGCGAATGGCGGGAGCTACATGGTCTAATCCGCGCGCACTTTCACCTTGGGCGCCACGGCGCCGCGCCGCATCGCGTTAAGGAACCCCTCGAGCGGCGCGGGTTCGGCCACCGGGCCTCCCGGATCACCCGCCCGCGCCCAGAATTCGGCATAGCTGGGAAACAGCTTGTGGAAGTTGCCCTCCACCCAGTCCGTATCGGGCCAGCGCATCTTGTTCGCACCGATCGGCGGCTTGTTGAGGTCGGTCGCATACCAGTAGAGCGGCAAGCGGCGGGCAAAGTGCCACCGCCCATCCGCCCGCACATAGTCATCGACATACATCATCTGCATGATGACCCATTCGTCGCCGGTTTCGTGCTCGTTCTTGGAATAGACCACACCGTGAGCATGGTCGGCATCGTCGAACTCGATCACCTGGCCGCCAATATGGTGCGAAGTGCCGGTGAAGGGGCTGCGCAAGGTGCGGTCCATATAGGCCCGCAGCGCCTGCCGTCCGCTGGCATCCTTGCCCACCCGCACGTCCGCCGGGAACAGCGAGACCATCGCCTCCATATCGCGCATATCGAGCGCGAGGGCATATTTGGCCGGCAGCTGGCGGATCGCGTCGAGCGATTCGAGCCGGTCGATCCGGGCTTCGAGCGTAGCGGCAGGCATGGCAAGATCCTTGTGCAGGCGGTGCGGAAAATGGACGCCATCTGTCTAATGACACGCGCGTTCCATTTGCAAGGAATATTGAAAACGCGTATTCATATGTCATATAATTTACGCATCACGCGGATTCGAGGGAAGGGAATGCAATGTCTTTGGCGGGCAAGAAGGTGCTCATCACCGGTGCAGCTTCGGGGATCGGGCGGGCGACCGCGATCCGCTTCGCCGCAGAGGGCGCGCGGGTGACGATTGGCGACATCAACGCCGCCGGGCTGGAGGAAACCGCGGCGATGATGGCGGATCGCCCACGCGTCCAGCCTTTCGACGCGACCGACTATGCCTCGTGCCGCGCGCTGGTCGCGGCGGCCGCCGCCGATGGCCTCGACGTGATCTGCAATATCTCGGGCATGCTGAAATGGGGGCCCAGCCTCGACTTCAGCATCGAGGATTTCGACCGGATCCTGCGGATCAACACCTCCAGCGTCTTTGCGATCTGTCAGGCCGCGCTGCCGCACCTGATCGAAAGCAAGGGCAACATCGTAAACACCGCCTCGACCGCTGCCTTGCAGGGGATCGCCTACACCGTCGCCTATGCCGCCTCGAAGCATGCCGTCGCCGGGATCACCAAGAGCCTGGCAGTGGAGTTCGCGCGCCACGGCGTGCGAGTCAACGCCATCTGCCCCGGCCACGTCAACACGCCGATGGGCAATGCCCCGCCGCCGCCTGGCGATGTCGACTGGGCGCTGGTGATGCGCAACGCGCCGAAGCTCGAAAACGGCAGCTGCGAGCCGGAGGACATTGCCGAACTGTTTGCCTTCCTCGCCAGTGACAAGGCGCGCAAGATTACCGGATCGCTGTTTACGGCTGATGGGGGGCAGCTGGCGGGCTAAGCAAGGCGCGCGCGGCCGCCTCGCCCTGCAAAAGCGCATTGTCGCGGCGCATCACGCGCCAGCCTCCGGGCCTGCGCGCCAGTTCCCAGCGATTGGCGGCAACGCGGTGGACTTCGAACCCCGCCCCGCTCCAGCGCAGCACCAGCGAATGACCGCGGGCCAGCGCACTGTTGCCGGCCAGCGTGATCGCCACCGGTCCCAGCACGTGGGCGCAGCCATCGGCCAGCAGCGCCTGATGGCTGGCCCCTTCGATCAGGGCAGCGATCGCGGTATGGCCCCGCGCCTCACCAAAGCCTGCGATGTGGTAGCACCCGTTCTCGGCCCACAACCCCGCCACCGCCTGCGCATCCCCGGCATCGGCGGCGGGGCCATAGCTGGCGATCAGCTCCCGGATCGCCTCGCGGTCTTCAAGCGCGGCCAGCCGTTGCTCAAGACTGCCCATGCAGGGCCTCGGCCCGGGCCTTCAGCGCCAACGCAGTATCATCGAAGGCGCGCTTCACCCAGGGACCAGCAAAGCGGAAGACGTGGATGCCGTTGGCCCCAAGGAAGGCGTCGGTGCTGGTATAGCGGCACGATGTCGGCCCGGTCGCCTCGATCATCTGATCGCGCCGCGCGGGGTAGGGCCACCAGTCGAGATTGGGGAAGGCCCAGCTGAGCAGCCGCTCGGTCTCGAACCCGCAAACATATTCAAGGTTCGGCACCGTCGGCCCGCCGGCGGTCGCATAGTTGATCAGCGTCATCTCGACCGGGGCGCCCATTTCGAGGGTCGAGACCGCGCGAATGCAGAACGGATTCCATTCGTTGTAGCGCGGCAGGTCGGTCAGGATCTGCCAGACCACGCTGGCCGGGGCGGCAATCTCCACTGTCTCCGAACGCGTCACCGCATCGGGGTTGAAGCCCTCGGCCGGGTCTTCAAGATGCGATTTCGCCGCCTTCATCCAGTCAAGCATGGTCCCTCTCCAATTCCGCCAGTTTCACGACCCGTGCGGTGGGCAGCGGATGTTCGCGCGCGCCGGCCCAGCGCAGCAGCGCGGTGCCCTGGGCATGCCCGCAGGTGTCGATCCAATTGCCGACACCCACATCGCGCACGGCGCAGACGATCCGCACCCGGCCATCCGCCTCGGCCCGCACCGAATGCTTGTTCACGGTGATCTGCTGGAAGCGGTAGTCGAGGCTTTCCATCCACCAGTTGTCGAGCTGGAAATTCCAGTAATAACAATCGGGCGGAGTCACCTCGATCACCCACGCCTCATCCGCCGCCAGCTGCCAATAGGCATGGGCATAGTAGATATCCTTGGCCCCGCCGCCATTCTGGAACATCGCCTGATCGATCGCGGCAAACTGGTTGGGATGCTGGCGGAACAGCCGGGTCCAGTCGGCAAAGGTCGCCGCCACCCCGTTCACGAATTGCCCGGCGGCGGCGAGGCCGGTGGCCAGCCGTTCGCCCGACAGCGGCGCGGGGGTAGCCGGGCCGGCGATGCGCTCGATCCGGAAATTGCCGGGCTGTTCGTGCGCCCGGTCGAGCGCCGACTGGCGGATGATGATCACGCTGGCGTCCGGCTCCAGCCGCAGCCAGTTGGCGCAGTGTTCGGGTCGGGTGCAGCTGGCGATGATCTCTACTTCGCCATCGGCTCCCCAGACGATCTCGTCGCCCATCAGGCTGCCGGTGGCGTGCGCGCTGCCGTCGATATGATAGCGCATGGCATTGGCGACGATCGAGAAATAGAACATCGTGCCCTGCCGCCCGGTGATGCGATAGCTGGCATCACCCCGGATCGAGGCATTGAGGTAGCAGTTGTCGGGGTTGTCCGCCCCGATCTTCGCGGTGGCGTGGCTGAGCTGGTAGAAGAAGGGAAAGTCGGGGTCGCTCGCCTCGACATATTGCTCAAGCGCGAGCCGCGAGAGCCGCGAGAGGTAGCGGAAGCCTTCGGCACGGGTCAGCGGGTCGGCCGGGACATCGGCGCCCAGCACCACCGCACCGGCCCGTTCCAGCGCGGCGCACCATTGGCGCCAGGCCTGGGCCGGGTCGCTCACGCCGCGACCCAGTCGCCGCCGTTGACGTCGAGCATCGCCCCGGTGATCTCGCTGGCATAGTCCGACAGCAGGAAATAGACCGCCTTGGCGCAATCCTTGTCGGGCGGGATATGGCCCACCGGAATTTCACCGGTGCGCTGGGCGCGGAAGGCCTGGCCGCCCTCGCCCATCGTGTCGAAGAAGCTTTGCAGCGGCACCCCGTCCATCCAGCCCATCAGCGCGGTGTTAACGCGGATGCCGGTACCGGCCAGCTCGATCGCCAGCTGGCGGCTGAGCTGGTTGACCGCGCTCTTGGCCATGGCATAGCCGCCCTCGCCTGGCATCGGCTTGCGGGTGGCAAGGGTCGAGACATTGACGATCGACCCGCCACCTTGCGCCTTCATCTGCGGCACCACCGCTTTCGCCATCCTGAGGCCGCCGACCGCAATGACGTCGAGCGCATGGCTGACCTGATCGAGCGAATGGTCGAGCAGCGAGCCCCAATCGGGGTGGTAATAGGCCGAATGGACCATGCCATCGATCCGCCCCCACTTGGCAATGGCGGCAGCAGCCAACCCCTCGCACTGCTCCATGCTGGCGACGTCGCAGGGCACGGCAATCGCCTCGCCGCCAGCCGCGATGATCTCGTGGGCGAGGGCCTCGATGGCCGGCACCGAGCGCGCCGAAACGACCACTTTCGCCCCCTCGGCAGCGGCGCCACGGCACATCGCCTGCCCCATGCCAGGGCCGGCCCCGGTAACGATCACGACCTTGTCCTTCAGGATCATAGATACCTCGCGTGGTAGGTGGCGAATTGCTGCGCGATCCCTTCGGCGGTCAGGCCGAAGTCGGCG
>Ga0007815_1000371_pt1 | contig 14378 bp, 13 predicted proteins | sample CryBogCBE02Aug09_FD_71212 | JGI IMG/M metagenome (GOLD analysis project Ga0007815, IMG submission 71212) | Freshwater microbial communities from Crystal Bog, Wisconsin, USA - CBE02Aug09 | ecosystem: Environmental > Aquatic > Freshwater > Lake | place: Crystal Bog, Wisconsin, USA | collected...
CGCCACGGCCACCCCGGCTGCCGCCCAGAGCTACGGCGGACGCGGTCACGGCGACGGCGCCGGCGTGGCGGTTGCGGCAGGCATTTTCGGGCTGGCGATCGGGGCGATCATCGCTTCGGGCGGCAACCATCACCACGACCGCTACGCCGAAGGCAACGGTTACCGCGAAGGCTGGACCTGGCGCGATGGCTATTACTGGGACCGCGAGGGCCACCGCTACGACCGCGACGGCCGCCCGTGCGACCACGACGGCGACGGCTACTACCGCCGCGGCTATGGCGACCAGCACGGCAACTATGGCTATCCCGGCCAGTACCAGGGTCAATATCAGGGCCAGTACGGCGAACGCCACTACTAAGCCCTGACGCCACCCGGCGGGGGTGAAACCGAGCCACCCCCGCCGAACCGCTTCCCCCCAAATCTTGTCTGCGTGCGCCGGGCCCGGATCCGGCGTGGGCGGCCCGCCTCCTCACAACAGGGGCGGGGGCGCGTGGCTGGTCCTGGGTCGGGGCCGCCACGCGCCTTTTGTTTTGCGCGCCTTCGGTTTAAGGGCCAACAATGTCTTCCAACCCCCTGCCCACCCGCACCGATCAGCTGCGCATCGCGCTGTTCAGCGGCAATTACAACATGGTCACCGATGGCGCGAACAAGGCGCTGAACCGGCTGGTCGGCTATCTGCTGGCGCAGGGCGCGGCCGTCCGCGTCTATTCACCGACCGTGGCGGAGCCCGCCTTTGCCCCTACCGGCGACCTTGTCAGCCTGCCCAGCCTGCCCTTCCCCGGCCGCGCCGAATACCGCATGCCGCTGCGCCTGACTGGGCGGGTGCGGCGCGATCTGGCGGAATTTGCCCCCAATGTGGTCCACGTTTCCTCGCCGGATCCCGCCGCGCACCGTGCGGTCAGCTGGGCGCGGAAGCGCGGCCTGCCGGTGCTATCCAGCGTCCACACCCGGTTCGACACCTATCCGCGCTATTACAACATGGCGTGGATCGAACCGGTGCTGACCGCGCTGCTGCGCCGCTTCTATCGCCGCTGCGACGCGCTGGTCGCCCCTAGCGAGAGCTTTGCGCAGGTGCTGCGCGACCAGCGGATGAATTACGACATCTCGCTATGGAGCCGCGGGGTCGACCGCGCGCTGTTCAACCCCGCCTGCCGCAGCCCGCAATGGCGCGCCGCGCTGGGGCTGGCGGAGGACGAGGTGGTGATCGGCTTCCTTGGCCGGCTGGTGATGGAAAAGGGCCTCGACGTCTTTGCCGACACCATCGACGAACTGGTCCAGCGCGGGGTGCCGCACCGAGTGCTGGTGGTAGGCGAAGGCCCGGCGCGCGACTGGTTCGAGGCCCGGCTGCCACAAGCGGTCTTTGCCGGCTTTCAGGGCGGGGCCGACCTCGCCCGGGCCGTTGCCAGCATGGACGTCCTGTTCAACCCCTCGATCACCGAGACTTTCGGCAATGTCACGCTGGAGGCGATGGCCTGCGGCTTGCCGGTGGTGGCAGCGGAGGCAACCGGCAGCGAAAGCCTGGTCGACGATGGTCGCTCGGGCCGGCTGATCCGCCCCGGCGCGATCCACGCCTTTGCCGAAGCACTGCGCGGCTACTGCAAAAGCGCCGAGTTGCGCGCCGCTCACGGCGCGGCGGGTGCGGCGCGGGCCGGCGATTTCAGCTGGGACCGGATCAATCAGGCGGTGGCCGACACCTACCTGCGGCTGATCCGGGCGCGGGCGCGGGCCAGTTAGGCCAGTACGCCCGAATCGGCGGCGCGGCGCGCATACAACAGCTGCGCCGCGATCACCGCGCTGATCACCACGGCCATCACCGCCATGCCCTGCCGCTGGATCTCCGGCGGGAAGTTTCCGGCCAGCTGCGCGGCAAAGCTGACCACCGCGCCTGCCAGCGACACACCGTAGGCCCGCACCGCATGGCGCGAGCGGCCGAGCAGCAGCAGTGCCCCGGCGAGCGAGCCCCAGACCCCGATCGGCCAGCCGATCTGTACCAGCCAGCTGGCCTGATCGTGCCACTTGAGGAAAATTGCGCCGTGCCCCTGCGTCGCCCCGTCGAGGTAGGCCATGTTGCGCGTCCGGGTCATCCAGTAGTCCCACGCCCCCAGCAGGTTCCACACCACGCCGACCAGCGCCACCACCCAGAAATGCCATGCCGGCTTCTTCGCATTCATCGCAGCTCTCCCCCGCGCTTGATATCGCGGCAGAATACGCGGTTTCCACGCCAGCGCAAACCGGCGGGGAAATTCGCCTAGAGCCGCTCGATCTTGCGCGCCGCCTCGTCGAGGATCTCGGCGATCTGGTGGGCCATTTCGGGTGAATAGTCGCCCACCGCCGCGCGGTCCTTCAAGGCCATGAACAGGTTGGCGATGGCCCGGCGCAGCGGCGGCGCGCGGTGGCGTTCGCTGACCTCGGCCAATGCCTTCAGCCGGGCGATCAGGCCCTGATATTCCTCGGCGCGCCCATCCAGCTCGGCCGCGCCCTCGGCGGTCAGGCCATAGGCCCGCCCCCGGCCCTCGCCGGCCAGTTGCTCGATCAGCCCCTCGTCCGCCAGCAGGTTCAGCGCGGGATAGATCACTCCGGCGCTGGGGGCATAGTTGCCACCCGACAGTTCCTCGATCGCCTTGATCGCCTCGTAACCGTGGCGCGGGCTTTCGCCGATCAGGCCCAGCAGCAACAGCCGCAATTCGCCGGCATCGAAGACCCGCCCGCGCCGCGTGCCGCGCCCGCCGCCCCAATCGCCCCAGCCGCCATCACCATCCCAGCCGCGCCCGGCGTGCCGATTGCGCCAGCCCAGCTTGAAAGCGGCCAGGAACGGAGAATGGCCCCAGCCGGCACCATGAGCATGTTTGTGCATAACAAGACTCCTTTTGAAGCATCTAAGATATATCTTGAAAGCATTTTGACAAGAGGGCGTGCAAATTTTACCATGGCCCGCTGCCAAGCCCGACCAAAGCCGCTATCACGCGGCCCATGGCCGACCTTTTCGCCGCCGATGCCCCGCCCCAAGCCGCTGGCGTGCCCGCCGATGCACCGCTGGCCGACCGCCTGCGCCCGCAGAACCTCGCCGAGGTAATCGGGCAGGAACACCTGACCGGACCAGAAGGGGCGATTGGCCGGATGGTAGCGGCAGGGCGGCTTTCCAGCATGATCCTGTGGGGGCCACCCGGCACCGGCAAGACCAGCATCGCGCGCCTGCTGGCCGAGGCGGTGGGGATGCGCTTTGCCGCAGTCAGCGCGGTCTTTTCAGGCGTTGCCGACCTCAAGAAAGCCTTTGCCGAGGCCACGGTGGCGGGCCGCGCCGGGCAGCGCACCTTGTTGTTCGTCGACGAGATTCATCGCTTCAACCGTGCCCAGCAGGATGGCTTCCTGCCCTTTGTCGAAGCGGGCACCGTGACCTTGGTGGGCGCCACCACCGAGAACCCCAGCTTCGCGCTCAACGCCGCGCTGCTCAGCCGGGCGGCGGTGCTGATCCTGAACCGGCTGGAGGAAACCGCGCTCTCGGCCCTGCTGGCCCGCGCCGAAGCGCTCGAAGGCCCGCTGCCGCTGACCGAGGAGGCCCGCGCCGCGCTGGTCGCCGGGGCCGATGGCGATGGGCGCTTCCTGCTCAATCAGGCCGAAACGCTCTACGCCGCGCAAATCCCCGAACCGCTCGATGCAGCCGGGCTGGGCCGCTTTCTGCAACGCCGGGTCGCGGTTTATGACAAGGACCGTGACGGCCACTACAACCTGATTTCCGCGCTCCACAAGGCGCTGCGCGGCTCGGACCCGCAGGCCGCGCTCTATTACCTCGCACGGATGCTGACCGCGGGCGAGGAACCGCTCTACGTGCTGCGTCGACTGGTGCGCTTCGCCAGCGAGGATGTCGGCCTCGCCGATCCGCAGGCGCTGGCCCAATGCCTTGCCGCCAAGGAGGCGTACCAGTTCCTCGGCAGCCCAGAGGGCGAGCTGGCGATCGTGCAGGCCTGCCTCTACCTCGCCACCGCGCCCAAATCGAACGCCGCCTATGCCGCCTACAAGGAGGCCTGGGCCGCCGCGCGTGAAACCGGCAGTCTGGCCCCGCCCGCCAACATCCTCAACGCACCGACCAAGCTGATGAAAGACATCGGATACGGCGCGAACTATGCCTACGATCACAATGATCCTGATGGCTTTTCCGGCGCCAACTATTGGCCCGATGGCATGGGCCCGCGCACCTTCTATCGCCCGGTCGAACGCGGTTTCGAGCGCGAGGTGCTGAAGCGGATCGAGTGGTGGGACAAGCGGCGGGCCGAGCGGCGCGGCGAGTGACCGACTCGCGCTTCGCCCATTTCGCGGCAATCGACTGGTCGGGTGCGGCGGGCGAACGCCAGCGCGGCATTGCGGTCGCGCTGTGCCCGGCGGGCGACGCCGCCCCCCGCCTGATCCGCCCGGACCATGTCTGGAGCCGGGCCGAAGTGCTCGACTGGCTGCGCGACGAGCTGCCCGCCGACACTATGGTGGGCATAGACCTTGGCCAATCGCTGCCCTTTGCCGATGCCGGGGCCTTCTTCCCCGACTGGGCGGAGAGCCCGCGCGATGCCCGCAGCCTGTGGGCGATGGTCGAGGCGATCTGCGCTGCCGAGCCGCACCTTGGCGTCACCAACTTCGTCACCCACCCCCAATTGGCGCGTTATTTCCGCCAGCGCGGCGCGGAAGGGACGCATTTCCACCTGCCCGACAGCAGCCATCGGCAGGGCCGCTTCCGGGTGACCGAAATGGCGCAGGCGCGCGTCGCCGGGTGCCGGCCAACATCGAACTTCAACCTTGTCGGCGCGGCGCAGGTGGGAAAATCAAGCCTTTCAGGGATGCGGCTGCTGCATCGTCTGAACCATGCCCTGCCGGTCTGGCCGATCGACCCGCTACCCCGCGCCGGCTCGGTGGTGGCCGAAATCTATACCACCATCGCGGCCTTGGCTGGCGGACGTCCGCCCGGCCGCTCGAAAATCCGCGACCATGCCGGGCTCGACGCCGCGCTGACCCACCCCGACATCGCCAGCCGCCCGGTCTGCGGCAGCGGCTCAATTTCCGACCACGCCGCCGACGCTCTGCTGACCGCCGCATGGCTGCGCCGCGCCGCCATCCGCCCGGCGCTGTGGCGTCCAGACGGGCTTGATGCCATCGCCCATACCGAGGGCTGGACCTTCGGGGCCGTGTAAGGCTAAGGGCGCTTTCAAGCCGGCTTAGCTCAGTTGGTAGAGCACCTGATTTGTAATCAGGGGGTCAGGGGTTCGAACCCTCTAGCCGGCACCATTCCCTTCAGCCGACAATCCCCAGCGCGCGGCGCAGCGGCAGGGCGAGGCCCGCGCGCAGCGCGTCAGGGGCGAACTGGCTGGCGTGGTCCATCGTTGTCTCGATCGCGATGCCGGCCAGCAGGCTGCCGACCAAGTAGGCCAACATGGTGGCCGAGGGTTGCGCGGCAATGCTGCCTGCCTCCTGCGCGGCGCGGATCGGGGCCTCGATCCGCGCGCCGAATTGCTGCTGCACTTCGGCAAACACCGTGCGCGTCTCCAGCCGGTTGGCGATCATCGCGGAAAACAGCACGAAATAGGCGCGGACCATAACATCGGACTGCACCAGCGCAACAAAGCGGTCGAACAATACCAGCACTTGCCGGGCCGGCGCGTCCACCCCCTCCAGCGCGGCGTCGACCTGTGCGTTGACGTGGGCCGACACGTGGCGGATCACCGCCTCGATCAGCCCATCCTTGCTGCCGTATTTGCGGCTGGCCAGCCCCCGACTGAACCCGGCCGCCTCGCCCACCCGCTCGAGCGTGGCGGCGGTATAGCCTTCCTCGGCGATGATCCGCGCGGCGGCGGCCATCAGGCGGCCATCGGATGCTTCGCGCCGCTGGGCCTGGGTGCGACGCGGCGCGGCCTGCGCTTTTTGCGCCGCCCCGCCAGAAATCGGGCCTGACTTCGCGCCTGAAATCGCCATCGCCTGATCGCCACCTTAGTTGTTGACCGCTCACTAACCTGAATATAGCCTCCCCGACTATCCGGCAAGCCCTGCCCCCCGGGCGCTGCCAACCGAGGAGAAGCGCTGTGACCACCCCGCCTGCCCCGCCCCGCGTCCCTGCCGAGCTGGCCGCCGCGGTGGTCGATCCGCACGCCTATGCCCAGCGCGAGCGCGTGGACACCGCGCTGGCCCGGTTGCGCGCCGACCTGCCGCTGGGGCTGGCCGAGATCGAGGGCTCCGACCCGTTCTGGGTGGTCACCCGCCACGCCGACATCAAGGAGATCGAGCGACAGGCGGACGTGTTCCACAACGGCGACAAGTCGACCTTCTACACCACCCGCGACAGCAACGCCCGCGTGCAGATGCTGACCGGGGGCGAGCCGAACCTGATCCGCAGCCTCGTCTCGCTCGACGGCAAGGAGCACAAGGACCTGCGTGGGGTGGTCTTTCCGCACGTCACCCCGCGCGCGATCAAGCCGATGGAAGAAGCGATCCGTGCCATCGCCCGCGACTTTGTCTCGCAGATGCTGAGCGCCGGGAACGAGGTCGACTTCGCCGCCGAGGTCGCCTTCCTCTACCCGCTGCGGGTGATCATGACTGTGCTGGGCGTACCCGCCGAGGACGAGCCCTTCATGCTCAAGCTGACGCAGGAGCTGTTCAGCAATGCCGACCCGGAGCTGAACCGCGCCCGCGCTGCGCTGAGCCCGGAGGAGCTGCTGAAGTCCTTGTGGGAAACCACCATGGAGCTGGAGGGTTATTTCAAGGCGGTGACCGAAAAGTTCCGCGCCAATCCCACCCAGCACATCAACAGCCTGATCGCCAATGCCACGATCAACGGCGAATATCTCAACCACCGCCAGATGATGGGCTATTACATCATCGCCGCAACCGCCGGGCACGATACCACCAGCAACACCGTGGCGGGGGCAATGTGGGCGCTGGCCGAACGCCCCGCACTGCTGGGGCAGCTGCGCGCCGACCCCGCACTGATCAACGCCTTTGTCGAGGAATCGATCCGCTGGGAGGTGCCGGTCAAGCACTTCATGCGCAGCGCCGTCGCCGATGTCGAAATCGGCGGGCAGACCATCCGCGCGGGCGACTGGCTGATGCTGAACTATCAGTCGGCCAACCGCGACGAGGCGGTCTGGGCCGACCCGTTCGACTTCCGTATCGACCGCAAGGACAACCCGCAGCTGGCCTTTGGCTATGGCGTCCACGTCTGCCTTGGCCAGCACCTTGCGCGGATGGAAATGCGGATCCTGTGGGAAGAACTTTTGCCGCACCTGACGGCAATCGAAATGGCCGGGCCGGGCGAACGGACAATCTCGAACTTCGTCTGCGGACCCAAGCACGTGCCGATCCGCTTCAAGGCGGCCTGAGGCCATGCCGCCGTTCCAGCGCTGGCGCTGCCGCAACTGCGGGCTGGTCTATGACGAGGCGCTGGGCCTGCCCGACGAAGGCCTGGCCCCCGGCACACGATTCGCGGACATTCCCGAGGACTGGTATTGCCCCGACTGCGGCAGCGAGAAGAGCGATTTCGAGCTGATCGAGACCTAGGGAGAGCCGCGGATGGGGATGCTTGAGGGGAAAGTGGTGGCGGTAACCGGCGCAGGGCGCGGGGTCGGCCGAGCGATTGCGCTGGAATGCGCGCGGCACGGCGCGGCAGTGGTCGTCAACGACCCCGGCGTCAGCGGCGGCGGCGAAGGCGGCGATGCCGGACCGGCCGAGGATACTGTCGCCGCCATCCGTGCCGCCGGCGGCCAGGCCCATGCCAATTTCGCCAGCGTCGCCGATCCTGCCGAGGCCGGCACGGTCATCAGCGATGCGGTGCAACGCTTTGGGCGGATCGACGCAGTGGTCAACAATGCCGGGATCCTGCGTGACGCGATCTGGCACAAGCTGAGCTTCGAGGACTGGCGCGCGGTGATCGACGTGCATCTGCATGGCGCCTTCCTCGTCTCGAAGGCCGCGACGCCCTATTTCCGCGAACAGGGCAGCGGCAGCTTCATCCACATCACCTCGACCAGCGGGCTGATCGGCAATCTGGGGCAGGCCAACTATTCGGCGGCCAAGCTGGGCATTGTCGGCCTGTCGCAGTCGATCGCGCTCGACATGGCCCGCGCCGGCGTGCGCTCGAACTGCATCGCCCCTTTCGCGTGGAGCCGGATGACCGCCTCGATCCCCGCCGACACCCCCGAACAGCAGGCCCGGGTCGCGCGGATGAAAAGCATGGGGGCCGAAAAGGTCGCGCCGCTGGCAGTCTTTCTCGCCTCGGACGCGGCACAGGGCGTCACCAACCAGATCTTCTCGATCCGCCGCAACGAGATCGCGCTGTTCAACAAGCCGCGCCCAATCCGCACCATGGCCAAGACCGAGGGCTGGACGGCGGAGGCCATCGCCGCCGAACTGGCCCCAGCTTTTGGCCCTTCCTTCGCGCGGGCTGACGAGGTTTCGGCCCATGTCTTCCCCTATAACCCGATCTGAGCGGAGCGGCACGGGTGTATAACCTTCTGACCGGGCTTTCGATCATCGAGGCGTCGTCCTTCGTCGCCTCGCCCTCGGCCGGGCTCTATTGCGCGCAATTGGGTGCCGAGGTGATCCGGGTCGACAATGTCGGCGGCGGGCTGGACTACGACCGCTATATGCTGACCCGCGAGGGCCGCTCGCTGTCGTGGGAGAACCTCAACCGGGCCAAGAAAAGCGTCGCGCTCGATCTGGCCAGCGGCGAAGGGCGCGAACTGCTGGTCGAACTGGTACGCGCCACCGGGCAGCTGATCACCAATTTCCCCCAAGCCAGCTTCCTTGCCCACGACGCCATTGCGGCCGGGCGCCCCGATCTGGTCTCGGTGCGGATCATGGGCTGGCACGATGGGCGGCAGGCGATGGATTTCACCGTTAATGCCGCCACCGGCTATCCGCTGATGACCGGACCGGAGGAATGGGACGCGGCCAGCGCGCCGCCGGTCAATCAGGTGCTGCCGGCGTGGGATTTCATCACCGGGGCCTATACCGCCTTCGCCCTGCTGGCGGGCCTGAAACACCGCGACCGCACCGGCGAAGGGGTCGAGATGCGGGTGCCCTTGGGCGACGTAGCGATCGGCACCGCCTTCAACGCCGGGGCCGGGCCCGAAATGCTCTATCGCGGCGCCGACCGCGAGCGGCTGGGCAATGCCATCTGGGGAGCTTTTGGCCGCGATTTCATCAGCCGCGATGGCAAGCGCTTCATGGTCGCGGTGCTGACCGCCAAGCAGTGGCGCGCCGCTATCGAGGCCTTTGCCCTCGCCGCACCGGTGGCCGCGCTGGAGGCGGAGCTGGGCGTCGCCTTCGCCAACAGCGACCACCTGCGCTTCGTCCATCGCCACCGGTTGTTCGACCTGTTTCAGGCCGCCGCATCGACGCTCGCCTATGCCGAGATCGCCGCGCGCCTTGCTGGCGCCGGGGCAACCTACGAACGCTATCGCACGATGCACGAAATGGCGCACGACCCGGACCTCGTCACCAACAACCCGCTGTTCGGCCCCTCGCCTGCCAACCCCAGCGGCTTTGCCTACCCCGCGCCGCGCTCCTTCGCCAACCTGCCCGGCCATCAGGCGGGCGACCCCCGCCCCGCGCCATTTCTGGGCGAACACAGCGCGGAAGTGCTGGCCGAGCGGCTCGGGCTATCCTCAGGCGCTATCGCCGCGCTGATCGACCGCGGCGTAGTCGGCACCAGCGACGCCCCCCACCCAAAGGACCCCCAATGACCCAGCCCCGCCGCGCCGCCATTGTCGCCCCGATCCGCAGCGCAGTCGGCAAGTTTGGCGGGGGGCTTGCTCCGCTGGGGGCCGGGCAACTGGCGGCAGGCATCCTTTCGGCGCTGGTCGCCCGCAGCGGGGTGGACCCGGCGCGGGTCGACGAAGTGGTCTTCGCGCAAAGCTACGGCAATGCCGAGGCGCCATGCATCGGGCGCTGGGCATGGCTGGCCGCCGGCCTGCCCGAACACGTTCCCGGCTATCAGCTTGACCGGCGCTGCGGCTCCGGCCTGCAGGCGGTGGTCAATGCTGCGATGCTGGTCCAGTCGGGCGCGGCAGACGTCGTGGTTGCGGGCGGGTGCGAATCGATGTCGAACGTCGAGCATTATTCGACCGATATCCGCCACGGCCAGCGGCTGGGCAGCGTGACCCTGCACGACCGGCTGACCCGGGGCCGGCTGATGAGCCAGCCGGTCGAACGCTATGGCGTGATCAGCGGCATGATCGAGACCGCCGAAAACCTTGCACGCGATTGGGCGATCAGCCGCGAAGCCGCCGATGCCTATGCCGCGCGCAGCCACCAGCGCGCTGCCGCAGCTTGGGCCGAGGGGCGCTTTGCCGAGGAACTGGTGCCCTTGGAAGTGCCGGCGCGGCGCGGCGAGACGGTCACCTTTGACCGGGACGAGGGCTATCGTGCCGATGCCACCGCCGAAAGCCTCGCCCAGCTGAAGCCGCTGGAAGGCGGCGTGGTCACTGCCGGCAGTGCCAGCCAGCAGAACGACGGCGCGGCGGCCTGCCTGGTGGTGGCGGAGGACAAATTGGCTGACCTCAGACTGGAGCCGATCGCCTATCTCCATTCTTGGGCAGCAGCGGGCTGCGACCCGGCGCGGATGGGGATCGGCCCGGTACCGGCAACTGAGCGGCTGTTCGCCCGCAACGGCCTTGGCTGGGGCGATGTCGGCCTGATCGAGCTGAACGAGGCCTTCGCCCCGCAGGTGCTGGCCTGCCTCAAGGCATGGGGCTGGGCCGACGACGACGGCCGCCACGCGCTGCTCAACGTCAACGGCTCGGGCATTTCGCTGGGCCACCCGATTGCCGCGACCGGGGGCCGGATCCTTGCAACCCTGCTCCACGAAATGCGCCGCCGCGACGTTCGTTATGGCCTCGAAACCATGTGCATCGGCGGTGGCCAGGGCATTGCCGCCCTGTTCGAAAAGGCCTGAGCGCGATGCATTCAGCCGAAGACTTTGCCGACATCCGCCGCGCGGTTCGCCAGCTGTGCGCCGGCTTTCCGGGCGAATATTGGCGCGCGAAGGACCGCAACCGGGCCTATCCGCACGAATTCGTCGCCGCGCTGACCGAGGCCGGCTTCCTCGCCGCGCTGATCCCGGCTGAATATGGCGGCTCGGGCCTGTCGCTGACCGAAGCGGCGGTGATCATGGAGGAGATTCAGGCCGCCGGCTGCAACGGGGCCAGCGCCCATGCGCAGATGTACATCATGAACACCCTGCTGCGCCACGGCTCGGCCGCGCAGAAGGCGCAGTACCTGCCCCGGCTGGCCTCGGGCGAACTGCGGCTGCAGGCCTTTGGCGTCTCGGAACCCGGCAGCGGCACCGACACGCTCAGCCTGACCACCACCGCGACCCGCCACGGCGACCACTATGTGGTGCGCGGGCAGAAAATCTGGACCAGCCGGGCCGAACATTCCGACCTGCTGCTGCTGCTGGCCCGCACTAGCCCGCGCGAGGCGGTGGCAAAGAAGACCGATGGCCTCTCGGTCTTCCTGATCGACATGCGCGCGGCGCTGGGCGGCGGGCTGTCGCTCCAGCCGATCCGCACGATGATGAACCATTCGACCACCGAACTGTTCTTCGACGACCTGCAGATCCCCGCCAGCGCGCTGGTTGGCGAGGAAGGCCAAGGCTTTCGCTATGTGCTGGCCGGCATGAATGCCGAACGCATCCTGATCGCCGCGGAATGTGTCGGCGATGCGCGCTGGTTCATCGAGCGCGCCACCGGCTATGCCCGCGAACGCCGGGTGTTCGACCGGCCGATCGGCCAGAACCAGGGCGTGCAGTTTCCGATTGCCCGCTGCTATGCCCAGATGCGCGCCGCCGAGCTGATGGTCCGCCACGCCGCCGCCCTCTACGAGGCGGGCGGCAATGCCGGGGCGGAGGCCAATATGGCCAAGCTGCTGGCCAGCGAAGCCAGCTGGACCGCTGCCGACATGTGCGTGCAGACCCATGGCGGCTTTGGCTTTGCCGAGGAATTCGACGTCGAGCGCAAGTTCCGCGAGAGCCGGCTCTATACCGTCGCCCCGATCAGCACCAACCTGATCCTGTCCTATCTGGCCGAGCATGTCCTCGGCCTGCCGCGCAGCTATTGAACCACCAAGGGAGAGAGCCATGAAGATCGACCAGACCACTGCCGCTGTCGTCACCGGGGGCGCCTCGGGCCTTGGCCGCGCCACGGCCGAAGCACTGGCAGCAGCGGGCGTGAAAGTCGCCATTTTCGACATTAACGAAGAACAGGGCGAAGCGGTCGCCGCAGCAATCGGCGGCACCTTCTGCAAGGTCGACATCATGAGCGAGGAATCGGTCGTCGCCGGCTTTGAACGCGCCCGCGCCGCCCACGGGCAGGAGCGGATCTGCGTCCACTGCGCGATGACCGCGCGCGGCGGCAAGACCATCGGCCGCAACCGCGAAACCGGCGAGCTGACCCGGCTGTCGACCGAGGATTACGAATTTGCCGTGCGCGGCATTCTGGTCGCCAGCTATCGCGTCGCCTCGCTCTCGGCGCTGGGCATGGCCACCTTGGAACCGCTGGAGGATGGCGAGCGCGGGTCGATCGTGCTGACCGCCTCGGTGGCGGCGCAGGACGCGCAGATCGGGCAAGTCGCCTATGGCTCGGCCAAGGCCGGGGTCAACGGCCTGGCCCTGCCGATGGCGCGCGACCTGATGGACCTTGGCATCCGGGTCAACGCGATCATGCCCGGTATCTTCCACACCCCCCTGCTGGGCCGCCTGCCCGACAAGGTGCTAGACGCGCTCAACGCCTCGGTCCCCTTCCCCAAGCGGCTGGGCAAGCCCGAGGAATTCGCCAGCCTGGCGATGGAACTGGTGCGCAACACCTATTTCAACGGCCAGGCCATCCGCCTCGACGGGGCGATCCGCATGGCCCCGCGCTGATCGCGGGCACTTGTGCGCCGGCCACCAGCGGCTAGGCTAGGGAACAGGGCGGCCGCGAGAGCCGCAAGCGAGGGGCCTGACATGCATCCAACCGAACACGCCGCAAGCCATCCCGACAAGGCCGCGATCATCATGGCCGGCAGCGGCGAGACGATCAGCTACGCCCAACTGGAAGCGCGCTCGAACCAGGTCGCGCAATTGCTGCGCGCCCGCGGCATCGGCGCGGGCGACACAGTGGCGCTGTGCATGGAAAACCATCCGTGGTTCTTCTGCGTGACCTGGGGCTTCCAGCGCGCGGGCGTCCATTACGTGGCGATCTCGTCGCGGCTGACCGCGCCCGAAGTGGCCTATATCCTCGAAGATTCGGACGCAAAACTGCTGTTCGGCTCGGCCAAGCTCGCACCCGTGCTCGATGAAGTGGCCCACAAGCGTCCCGCCGTGCCGCAGCTGCGTTTCGACACCCCCGGCGCGCAGAGCGCGGAGGCTGCGCTGGCCGCCCAGTCCGCCACGCCGATCAGCGACGAGCGCGCCGGGATCGACATGCTCTATTCCTCGGGAACCACCGGCCGTCCCAAGGGCGTGCGGCTGCCGTTGCCGGCCGACCCCGACATCCGCCAGCCCAATGCCCTGTTCGGCGTGGCGACGCGGGCCTTCGGGCTGTCGGCGGATTCGCTCTACCTCAGCCCCGCACCGCTCTACCACGCCGCGCCGCTGCGCTGGTCGATGAACGTCCACAAGCTGGGCGGCACTGTGGTGATCATGGAGCAGTTCGACGCCGAGCGCACGCTGGCGGTGATCGAGCAATATGGCATTACCGACGGGCAATTCGTGCCGACCCATTTCGTGCGGATGCTGAAATTGCCCGAGGACGTGCGGGCGCGCTACGACGTCTCGACGATCAAATGCGCGATCCACGCCGCCGCGCCGTGCCCGGTGCCGGTCAAGCAGGCGATGATCGACTGGTGGGGGCCGGTGATCTTCGAATATTACGCCGCCACCGAGGGCAACGGCTTCACCTTCATCACCAGCCCGGAATGGCTGGCCCACGTGGGCTCGGTCGGCCGCGCGCTGACCGGCATCGTGCGGATCTGCAACGAGGATGGCGACGAAGTTCCGCGCGGCACCACCGGCCAGGTGTTCTTCGAAAAATCAGACCCCAACCAGCAGCTGTTCGAATACCACAACGACCCGGAAAAGACCGCGCAGAGCCGCAACAAGCACGGCTGGACCACGCTGGGCGACATCGGATTTCAGGACGAGGAAGGCTACCTCTACCTGACCGACCGCAAGAGCTTCATGATCATCTCGGGCGGGGTCAACATTTACCCGCAGGAGATCGAGAACCTGCTGGTCACCCACCCCAAGGTTACCGACGCCGCCGTCTTCGGCGCGCCTGATGCCGAGATGGGTGAAAAGGTGGTGGCCGTGGTTCAGCCCGCCAATATGGCCGAGGCCGGTCCGGCGCTGGCCGAGGAACTGGCCGCCT